>JAEEGH010032223.1_pt1 | contig 10087 bp, 8 predicted proteins | sample 9134181 | NCBI WGS metagenome assembly JAEEGH01 (sample SAMN16246544, study PRJNA631951) | gut metagenome | biome: gut microbiome; feature: rumen; material: DP-attached | host: Bos | place: Iran: Karaj | collected 2018-10 | reverse complement strand
CCAACAAGTGCAATCATTATCGCCATTATAACGACTGCACCAACTATAAAAATACTAAGTCTATTCGCTTTCTTCATAAGATGTATATTCCCCCTCTTGCATTACAAATATTTATAATCGACCTTATAATGTCCTATTAATCTAATATTTTATGGTTGTTGTTCTTCGTCCGTATATGTATCTCCACAAACAGTACATTCAAACGTGATGTGTCCATCGTCTCCATACGTTCCTTCATAGTTATGACCATGAGCCTCAAGAACTATGGTTTGTTTTTGAATGAAGGATTTATCTTCGTATGTTGCCTTTGCTGTATAGACTATAGAGCCATCTTCATCGCAAGTAGCTTCTGTGGTCTTCTTTGTGATGGTCGCGTCAAGAGTGAGAGCTTTCCCGCCTTTCTTGTCTACAAAAGTAACAGTTGCAGCAAGGTTATCGTCTTCCCATACCCAAACGCCATTATCAAAGTCGTATTCTGGAAGTTCGATGCGATCTATTGCATAAGTTTTTCCGTTAACCATCAAATAGAAATACAGGTTTTTAGGCTCATTTACAGTAAAATGATATTCGTTGAAAGCTTCAACGCCTTCTATTTGATATACGATATTGCCATTTCCATCTTTTGCTATAAGTGTATAGTATTCAGTCGATTTTAAATGCGCATTTTGAACGGTAACATACACATCATTTCCTTCCATACGAGAGACAATCTCTCCTTTATCTGCAGACGTGGTCGAAGTGAAATAATAACTCTCAAAGAATACTTTTTCTTCATTTTTGACAGTAACTTTATATCTTGTTCCTGGTTGAAGATTGTCGAAAACGATTGTTAGATTATTTGGATCAACAGTCTGCTCTTGATATACATCGTCATCTCCTGTTAATATAGCGAAGATTGGATTAGCAAAATCTTCTTCTTGCGCACCAGTCATCTCAACCTCTAATACGATTTGGTGCATATCTGCCATAATAAGTGATAGGCTAATAGCTAAATTGCTTAAAAATACTGCAACCACAACTACAGCTGCGACAACGCTTGCGGCAACTACGCCAGCTAGTGCGCCAACACTTCCACCTACAGATGCCGATGCAGATGCCATAGCCGATGAGGATGAAGATGCCTCGCTCGTCAGCTCAATAGAAGCAGATTTTTTATCATTGTCTTCTGCTTCCATATTGACTTGAAAGTTCTCATTAACGCGAGTAGTCTCTCCTTGTTCTTTTAAAGAATTCTCTTTAATGTACTTGGGGCTGTCGTTATCATATTTTTGGACGCGCGCTTCCTGTATTTTTAAATCGAACCCGTCTGGATTATTTATGCCATAATCATTTATTCTTTCTTTCATAATCAAATAACATTAGTGTCGCTATCCGCGATTCCTTTGCTTAATTCTTTTTGCTCTGAAACAAAAGAATTAGCGTCGTTTTGTTGTTTCTTCGTTACATCCTTAAATTCTATAGGTTTGTTTAAAACCACTTGTGGGAATGGTATATTGATGTTATTCTTGTCAAACGCAAGTTTAAATTGTCTATTCATATCACGTTCAACTTGATATCTTGTGCCCTCTTCGCAGTTAGCCACAAAACGAATGACAACTGCAGAATCCGCAAGTTCGGCTACACCTTTATAGAAAGGTCCCTCTTTTATATCTGGAATTGCTTCCTTAATTTTTGGAAGTTCTTCTTTCATTATTGCTTCCACACGTTCTAGTGATTCGCCGTATTCGATGCCGATGTCGCAGATTGCTAAAGAAAGTTGATTTGTCATGTTAACAATCTCTTGAAGTTTGCTATTATTTACGACCTTGATGTTGCCACCCGCATCAACAATTTGAGTGGTACGAATGCCAATTTCTTTAACAGCACCACGGAACCCGTTATACACGATTATGTCGCCTACCTCAAACACTCCTTCAAATACAATAAATAATCCTGCTATGATGTCAGCAATAAGAGGCTGAGCGCCAAGGCCAACGATTAAACCTAGGATTCCAACACCAGCAAGGATTGCTGCTGTATCAACGCCAAAAGATCTAAGAACGAAGAATACTAGCACAATAACCGCAGCATATTTTATAAGACTGCTTATAATCTCTATGATTGCTTTTCCTTTATTCAAAGGAGCAGCAAGTAATTTAAGCACCTTACGAATTGCCCAACTTGCACCAAGGAAAAATATAAAATAGCTAATAAGACGAATAAACACATTAAACTCCCCTGTATTAACAAAGAAGTTCATGCTACGCCAGAACATATTCATTGGGTTGAACATAAGTGTGCCAAACGCCATTATGATAACGTACGCTATCAAAATGAGATAGCCTAAGCATTGAAATACAAAGTTCAACGAAAATTTAAAGTTTTTGAAATAGTTTTTTATTTTCTCCATACCCCTCTCCTTATCATTTGCACGATTAATAAATAATAAATATTTATATTATAATTTTAAAATAAACAACGCTAAACGCGTATACAAAGGCAAGATTGACCGATTATTTGGCTTAAGAAGAATGCGTTAACCGCTGATGCAGGTCAACTGCTCGTTATTTTTATGAATTTGAAACCAAGCAATATTTTTCAACATAAATCGCTTTTATTTAACAATTGGAAACATTAAAAACAAATAAGACACGAATCAAATCGTGCCTTATTGTTTTGCTTTATAGTTCACTATCAAAATAAGCCCATGGGTATTGAATCATATATTCTCCCCTATAAGCACGAATAGCATTTGGATTATTTTTTTTATATTCATAGGCATCACAGTCCACTTTATCTACATCAATATAGCATTCGTTATGACGCTTTATAAATACATCCTCTGCTCCTATTTCTTTTAATGTGTTTTGTATATCTGCAATTAGATTTCTTAAATAAGATTTTTTATCCTCTTCCCATAGTACTGCATTTAGTTCATTAACGTTTGCAGCTGCGCCTTCTCTATCTACAAGATAAGCAAATAGTTCTTTTGATTTACTTCTTTGGAACTTTAGTGGCTCTTTGTTATAGAATACTTCAAAGTTTCCAAAACACTTAATTTGCAATTTTTTAGTATTATCTAATTCAACAGGATATCTTAATCCATCTATTTCTTCTTTTATCTTATTTTCATTAACAGGCTTAGTTATATAACCAGAAGCATGCATCTTATATGCTTCAAGCGCGAAATCCGTGTATGCAGTAACGAAGATAATGTTTATAGTAGGATTAATCGTTTTTAATTTCTTTGCCAATTGAACGCCATTTAATACAGGCATTTCAATATCTAAAAAAGCAATGTCTATCTTTTGATCTTTGTTATCATCAAAAGCCTTAACTGGATTATCATAACTTAAGATCTCTGTCCCTTCAGGCAATACCTTTTGACAAACATCTTTTAAACGTATTAATTGCAATTCTTCATCATCTACTAATAAAACCTTCATACGCTCCTCTACTTATAAAATTTAACTATGACCTTAGTTCCTTTATTAACTTCGCTAATAATTTCCATATCTGCTTTACACATAGTCTTTAAACGTTGCTTTATGTTATTGATACCGAAGTGTGTATTGTTTGTGAAATTTACATCGTTCATATTAAAGCCAACGCCATCATCTTCAACAATAACTATATATGCTTCATCGTTTTGACGTGTTGAGAATTTTAAAGTACCTCCCTCGATCTTTTTTAGAATTCCATGCTTTAATGCGTTTTCAACGATAGGTTGAATGCTAAGCGGTGGAATATCAAAATCTTGGACCTGTATATCGAAAATGATATTTATTCTATCTTTAAATCTCATTTTCTCTAGTGCTATATATGTTTCTATATGCTTTAATTCATCTTTAAATGGAACAAGAGATGTTTGAGTTAAAGATGCAAGATTCATTCTTAAATATTCCGTAAAGTCGTCTAAAGCTTTTTGTGCCTTTTCTGGATCTATTGTAATAAGCGTAGATATTGAAGACAATGCGTTATATATAAAGTGTGGTTGTATTTGAGACATCATTATCTTTATTTGCGCTTCTTTATTCTTTTCTTTTTCTTTTGATAGTTCAATATTCTTTTGAACGTTTACGAAGAAGAATAGTATTTCTATTGAAATGATAATTGATGCATACGCTATCGCATATCCTTTAAATATGTTTTGAAGGATAATTGCTATAAGTGGTAAGAAACAATAAATAGAAAATGCTATCTTTTCTCTTAGATATAATTTCTTATTCATAATTGTCACGATAAACACAATGGCAAAAGCAATGAATTGATACATTTGAGATACAATCATCGTCTTGCTTCTCATATATACTCCATCTTGAGCATAGAAGAATATCTTTGTGAATATATTAGATATATCTAAAAATACGAAGAATACGAATAATACGATATTCGTAATTGCTAATGCATTTTTAATTTTGTATGACAATTCTACATAACTAATAACATAGATAAACAATAGCAAAACTTCCATGTTATTAAAAATGTAGAAAGTTGTATAGAACCCTACTATAAAAGCATCAGAAACTACTTTTGTCTTTAAAAGAGTAAATGTTAAATATGTAGCAAAATGGATAGCGGTAAAAATAAAAAATACAAAAAGATCTTTCTCGTCTCGTCTTTTCTCTGGCTTTAATATTAAATCAACAATATGTATAAGCAATACTGCTATACCAAACATACATATCGTCGCATTAAATATACTATTACTTCCCATAGCACCATTATATCATAATATCTATCTTATTATATAAGGGGTTTTTATCGCCCTAAATAAGTTAGTCCCTCGAGTAAATATCTCAAGGGACTATTCTTGTTTGTATTAATGATACTAGTTCTTATGCTTGCTTCTTTTCTACATGTAAAACAGTATATAAAACAGCAGCAAGAGCACCACCTGCTAATGGTCCTACGATGAACATCCAAATTTGTGCTAAAGCATCTGTTGTTCCATTGTAGATAGCAGCTGAGATTGCTGTAGCAATACTTCTTGCTGGGTTTACAGATGTACCAGTTAAGTTAATACCGATTAAATGAACTAATGTTAGTGTTAAACCGATAACAATACCTGCAATTTTGCCATTATCTGCTTTTTCATCAGTTACATTTAAAATTGCATATACGAAAATGCAAGTTAAAATGATTTCTGTTAATAGTGCGCCTACAATGCCGCCAGCTGTCAATCCATTTGCACTAAAGCCAACTGCATAGTTACAAGCATCACCAGGGATAACAACGCCAGCCATCTTAAAGATACCAAACACAGCAACAGCGCCTAAGAATCCACCAATAATTTGTGCAAGCACATAAACGCCAAATTCAACTAAGCTCATTCTCTTTGTTAAAAGACATCCTAAAGACACTGCAGGATTGATATGACATCCACTAATTCTTCCTACAGAATATGCCATAGCAACGATTGTTAAACCAAACGCTAAAGAAGTTGCTACTAAGCTGCCGCCTGTTGCGCCAGCTACACCACATGCCACAAATACTAGTACAAAAGTACCAACGCATTCCGCAATAGCTTTTTTTAATAAATCATTCATTTATATTTCCTCCAAATATAATTTATATTTTAAACTTTTTAACTTCCGCTTACTCAGCCTTGTGCAGCGCCATTACCATTATAAACTACACCATTCATCTTAAATGTTATACTTCCATTATATAACGTTGGAGAACTTCCGTCTTGTCTTCCGCAAACAAAGTTAGTAAAGCCTCCATCGCAAGTAACATTTATTGAAACTGGAGATGTGCTATTAGCACCAGCAAATGCCGGATGGTTATATCCTTTAATTGTTGTTGTTCCAATATTAGTAATATTAATTTCTAATTCATTATATGCAAGAATGTATGCTGCACTTGCCCAAGAACCTGCATTAATTGTTAGATTATCAAACGTCAAATATAATATTGCCTTATTTTCTGGTGAAGTTCCATCGTGATTTGTGCCTCGCATTTCTAAAGACTGATCCGCACCTGTCTTTGTTCCTGTAATATAATATGGATTTGTTGAACTGCTTACAAAAGGCACAAATTCTCCATTAGACCTCTTATATCCATCTGCATATATGGTTATCTTTGATCCAGAATTGCTATATGACAAATATGGGTAACCAATTTCAGATAATTCAGCCTCATTTTGATTTTTATCAAAATATGATTCACATTGTGAACAATAATAATATTCATCCATTTGCATCTCTAACGATGAATTATATCCTGCATCATAATGTTCAAGAACATGACCAAATTTCTCTATTGTTAATGCCGCTAAAGTTGTCTCATTTTGATTTTTATCAAAATATTTTTGACACTTTTGGCAATAATAATGCGCAGCCACGCCATCTTCATCGCAAGTAGCAGGCTTTTCCTCTATTAAATCTCCATAGTCATGACCAGTAGCAGGAATGATTACTTCCTTTGTATCAACATGCCCTTCATATGTAGCAGTATATGTCTTTATGCCATCTTGTTCACATTGAGCTTCTGTTGTAATTTCCCATGTTACTTCCGCTGGATAATATTGGACATGGTTTGGATTATTCTTACATCTATAAACTGCTTTAGCTACTTCATCGTCCCATTCAAATTCTTCAAATAGATAATTATGGCCAAACGCTTCTAATACCTCAAACTTTGCGTCATTAAAACTTTGTCCATTATATGTTGCTGTAGCTAAATAAGTTCTTTGACCATCTACAGTACAAGTTGGCTCTTGATCTTCAATAGTAATCTTTGCATTTAGAACTAGAGGATCTTCTCCATTTAAATCAATAAAGGTTACGCTTGCCATAGAATAATCTTCTGCCCAAGTCCATGTTGGATTTGCAAAGTCATATTCTGGGCCTGCCTTTACTTCTAATTGAGACATTGCATAAGATTTGCCATTTACGGACAATGAACAATATAGTTCCATCTCTTGTGCTACCTCAAAAGAATACTCTGCCGTAGTATTTACGCTATCAACGCTAAATACTACATTACCTTTAGAATCTCTAACTTCAAGCGTATAATATTCGCCTTGTTGTAATAAGACGTCTTGCACCGCCACTAATACCAAAGTGCCTTTTGCGCTTGATGTTAATTGCCCTCTTTCTATCTTTTCTTTATCTGTAAAGAAAGATTTTTCGACAAATACTTTTTCTGAATTTTTAATCTTTATAGTATATTCTCTACCTGGCTTTAAATCGTTATATGTTAAATAAACATCATCAAGCGTAATTTGCTGTTCTATATGGGTTCCATCATCGCTTGTTAAAACTGCATAGATAGGATCTTCAAAATCCTCTTCTTGGGCCCCACTCATTTCAACTTCAAAAACAAGACTATTGGTGTCTGCCATAAACAAAGATAGATTAATTGTAAGCGTACTTACAAAAGCAACTACAACAACTACAGCAGCAACAACTGTCGTAGCAACTACGCCAGCCAATGCACCAATACCACTACCAATAGATGAAGCAATTGAACTCATTGCAGAAGAAGCACTTTGTACCCCACTTTGCATTGCTGAAGTGTTTTGAGAGATTTTGTCTTCATTTTTTAAAGATTGTTCTTTATTTACATGCACAACCTCATCAGACAATTCTTTCGCTCTAAATGTTTCTTTTTGTTTAGATAGAGAATTCTCTTTGACAAAACGCGGATTATCGTTATCATACGAACGGATATGCTCTGAATAATCAGAACATTTTCCGTTGTTTGTTATTTTGATTTGATCAAACTCGTTTTTCATACAAATTAAACGTTATTGATTTCGCTTTCTGCCATTCCTTTACTTAAGATCTTTTGTTCTTCAACGAACTTATCTGCTTGTTTCTTTTGATGAGACGTTGCATCCTCAAACTCAATTGGTTTATTAACAACAACTTGTGGGAATGGGATGTTGATATTGTTTTCGTCGAATAACAACTTAAATTGTCTATTCATATCTCTTTCAACTTGGTATTTAGAACCTTCTTCACAATTAGCAACGAATCTAATTACAACCGCTGAATCGCCAAGCTCTGCTACACCTTTATAGAAAGGTCCTTCTTTAATATCTGGGATTGCATCTTTAACTTTTTGAAGATTCTCTTTCAAAATAGCTTCTACTCTTTCTAGAGATTCACCATATTCAATGCCGATATCACAAATGGCAAGAGATAATTGATTTGTCATATTAATAACTTCTTCTAGTTTTGCATTGTTAATAATCTTGATATTGCCGCCAGCATCTACGAGTTGAGTTGTTCTAATACCGATTTCTTTTACTGTGCCTCTAAATCCATTAACTACGATAATATCGCCAACATCGAATACCTTTTCAAATACGATAAATAATCCTGCTAAGATATCTGCGATAAGAGGTTGGGCACCAAGACCTACAACCAACCCTAAGATTCCGATACCAGCTAAGATTGCTGTTGTATCTACGCCTAATGTCTTTAAGATGAAGAATAATAGCACAATTACTGCAGCATATTTAATTAAACTACAGAACATATCCACAATTGCTTTTCCCCTCTTTAGTGGAGTTGCAATTAGCTTTAATAGAGCACGTGCTATCCAACTTGCTCCAAGACAGAATATTACATAACTGATGATACGAATAACGGCATTGAATTCTCCAGCCTTTCCAAATATATTCAAACTACGCCAGAAATTACTCATTGGGTCAAATACGTATTTGCCACAAAGCATAATGATTGCATAAGCAAGTACGATTGCCGCTGCAACACACTTTAAGATAAATCCGTATGTTAATTTAAAATTCTTGAAATAATTCTTGATGCTTTCCATATTTCCCCCTCACATATTCTAGATTTTAAAATATTTACATATTCACGATAATTTTACGATTCATAATGCAACAAATGTGCCACAAATCTATATTATTACTAAATAAAATAAAAATAACGGTCACTTTAAACCGTCACTTTTTGTTATTTCTTGCCTTTTACTACCTTTGCTGAACTTGCCTTTCCTTTGCTTGCGCCTTTTGATTTGTGTACAAGCAATGTAGCCTTTTGATTTTTAGCCATTTGTTCACAATATTCTTCAGCTTCAACTTTAGTATTAAATAATTTAATTACTTTGTCGCTTCCTTGAATAAATACTTGCCATTTGTTGTCTGCTGCTCTTTTTGAAACATGATAAACTTTTGTTGCCATAATTTACCCCCTCAACATCACATTTCTCACAATAATAGAGTACATAATCCTATTTAATTCAGTCAACACTCAGTCCACTTTTAATGTGTTTTTGGCACATATTATATATATTTTAAATACTGAGTCTTCTAGTATTTATTATTTTTGCCTCAAAACTATATACTAAAAATTTGGAACTCCAATCTATTTCATCCGATCAAGATTGCAAGCGCAAAATGCTAATGGATTTAAATTGATTCCGATAAGCATTTTAAAGAATAAAAAAGAACCTCCAAATCAGGAAATTCCAAAAGACGATGGAGAGCAAAAAAATACGTAGCATTAAGCTACGTTATTTTATTCATTGAATTTTAATTAATCTTTTCTTTCAGCTTTTGCTTGTAATTTATCGAAGAATTCTCTATCGTGATGGAATGTTGGAACTAATATCTTTAATTGATCTATAACTTCCAATTTATCGTTAGTTAAACATACATCCCACATCTTGTTTAATTCATTCTTGAATTCAACAGTGTTGATATCAGATAACTTACCAATCTTGATTCTGTCGTTAGCAGTTTCTTTTAGTCCCTCTTCAGCCATCAATAATTCTTCGTATAGTTTTTCGCCTGGTCTTAATCCTGTGTATTCAATCTTAATATCGCCATCTGGAACGTGACCCATCATACGAATAACGTTTTCAGCAAGAGTCTTAATCTTTACTGGTTCACCCATGTTTAGAACGAAGATTTCACCACCCTTAGCAAAAGCACCTGCTTGAAGCACTAATGATACGGCTTCTGGAATTGTCATAAAGTATCTAATAATGTCTGGGTGTGTAACTGTAACTGGACCGCCGGCCTTAATTTGAGACTCAAATAGAGGAATTACAGAACCATTTGAACCAAGAACGTTACCAAATCTTACAGCAGCAAAATTCGTCTTTGTATTGCTTTGTGCCATCATTTCAA
>JAEEGH010032222.1_pt1 | contig 10088 bp, 5 predicted proteins | sample 9134181 | NCBI WGS metagenome assembly JAEEGH01 (sample SAMN16246544, study PRJNA631951) | gut metagenome | biome: gut microbiome; feature: rumen; material: DP-attached | host: Bos | place: Iran: Karaj | collected 2018-10 | reverse complement strand
AACTCGGTTCTTGTCACTCCTTCAAGCGGTGAATACGAACAGGGGACTGAAGTGAAGATTACACCTGTCACCACTGATAACGGCGCAAAGGTCTGCTACACTACCGACAACACTGACCCTTATACTGCTTATGCCAAGGCTGTAACTGGGGCTACCGCTCTCGCCATCAACGAGAGCATGACACTACGAGCACTGCTCGTCTTGTCTGACGGTACCAAGACTACCGAGGTTCGCCGAAACTACACAGTGGCCCAGCCTTTCCAACCAACAACCATCTCTCTTTATGTCAAGTCGCCATTGTGGAATCCTCCATACGTCTATGCTTGGGACAGCGATGGCACTGCGTCGGGTGCGGTGAACAAATGGCCTGGGGTCGCAATGACTGCAACCACCATCAATGGAGAGACTTGGTATAAGTACGATTTCAAGAAGAACACCGCCGACTACCGCTACAATGTCGTCCTCAACGATGGCGGTAAGGGCAGCCAGACCGTCGACATCACCAACATCGCCGATAATGCCTACTACGAGATACTCACCACCCAGACCAGTGGCAAGTACCAGGTGACAGAGGTCACCGAGACTGTGGGAATAGAGGATGTTATCGCCACAACCAAACCCTCAATCAACGACGACAATGTCTACGACCTCCAGGGAAGGGTAGTGGCTCGCCACGCTAACACATCATCCCTCCCCAAAGGCACCTACATCATCAACGGCAAAAAGGTACTCATCAAATAATTTTACCGAATTCTCCGGACTATCCGGAAAATCCGTCACAATAATCCTTAACGAACAATGAAAAACTTCTCTTTTCGTCATGCACTGACCGTATGCCTCCTGGCATACGGCCTTTGTGCTTTCTCGCAATCACCGCGTAGCGAGACCATGCTCTCCAACTGGCGTTTCTCCCACAACGACAACCCTGCTCAGGCGAAGCCAGACTTCAACGACAGTAAATGGCAACAGGTAACGGTACCACACGACTGGGCCATCGCAGGTCCTTTCGACAAGGAAATCGACAAACAGACCGTCGCCATCGAGCAGAACGGTGAAAAGGAAGCGACCGAGAAGACGGGACGCTCTGGTTCTCTGCCTTGGATTGGGCAGGGATGGTACCGAACGACCTTCACAGTAGAGAAAGACTGCCCCCATGCCATTCTCAACTTCGACGGGGCAATGGCAGAACCCACGGTGTACGTGAATGGCCAAAAAGTACAAGAATGGAAGTATGGTTACACGCCTTTCTGGGTGGACATCACCAAGTATGTCAATAAGGACGGTTCGCCCAACACCTTGGCTATACATCTGCAAAACGTGGAAGAAAGTAGCCGCTGGTACCCAGGAGCAGGATTGATTCGCCCTGTCAAGCTGATTACCACAGGCAGTTGCTACTTGGATGAATGGGACATCAACGTGGAGACGAAAAACTGGAACTGGGAGGAAACAACTGCCACTATCAAGATTTCCGCCTATCTGGATGGAGACTTCGAAGGAAAGAAGATTGTCCGCTTCTCCACGCATGGTCGCACCATCGACGTGAACCCTGAAGCGGTGGATTGCTTAGGACGTTCCGTTGCTACCACCGAGCTGACAATGGACGATGTGGAATGTTGGTCGCCCGAAAAACCGCAGCTCTACGACTTGACCGTAAGCATCATCGCCGATAATGGCCAAGGTAAAGTGCTTGACTCGAAGATCGTGAAGTATGGCATCCGAACGGTGGAAGTGACTGAAAGAGGCGGGTTCAAACTGAACGGGAAGTCGCGTAAGCTGAAAGGTGTCTGCCTCCACCACGACCTCGGCATGTTGGGTGCCGCAGTCAACAAAGCCGCCCTCGTCCGTCAGGTGGAACTGCTGAAGAGCATGGGATGCGATGCCATCCGCACCTCGCACAACATCCCCAGCCAGATGCAGATGGAAGTCTATGACTCCCTCGGCATGATGGTCATGGCAGAAAGTTTCGATATGTGGGTCTATCCCAAGTGCAAGAACGGTTATGCCCGTTTCTACAAGGACTGGTGGAAGCGCGACATCCGCAACCTCGTCTATGCCAACCGCCTTCACCCCTCCATCGTCATGTGGTCTATCGGTAACGAGATACCCGAACAAGGCATGAAGGAGGGCAACCGCATGACCCGCGAAATGCAGAACTATATCCACCAAATTGACAAGACCCGTCCTGTTACGGCTGGCATGGATCGCATCGACAACGCTCTTGCCACAGGCTATGCACAAGTGCTCGACATCCCAGGCATGAACTACCGTACCCAGAAATACAAGATGGCTTACGAGAAACTGCGTCATGGCTTCGTGCTCGGCAGCGAGACAGCCTCCACCGTGTCTTCTCGCGGCGTGTATAAGTTCCCAGTGCAGCGTGTCGATGGCAAGGCATACGACGACGGCCAATGCTCCAGCTACGACGTGGAGGCTTGCTGGTGGTCGAACATCCCCGAGGACGACTGGCTCTTACAGGACGACAACGAATGGGTGATTGGCGAGTTCGTTTGGACGGGCTTCGACTATCTTGGCGAACCCACGCCCTACGACGAGTACTGGCCCAGCCGTTCCTCCTACTTCGGCATCTTCGACCTTGCAGGTCTGCCCAAGGATAGATATTACCTCTACCGCTCCCGTTGGAACAAGGACAAGAATACCGTCCACCTCCTTCCCCACTGGACATGGCCAGGGCGTGAAGGCGAGGTCACTCCCGTCTATTGCTACACCAACTACCCCACCGCCGAGCTTTTCGTGAACGGCAAATCGCAGGGACGCATCAGCAAGAACCCCGATGCCAAGACACCTTCGGGCAAGGACGGTCGCATCACCGACATCAATGACCCTTGCATCGACCGCTATCGTCTCCGTTGGAACAATGTGAAGTACGAGCCAGGCGAAATCAAGGTTGTCGTGTACGATAAGAACGGCAAGGAAGTCGGCACAGAAACCGTCAAGACCGCTGGCACAGCCTCGCAGATTCAGTTGACTGGAGACCTCGGTGCCGACATCAAGCCCATCAAGGCCGACGGCGAGGACATGACCTTCATTACGGTGAGCATCCTCGACAAGGATGGCAACCTCGTCCCCGATGCCGACCAGCAGCTCAGCGTCAGCGTCACGGGTGCCGCCACCTTCAAGGGTATCTGCAACGGCGATGCCACCAGCCTCGAAGTCTTCACTCGTCCCACGATGAAAGCTTTCCACGGCCAACTCGTCATCGGCATCCAAAGCAACGGCCAGCAAGGCACCGCCACCGTCAAAGTGACAGCCAAAGGTCTAAAGCCCGCCACCGTTACCCTCAATGCCCATTAACCCCAAACTCCCCATATACCCCATTTACCCCATATTCCCCATTAACCCCATAAAAAAAGAATCTTATGAATTACGGTTTTGTTAAAGTAGCTTCTGCCATCCCTTCGCTGAAAGTGGCAGATTGTTCCTACAACATTCAACAGATAGAAAGCCTTATCATTCAGGCAGAAGGTAAGGGAGTGGAAATCATTGTTTTCCCAGAACTCTGCATCAGCGGTTATACCTGCGGAGACCTTTTCGGCCAGCAACTCCTGCTTGAAAAGTGTGAAGAAAGCCTCTTCAAGCTCCTCGACTTCACCCGTTCGCTCCAGATTATCGCTATCGTAGGAATGCCTGTCATGGTGGGTGGCTTGCTGATGAACTGTGCCGTCGTGGTGCAGGGGGGCAAGATTCTCGGTGTGGTGCCGAAGACCTTCCTGCCTAACTACAAGGAGTTCTACGAGCAGCGCTGGTTTGCCCCTTCGACAGCCGTCAACGAAACGCAGATTCACCTCTGTGCACAGACCGTCACCTTTGGGCGCAACCTGCTCTTCCACACACAAAAGCCCACCTTCGGCATCGAACTCTGCGAAGACCTTTGGGCACCCATCCCACCGAGCTGCGAACTGGCACTCAAGGGAGCCGAAATCATCTTCAACCTCAGTGCCTCCAACGAGTTGATTGGCAAGAACCAGTACCTGCTTTCCCTCATCAGTCAGCAGAGCGCCCGATGCATCGCTGGTTATGTCTATAGCTCCTGCGGCTTCGGCGAGAGCACCCAAGATGTCGTGTTTGCGGGCAATGCCCTCATCTACGAGAACGGCACCCTCATCGCTCGTAGCAAGCGTTTCAGCCTCGACGAACAAATGGTCATCAGCGAGATTGACACCGAGCGTCTCCTCACCGAGCGTCGCCACAACACGACCTTCAGCGAGAACGTGCGGCTGACCAGCAACAGCCAGCACACCGACATCCTGTGCCAGACGGTCAACCCCGTTTACGACTTCGAGCTGACTCGCTGGATCAATCCCCATCCGTTCGTGCCCCGTGGTGCCGCCCTCGACGAGCGTTGCGAGGAAATCTTCTCCATCCAGACCTCGGCACTCGCCAAACGCATCGTCCACACCAACTCACGCAGCATCGTTCTCGGCATCAGCGGTGGACTCGACTCCACCCTTGCCCTGCTCGTCTGCGTGAAGACCATGGACTTGCTCAAGCGTCCGCGCAAGGAAGTCATCGGTGTCACGATGCCTGGATTCGGCACCACCGACCGCACCTACAACAATGCCATCGCCCTGATGAAGTCGCTCGACATTACCATCAAGGAAATCAGCATCAAGGAGGCTTGCATCCAGCACTTCAAGGACATCAACCACGACATCAACGTGCATGATGTGACTTACGAAAACGGACAGGCACGCGAGCGCACCCAGATACTCATGGATGTTGCCAACCAGTGCAACGGCTTTGTCGTCGGCACAGGCGACCTCAGCGAGTTGGCTCTTGGGTGGTGTACCTACAACGCCGACCACATGTCCAACTATGGCGTGAACTGCTCCATCCCCAAGACCCTCGTCAAGCACCTCGTCAAGTGGGTCGCCCTTACCAGCGTGGACGAAGCCTCGAAAGCCACCCTTCTCGACATCATCGAGACCCCCATCTCGCCTGAGCTTATCCCTGCCGACAAGGATGGCAACATAAAGCAAAAGACCGAAGACCTCGTGGGTCCCTATGAACTCCACGACTTCTTCCTCTACCACTTCCTTCGCCTCGGCTTCCGTCCCGCCAAGATACTCTACTTGGCCGAACAAGCCTTCATCAAGCAGACCTACGCCGAAGTGCCCCAAAATGGCATGGAGGTTGGTTCATACGATGAAGAGACGATTCAGAAATGGCTCCACACCTTCTGTCGCCGCTTCTTCACCCAACAGTTCAAGCGCAGTTGTCTCCCCGACGGTCCCAAAGTCGGTTCCGTTTCCCTCTCGCCTCGTGGCGACTGGCGTATGCCCAGCGATGCCAGCAGTTCCGACTGGTTGGCCGATTTGGACGAGTAATTATAATGTGTATCCTGCGGTTTCCCCGCAGGAACTTCCCCCCAACACAAAGGAGGGCGTATCACTCTGGATACGCCCTCCTTTGCTGTTTCAGACTTTTTACCAAGCAAATTGCCAGGGGTCGGCACTTGCGGACTCGCCACCGAATCTCAGTGCTTCGCCAGCGTCAAGACCTGTGGCATTGACGTCCGTTTCGGATGACGGAGTGGATGGCGAGCTTGATGACCCCACCAACATATCTACAGGGACCTGTAACTGAACCACACGCGTCGTGGGCTTCACAAATTCTTTCTTTTCCATAATTCGTGCAATTCGTTGTTTTACTTGATGATTAACTTCTTACCGTTCTGGATATAGATACCCTTCTGCGTCGGCTGGCTGACGCGGCGACCGTCCAGCGTGTAGATGGCATCGTCGGCAACCTTGCCGTTGGACTCAATCGAGCGGATGCCCGTGCTCTCGCCGTCGCCGAAGTCCAGGCAGAATGCGCGAACCTGTTGAACGACCTCACCCTTCAGCTGGAAGTAAGCACGGAAGCCCTTGATGTTGGCGGGCAGTACCGAGGGGTTCAGCAGCGTGTTGTCGGCTGCGAAGAAGAGCACAGCCTTCGTGTCGCCAGCGGGAATGGCCGTTGCGCCCAGTGTGGGGATGAAATCGACGGTGGCCGACGTATAGGGCACGGCATCCTTGCTTACGGTGACTTCCGCGAAGGCGGCTGCGGAGAGGTCTGCGTTGGCAGCAACCTTCACCAGATATGGCTTGCCGGCCTCGATGCTCGTGGCGGTGGCGAAGTTGAGGGTCAGCACATCGTTAGCGAACGAGGCACTGGTGAGTTCCTTCACCGTCCAACCTTCAGGGATGTCGAGGTCGAAGGGAACAGAGAAGGTGTTGTAGCCACCAGCGTTAAGCGTGCGTGTCAGCGTCACGTTGGCCTCGTAGCCGTCCCACTCGTCCAGCTTCGTGGCGGTGTTTTCCTCCTCGTTCAAGGCCAGTTCGGTGTCGTATTCCACCTGTAGCTCCACGTCGTAAGCAGGTGTCTGGGCGAGTGTCCATGTTTTGTAGTCAGCACTCGGAGTCAGGTTGATTGGATCCTGTGCCCACGCGCCCGTCACTGCTGCTACGAGCAGCACGAGCATTGATAAAATTCTTTTTTTCATCTTTTTATTTGTTTGTTTGTTTTTTAATTTGTTTTACTTTTATTGTTGTCGCTTGGCGATGCGATGACGATACGTGAGACCAAACGGATATAAACATTTCGCCGAAACATCTTGCGGATGTCTCGGCGGATATTCTTCTTCTTTATAATGGGGAATGTTTAGTTCTCTATCAGTTCCAGCCCCTGCCCCCGATAGAACGGGAACTTGTCGTCATCGCTGATGAGGGGGATGCCGTTGCATAGGGCGTGAGAGATGATGATATGGTCGCTCGGGTCGTAGTGCTTCTTAGCCTCGTTGATTTCGAGGCGGGCAAATTGCTCGTAATGCTCCTTGTGGAGATAGAGGATATTGAACTGCGTGTCTTCTTCTACCGAGCGAATCATGTCCTGCGGCGTCTTCCACCATCGTCGGATGTGCGGCTTGTTGTTCCACAGCAATACGAACTCTCTGAGCGACTCGGCACTCAGATAAATCTGGTTCTCGTAGTCCTCAAGGATGGCTATCACGTCACGCGAGAGATTCTCACGCTCTTTAAGGTACCAAATGAAGATGTGCGTGTCAATAAGATACCGCATACCGTGGCTTTGAGTCAAGGTTAGTCACCAGTCTTACGGCATCGTCGAGGATGGCCTTCTCTTCTTCGGTCAGCGGTCCCCAACCTCTTTGGGCATCGAGCCATTCCAACCGTTCTGTCCTGTTTTTGAACTTCCTTTCTTCCATAATTGTATCTTTTTACGTTCGACGGTGCAAAGATACAACTATTTCCCCAATCCTCCAAAGATATGGAGGAAAATAAATATCCGTTTGTCTCAGTATGTCAAAGAACGCTTTAGCGAGTGGAGAGTCGAGCTTGCTTGGGCCTTTGAACTCCCTGTCGCCAGCCTTACTCGGCAGCCTTCACCAGGCGCACGGAGTACCCCTTTACGCGCATAGCCGAGCTGCTCGATGGATTAAGGTTAGATCTGAAATACACCAAGTAGGCATTGTTTTTTGCTTTACTAGACGCAGACCAGTAGCAGCCCTCATGAAAAGAAGAGTAATCCGCCCCAGCCCTGCTGTCGGCACAAGGCAGGAATACACAGCCCTTGGCCTCAAGAGCAGCCCACTCGGCAGAGGTACACTTGGTACGCCAGTTGTCGGTAGCTTCGCCGACAGTAGTTACCTCGGAGGATGCTACGTCAACGCCGTCGGGGAACAGAATCAAGCCGTCCACGCCAGTGCCATCGGTATTGATGGTGGCCAGGGTGTAGTTGGTATCCGTGGTTCCAAACACGGTGCCTCCAGTGGTGCGGGTGAGCAGGAAAACCCACTCATCATTCGTCAACGTACGCCATGTGGTGCCATCGCCGATATTCTCGCCCCAGTCGCTCTTCAGGGCTTCGCCAGCGGTGTTGCCATATTGGTTGGCAGATTTCGAATTGCTGATGCCATACTGGGCAGCGCCCTCAAAAGCACTGTGTTCACCTACCCAGCAGAAGAGGTCCACAGTGCCGTTCTCGCTCACCGTGCCGTTGCCGTTGATGGCGGTGTTAGCCACAGCATTGCCGACGTAGTCCCACTGGTGCTCGGCGAAGCCCCACGTCCAAGTGACACCAAGGTCGGTGGTCGTAGCCTGCAGGTTGCCCGGAGCGAACGAAACCTTATCGCCGTTGGCATTGATGGTGAAATTGCCCTCAACTGGCCCTGGAGCCGCAGCCTTCTTCACGGCCTTGACGCTATTCACCTTCTTCTTGCCGGTGTAGGTGGCAGTCACCTGCGTGCCTTCTGCGGCCTCGGTCGGATTGATCGTCCACTTGTCAGCGTCGGCGGTGTTCTGCTTCAAGGAAATGGTGTAGGTGGCGGAGGGGGCGGTCTTGACGCTCAGGTAGCCGCCTGTGCCCGTGTGAGCTTTGGACTTATTGGTAGTTCCGTCCCAGTTGAGCAGACTCGTGCAGCCCTCGAACATGGTATTGCTACGCCAGTCGTCTGGCACATTCTCAGTGCTCCATCCGTCGCCCACGTAGATGGTCGTCAGGCTCGAGCATCTTTTGAACATGGATTGCATGTCCGTGACATTGGACGTGTCCCAGCTGCTGAGGTCGAGCGTGGTCAGGTTCGCGCAGTCGATAAACACTAACTCCATCTCCTGGACGCTGGAGGTGTTCAAACCGCTGAGGTCGAGCGTGGTCAAAGCAGGGTTGCCTCTGAACATGCCACTAATGCTAGTGACGCCAGACATGTTGAGGTTTTCGAGGTTGTTGATGGTGGTAAGAGACGTCCAGAAAGCGAAAAGAGTACTGAGGGATCCTCTCGTAGATTCTCCAGTAAAGTTCTGGCAGGAAGCATCCACGGTGATGGTTGTACAAGCGCTCTTGAAGGTGTCAAACTGACGAAACGAATTTGTACTCCAGCTGCCATCGAAAGAGGGCTTGTCGAAATCCCTTGCGTCAGGATCACATTCTCCGTACACCAGCGTTGCCGACGTACCGCTAATGTTGTCGAGGTAGAGATAGCTGTCGGCCCACGCGCCCGTCACTGCCGTCATGAGCAGCACGAGCAATGAAAAAAGTTTTCTTTTTCTCATAATTAAATAAATTTAAGTTGTTAATAAAAAAAAGTTTGAAAGATGTTATTCGGTTTCTATTTGTCGTTGCCGTCAGGACACACAGAGTACACAACGTTCCTCCATGTACGTGTTCTATCTGGGGTACAAAATTACATAATAATAGCTGTCCCTGCAATAGCTCGGACAAGATTGAAAGGGTTTTCGGACAAGATTGAAAGGGTTTTCAGACAAGATTGAAAGACTTTCCCGACAAGATTGAAAAACCCGGCGGACAAGGCCGAAAGCCTATGAGAAAAAAACGAAAGCCCGAAAGAGAAAAACCTGAAGCTATTACCCCAACGCTCCAAGTCTTTATAGAAAAATAATATCCATTGGTCTCACTATGCCTGCTCGGCATCCTGAGAGGGGTGACTTTTTGCGGCTTCGGCGCGGTAGTCGGAGGGAGCCATGCCGTAGTGCTGGCGGAAGCGGTCGCTGAAGTAGGCGCTGCTGCTGAAACCGCAGTCGGCGGCAATCTGTGCGATGGTGCGCTCTGGCTCGTTGGTCAGCAGGTGGACAGCATAATCGAGCCGCAACTGCAGTATATAACTATTGAGCTTGACATGCCCGCTGCCCTTGGAGAATACGGCACCTACGCGTTCCTTCGACAACTGGAAGCGGTCCATGATGGTCTGGCGGTTGAAATTGGGGTCGAGGAAAAGGCACTCGTGCATGATAACCTCGTTGATATGCTGGAAGAGCTGTTCGTCGGTGAGTGTCTTCAGGTCGTCGGAGTCGGCGGCAGGTGTCGGGGGCTGTGTCTTTGCAGTTGCCAGTTTCTCCTCCCAGTACATCTTCTTGTAATTGATGGCTTCGGTGATTTGGGCGGCCAGCGACTTGTTCTTGCTGGTGATGATGCGGTTCTTGCGGATAATGACGACGGCCAGGACCGTGACGCCGATGAGGACGGCGAGGACGCTGAACAGCAGGTAGCGCTGGCGGGTGTTCTCGGCCTCCTGCTCCATGATGGTCTGCTCCTGCTTCTTCTTGTGATAGACGGCG
>JAEEGH010032220.1_pt1 | contig 10088 bp, 9 predicted proteins | sample 9134181 | NCBI WGS metagenome assembly JAEEGH01 (sample SAMN16246544, study PRJNA631951) | gut metagenome | biome: gut microbiome; feature: rumen; material: DP-attached | host: Bos | place: Iran: Karaj | collected 2018-10 | reverse complement strand
GGAAAGTACACATAGGGGTAGGTGCGAAAGCACCGGAGGGGAAACGTAGTGTCCCCTCTTGGCTGCCCTCGGCAGACAACAGCTGTCCGCAGGACGCCTCCGGCAGGACGCACAGTACCACCTCCGGTGGTATATCTGTGCGCACCGAGAAAATCTCGGTGAAAGACCTTAGGCTTCTCCGCCCTCGTCATCGTCACTTTCTTCGGGATCTTTTTCCTCGGTTTCATCAGTATCAAAATCATCGTTTTCTTCCTCCTTTTCATCGTTAATTACCGCAGGATCCGGTCGCTCTTTCAGAACCGTAGCGATCATATTCTTCACATCTTTAAGTGAAAAAGCGCACGCTATGATGCGGTTCATTTCCTGCTCGCTAAAATCGTAGGCTTCGGGGAAGTATTTCACTACACATCCGCCCATCATGTACTTGTGTCGATCCTGAGCCTTTCTGAGCTGCTCCTTCTCTTCACGCACCACCTTGGCAAGCTCCGCATTGGCTCGCTTCACCTTCTCCATTGCCTTCAGTTTTTTTGCTGAAATCTGTTGCTGTTCCATTTTGTAAATCTCCTTTCATTGTTGTGCCGTTTCCGGCTATTTTTGGATAAAAAAAGACGGGGACGAATGAATCTAATCAATCGCCACCGTCTGTGGTTTGTTATATTTGGGTTTCGACTTAATGTCTAAGAAAAATACTTATCCATCAAAGTCTGTCTCTGACTTGATAACTCAGATAATTCATCTTGTATCTTTCGCTGTTTTTTATTTATTCCTTTCACAAATTTTGCATACTCATCCTGAGCTGTTTTGTCAGCAATTGGTATTTCATATTTTTCAAACACGCCTTGAGTGAGATGAGAAATATTACTCCAATTCCTTTTGATTTCTTCTATAAATCTTTCAAACTCATACGACAGCAACGAATAAGCAAGGTAAATATTATTTAGCTCACCACTTTTATCTCTTACAACAAAAACACCACTGTTTAATGTTGCTGGTATCGTCAAATTTTCAACAATTGCAACTTTACCAATAGTACCGTCCTTGGTTACTAAAACATCACCTTCAATCAACTGAATATTCGGGTCTTGATCAAATCTTTCTTGTTCAACGTAATAGCAATGATCAAAATCTATTCTATGATTTTTGAAATCTACTCCAGTGACCAAATGATAATCACCTTTTGTCTTATACTCTTTTGTCGTGAGTCCTTGCCAACCAATTCTTCCTTTGATGCTACAAACCTCACCTATCGGTTTTTTCTTCTTTACGCGCCCAAACATTTCTTCATATTTGTCCATGATCTGTTTATCATAGTCCGAAAAATCCGATACATTTTTTTGGATACGATCATCAATTTTCCCAATTTCATCCACTATCTTTTCCTGTGTTTTCTTATCCGGAAAATATAATGATAATGCCTTTACTCTTTGTGTTGAGGCTCTATTATACCTTGAAAATCTCTCAAATTTTCCTTCAACCTCAAGAGCTAAAGCGAGATATTTCGGGACGATATCCGGATTACTTGTTCTTAATACACCGCAGTGATCTGTCGGATAAAAAGGTTTACCAGCAGGGATAACATTAACCATCCAATCACCATCAATGCCCCAAACAATAGAATCAACACTGTAGTCTGGCATGTTTTCTTTGTCTATATATCCAAAGACTTCATTTACATTTGCGCTTATAACAGGAATCTGTCCACCTTCAACCAATTGTTCATCTGCAACGACTCTATCACCCAGTGAAGCTGAAAACATTTTTTTATTTCCCAAGGAATGTAATTCGAATCCTTCTCTAGGTTTTTTCTCGCGATATTTAGTGGTCTTAATTGCTTTATTGAAATTAATCCCGCTAAAGTCAATCATATCTTGAAGTCTAAGGTAGTAATAGTATTCGCTTAAATCTTCCAGTTCGTTCTGTTGATCATTAAACGATTCTCGTATTAACGCAGCAAGCACTTCGTCAGAAAAGCGATTGGAATCATCATACATTTCCCCGCCTGGGCTTATTATTTGAATACCCTCGGATCCCTTTCTGTTACTCCACTTATATCCCAAAAACTTTTCTTGCTCTTTATTATCATCTGGAGCTTGAATAACCAATGTTGTCTGCTGATAAATATATGAGTAGAACCTTATTTTTTCAGATTCTATTTCTTTAATAAAATCATAAAAAGCTGAATTTAACCACTTCAATTGCTGTTTTTCATCAAGCTTCGCAAAGGATTTCTGTTTTCTTTTTTGAGCAACGACACTGCTCGTTTCAAAAGCCTCAAAATGGGTATGGAAATATGGGTGTTGTTCCCAAACGGTATAATCGGCAGAACGCTCAACAATCATTCTATAATCGTCAAATGAAACGCCAATTTTACCAAGATACTCATACAATATTTCATTATCTTCCCATTCAGATAATTCCTCACCATTAAAAATCGCATTGACACTATCAGTGACTAAATCACTCCTTTTAGGCGGTTCATCAAATTTTTCCAAGAAAAGAATACTGGTATTTGTTCCAGTCGCGCCAAAAGTTTTTCCTCCCATAGAAACAACTGCTCGAATCTTAAAGTTTTCAAGCAATATACTCCTTGCCCCAGAAAAACTATCTCCGTCTTTGCTTAAAATACTACTCGGAAGAATGATTGCTGCTATTCCATTAGGCTTTAATAATTGCGCCACTCTTTCTACAAAGAGTGTTTCTATCTCAGATCCGTTATTTGATATTGCATCCAATAATGATAATTCATTCTCTTTAAGCTTTAGATGAGGCTTAAAAGCAGCAACGGAATAAGGTGGATTAGCAACTAATATATCAAAATCATGTGCAACCACACCCTTTTCTTCGTAATTCTCTAACCCATCTCCAAATATAATGTTTCCATCTCCGGCACCATGCATAAACAAAGAGATTTTGGATACTCTTGCTAATCTATAGTCTTTTTCAATACCATATAGATTTTCTTCAACCCACGAATAATCGATTTTCATATCAGGAAAACATTTCGCAAGGTAATCGTTGATTGTTTCAAAACCTTCCGTCAGAAAGTGCCCTGCACCACATGCATAATCTATAATTCGAGGTGTATATACTTTATTTTCATTGCGTACAATTCTCTCTATAGGCAAACTATTCCATATGAATCTCGTAATCGGCAACGGTGTGAAAAACTGTCCCTCATTTTGCTTGAAACCTTTATTAAGTAATTGCTCAAATAAGTCTCCAAGAAGTTGTAAGTTCTGAGAACCGATGATTCTATATTTTTCAAAAAGCTGAACCATCTCAACAAGAATCTTACCATTCTGATAAAACAGTTCTTCATTATGGACATCTTTAAATGCGAAATCATTATTCGTATAAAACTTAAGAATCCGAAGTGTATTCTTTAGTTCAGCTATCATTTTGGTTCTTTTCTGTCCGGTATACTGCTGAACTAGTTTTTCTGCATAATCATCGGCTATATAGAATATTTTCTCACGCATGAATTTCTCCATGCCTTCTTTATGCAATTTCTGCAATCTATCCTGCAATGATTCATACGTATCTGTTCCAACTTTATACTGAAACTCAACAATCTCTGATTCATCCTTTTGAATTTCATCAACCAGCTTGCATATAAATAACGCAATAAGTCTATTAAACGCATTTTCTTTATCTGATACATTGTTATGTCTTAGAATTTCTTCAAAGTTGTTCACAATCTTATCATCTTCGGAGAAATCAATAAGATCTTTCTTTCTAAGAGGCTTTACACCTATTGAATAACTAACTGTATCATCTCTGAAAACTACATCCCCGCATACACGCTTCTCGTAGGTTTCACTCCAAACATCAAATAATTCATTAACTGTATGCGCATCCTCATAGACTCTAATGCTCTCATCCTTTTTTGCCAATTCAAGAATATTAGCGTCATCACTACAGTCAACGCTTTCTGTTGTATATTCTATTTTCCCGCCAGCAATAGTTGATGCATATAAAATCAACCATTTGGCGCTTCTCTCCTGTTGCCAGTAAGAAAAAAGCTGCCCACCGTCACTATTCATATTACCAAGTTCTTTTGTATACTCTTGGCCATCTGTTTTACACTCAATAATGCAAAGCATGTCCGTTCCATTTACATCATGAACACAAATATCTGCTTTACCGGATTTTTGCTCATGCCCCAACGTCCATCTCTTTTCCAATTCAAGATGCTCAGGTCTATATCCTTTGTCCAACAGTCTACTAACGCATTCCAACACAACAAAGTTTTCTGGATGCTCAAAATTACATGTGGTAGTATCATTGACCTTGAAGCCCTTATCTTCAGGGTAAATAATCTTCTGATTTTCAAAATCAACAGATATAACACAATCATACTGAACAAATCTTTTACTATAGATCTTTTGATTCTTACTATAGCCTAAAATAGATAAGGCCTCTTCCAAGTTAGATTTAGTTATCATCTTCCTTCTCACTTTCCTTGTTAGCGCTTATAATCTTGCCTGCTTCCTTTAAAGCCGTTCGTCTAACAAATTCACTGTAAGAGGCATACTCCTCCAATCTAGCTGCTTCCTTTAGCTTTGCAAGTTCCTGTTCACTTACTCTTATGCTCATAGAAATTGTTTTATTCATGGTGCAAACCTCCAGAAAACAGTATAGCATTTATGTAGCACATTATCAATACAAATCACCACGTTATAATGTGCGATTTATTTCATTCATTTGTCTTCTTGCCTGCTCTCTCTTAGCCTCAGAGATTCTTCTGGGCTTACGGTAACTAATGCGTGATTTAGGCATTGAATAGGTCTTATCGATATCTGTTTCGCCTATGCGCTTAAAGATATCGGGATACTCGGTAACTAGCGTATCAAGTTGTCTCATAACAGCCTTATCACGGGTGTAAACTATTGCATCCGGTTCCTCGGCATTAAAATTAACTATAGTCTCCTGCTCATATCGTGTTAGCTTCATTCTCTGTTTGGCTCCTTTCTCGCGCACGCGCGCGTATATCCCGTCTCCCTCTTAGGGGAACGTGCGTAGCCGTTCCCCGACGGGAGACGGAAGGATGGGATAGGATGGATTGATGATGATAATAGGGGTATATCTTTCTTTTATCTTTTCTTTGGTTCTTTCTTTTCGTTTTTCTTTCTAAGGGGGAAGAGGAAGAAGGAAGGTAGGGAAGGGAAGGCTCCCTTTCGGGTATGTCCGGCATACCACTTATCCACATAGCAAAAGGCACCTTCGGTGATCCGTATCTACAGATCTTCTCAGATGCCTTTTTACTCTCTGTTCATACGATAATTATCGATTGATTGAAAGTTATTTTATGCTCTTTGGATATTTCCCCGCCTACCCTATTGTAAGGTTATGCATTAGCGGTAATTAACGTCATATTTGCACGTGCCTCTTTCTCGGCTCTGCGCTTTGCCTTTCCCTGCTCACTCACTCGTTTCTTCCGGTACGCTATCCTACGGTCATACTCTGCCAACAGTTCAATAGCCTGCGGATCTCCCTGCTCTGCAAGTGCCTTGGTATTCGCATATTTCTCCTGTTCCCTGCGATAACGCTCTTTGAAGTATGCTTTGCTTCGCTCCCGCTTTTCCTCTTCTTTCCTGCAATGCTCCTCATACTGCGCGTTCGCCTCGGGATCGCCGGATTCAGCGGCAAGCCTGAGTTCTTCAAGCCTCTTTTCTTTTTTGGCGTTATATCTGACAAGCGTAGCCTTTCTCTTCTCGGCACGGATCCGGTTCTTCTCCGCTTGTATGGCTGCCTGCTTCTTGGCTTCCTCCCGTATCTCCTCTTCGGGGATCGGTGGGATAAACTGACCAATGAAGTTGAAATAGATCTCTATCTTCTGCTTCCTACCAAAGCCTCGGATCCCGTTGGATTCATGTACTATGATCTTGTCGATAAACTCACTGACCATCAATGGTGTGAGTTCCTCAAAGTCCGTATATTTCTTGGCAAGGGTGATAAAGGACTCCATATCTGCCTTGGGATCGCATTCTTCCGCTCTGGGCGATAACTCAGCCACCAATGCTTCAAGTTCCTCATATTCCGCATTATATTGGCTCATAAGGCGCTCATACTGCTTCGGTGCTATCTTCTCCATGGCATATGTTTCATACAGCTTGCCTATCAAAACATCAAGCTCCTGCATCCTGTTCTCGGCAGATGTACGCTTTTCTTCGTTCTCCGAATCATCAAGTTCCTGCTTAACCGATAACTCTGCCATGATCTTTTCTCTGAATTCCTGCTCGTTAGTTATCGAATACTTGCTTGCTCTCTGTATTGCCTTGCGGATCAGTTCAAGCATATCGTTCCGCTTAACGTAATGCATAGTACAAACCTTGTTGACTCCCTTACGGTACATCCCACAACAATACGCCCGATCTGAGTCCATCTTTTCCCGTGTGGTCGGCTGTGCATCATGACGAATCAGCTTTGATCCGCAATCGGCACAATATAACAATCCGGTAAGATTAAACGGATCCTCGGCATATGGTGTTTTCTTCTTGCGAGCCTTTATCTTATTGGCAAGCATCCAAGTTTCCTCGTCAACTATCGGTTCATGTGTATTCTTAAAAACCATCTGATCCTCAGCTGCCACGTTCACTCTCTTCTTGGATTTGTACGATACTCCCTTTGATTTCTTAAGTACCGTATGTCCTAAGTATTCCTGCCGGTGGATGATATATCCCAATGTTGTTGAGTTCCACATATAGGGATCCGCCACCGGAATATGCCTGCAATCGGATGGCGAGTGTATTCTCTCGTATTCTGTCGGTATAAGTATCTTTTCTTCGCGAAAGATCCGTATGATCTCCGCATAGGTATATCCCTGCACAACCATGTCAAAGATGCGTCTTACAACCTTAGCCGCCTCTTCATCAACATACAGAGTCTGCTTATCCTCCGGCTTACGGTAGTATCCATAGGGAATGGCTCCGCTACAACGAAGTCCGCGCTCCATACGGTCGGTAAATACCGCATTGATCTTTCTGCTTGAGTCCCTGGCATACCATTCGTTCATGATATTCAGGAACGGTGTAAAATCTGAGTCTGTCTGATTTGCGCTGTCTATGTTATTATTAACAGCGATGAAGCGGACACCTTTCTCGACAAACATGATCTCGGTGTAGTAACCGACTTTCAGATAGTCACGACCGAAACGGCTCATGTCCTTAACGATGATCGTGGATATGTTCCCCTCAAGAACCTCTTCGATCATTGCCTTAAAGCCTTTACGGTCAAAGGTTGTCCCGCTGATTCCATCATCGGTGAAATGACGGACGGGATCGAAGCCGTGCTTTTTAGCGTAGTCCTCTAAAAGCTGCTTCTGATTGGTGATACTGTTGCTCTCGCCCTGCAATTCATCATCCCTTGAAAGGCGTTCATACAGGGCTGTGTACTGGTGTTTACTCATATGAGCCTCCTTTCTTTTTTCAAGGTGATATCGTTATTGTCCTACCCAAAGGTAACCTTTCGGATCCGTCACGATTACGCTAGAGTTCATCTGCAGGATGTTGGGCTTAATGAAAAACCTTGTCTTACCTGAACCGCTCCCGCCTACGACTAGCGTGTTCTTGTTCCTGGCATATTTCGGATTGGCAGGCCTGGAATTCATGGTCAGGCGTTCCGTTTGCGACAGGATCACATTGTTCTCGAATACGGGATCAATGAAGGGTTCAATGTCCTCGTGCGTTCCCCACCTTGCGGAACCATATTCCTGATTGTGACGGTATTTTTTTGCGTTTTTCCCCTTAAGGTAAACTGCCAGACGAAGCCCCGCGCCAACTGCCGCACCCACGATTACGTCAAGCGGATGTAGGCTCGGCATCGGATTTGTAAAAGCCTTTGCAAAGCAGCCGTCCAGGATAAGGCTCTGCAGCTTTTCGGAAGCGTTGCTCCCGCTCGCCAGTCGCAGGGCCTCACCGAGATTGGTCGCGGCAAGGCCCACAATGATGTAAGGCATGTTTAGGATCAGGAGCTTCTTTAGGTTCCTTTTCTTCATCGCTCATGCTCCTTTCGCTTCTCCTTATCCTTTCTAGGCGTGTTCTTAACCTTTTCCTTGAAGAGATTCAGCTTCTCAAGGATGCTGGGCTTTTGCTTTTCCGCCTTCTGCTTTCGCTTCATCTGCATCGCGGAGTATTCCTTCAGGACCTGCGTGATCGCGTCCACATCCTTCGCCTTGAAAAACACCACGTATCTTGGCGGATCCTCGGTCTTGTCCTTCACGATTGCGAAATCCACGCCATACTTATTGGCTATGCGCTTGAAATCGCGGATGCCGGAGTCACCGACTTCAAGGCTGGAAACGCCCTGTCCCTGACCAACCAGCTGCTTGACGGACTGCTTTCCACGAACGGTCTTTTCCTGCTTGCTTTCCTTCTTTTGATCGCGTTTTGCATCCTGCTTTTCCATTTCCTTTTTACATTCGTCCACGAATTTCTTCAGTCCCGAATACAGCGTCCTAACGGTCACTTTCCCGACCTTGATCGCCAGGTGAACCGTCTTTGATGCCACTTCTTCGTTCATTTGATCACTTCCCTTCCGCGGCTTCCCTTACTAATCGCCGCATTCCAGAACACCCTCCAGCGTTGTCGGAATCACCCTGTAATGTATTGCCAGAGACCTATCCTCTCGCACCTCGTCACTTACCTTCTTTCCGCACACCACAAGGATTCTGGAGCATCGGATCATGTCCACTGACATCTCCCTGCGCTTCTTCTCGCCGTCGGGATCATTCTCGTCGATGATACCGTTAAATGCCAGTACAGGACACAATGGCAGATATCCTGCCTTTACCAGTTCCCCACAGTACTTTCTCGCCTGATCCACTGCTTCCACGGGATTCTTACTCCATGCAGCCGTTATGTATGCCCTAGGTATTGTTCTGCTCATTCCCTCTTCCTCCTATCCGATCTCATATGCTGAAAAACTTGCGTCCCCCATCTTCAGCGCCACGAGGCGGCTGATGAAGGCCAGCTTTGCCTGCTCCAGTTCTTCAGAGCTCAGAAGTTCAATGCTTTCCTCGCCCTCCTTGACGATCAGAACGCTCCCGGCAAGGTACTTGTGTCCCTCATTGCGCAGGACCTTCTTCTTGTTGAACACTGCCACAAAGGGCGTGTTGCCCATGCAGTCCATGTCAAATGTCTCACTCAGGCCCTTTAGGATGTGGGCCACCTCCTGTGAGCCAATCTCCTCGTAATTCCCATTGGTCGCGATCACGAGGCCGTGCGCGTCCTTTGATGGCTTTCTTTCCTCTTCCGTTACCTTTACCCCGTCGTTTACGGGATCCAAATTGATGCAAATCTCAACCTTCTTCACTTGTTTTTCCTCCGTTTGTAAATAGTCCCCGGGCCGTATCATGATTCACCCAGGATTGAAAATATGTTTCCATGGTTAATGGCGCGTTATATAACGCTGCTAACAGATATCTCTTTACATTTCTTACCTTATTTGTATTCTTAGCCATCGATTCCACCACATATCCAATATGCGACGAATCCAGCTTCATCATGGCATTCTGCACCACGCTGATGGGCTTTTCGTCCCCCTCAATGCGCAGGTACTTTTGCTTTGAGCACATGACATCAAGGGCGATCTCCATGATGGCATCCAAGAACTCCCTCTTGTAAGGATAATCTTCATATAAACGGTCTAATTCCCACTTCTCGGTAAAATAGGACCGATACTGCTCCCTCTGGCCACCCTCGGTTGCAGATAAGATTAGATTGTTCTTGTTTATTTCAGTTTTGTTATTATTTGTTTTATTAGGGTATGATTTCCATACTTCTTGAGATATGATTTTCATACTTCTAGGAGTATGATTTTCATACTTCTTGAGGTATGAATTCCATGCTGCTGAAAAGTTCTTCACATAGATACGAGCGGGTTTGCCTTGCCCCTGCCTTTTCCGTTCGATCAGACCAAATGCTTCCAACTCGTCCATGAGCTTACAGGCCGTCTGCCGGCATCTTCCAATGGCCTCCTCCACGTTTTCGATCGTCATGTACACAAAAACCCTTCCGTCTCCGTCCTTCCAGCCGTTTTTTAGTGACAGCTCCACGCGATCGAGAAGGATCCCGTACAAGATCTTCGAG
>JAEEGH010032218.1_pt1 | contig 10088 bp, 8 predicted proteins | sample 9134181 | NCBI WGS metagenome assembly JAEEGH01 (sample SAMN16246544, study PRJNA631951) | gut metagenome | biome: gut microbiome; feature: rumen; material: DP-attached | host: Bos | place: Iran: Karaj | collected 2018-10 | reverse complement strand
GCACCCATGCGGCGGGCGTGGTGATTGCGCCGAAACCGCTGATTGAACTGGTGCCTCTGCAGCTGGACGAAGCCGCAGACATAGAAGCGGGCATCAGCCAGGAGCGGATGATCACCACCCAGTTTGACAAGAACCAGGTGGAAGAGCTGGGCCTTCTGAAGATGGACTTTTTGGGCCTGCGCACCCTGACCGTCATGGACGACGCGGTGCATTTCATAAAAAAGAGTACCGGGGAAACTGTCGATCTGGACAACATTCCGTTGGAGGATGAAGCAGTCAGCAGGATGCTCTGCGCCGGGGACACCCAGGGCGTGTTCCAGCTGGAAAGCGCGGGCATGACGAGACTGGTGGAACGGCTGGCGCCTAAGTCCATGCGGGATTTGGTTCCGTTAGTGGCTCTGTACCGCCCGGGACCCTTGGACGCGGGCATGGCGGACAAGTTTATCGAAGGCCGGAAGCGTCATCACGCGGTGGAAAGCATCCATCCGCTGCTGGATGGAATCCTGGCAGATACCTACGGGGTTGTGCTGTATCAGGAACAGGTCATGCAGACGGCTTCCATTCTGGCAGGCTTCTCCTTGGGCGAAGCCGATATTCTGCGCCGGGCCATGGGCAAGAAAAAGGTGAAAGACCTGATTGCCATGAAGAACCGCTTTGTGGAAGGGGCGCAGAAACTGCACAGCGTTCCTCCGCAAAAAAGTGAAGAGATTTTCGACATTCTGCTGAAATTTGCCGGTTACGGTTTTAATAAGTCCCATTCGGTGGCCTACGGCATGGTGGCTTACCAGACGGCGTACCTGAAAGCTCACTGGCCTGCGGAATATTTTGCGGCCTTGCTTACCAGCATCATGGGCGACACCGATAAAGTGAGCTGGTACATCACCGTCTGCAAGGACCGGGGCATCCCTATGCTGCCCCCGGACGTGAACGCCAGCCAGGAAGGTTTCTCTGTGGAAAAGGGCGCCATCCGTTTCGGACTGGTGGGTATCAAAAGCGTCGGCGAGGGCGCAGTGCGGGAAATTGTACGGGCCCGGCAGGAAGGCGGTCCCTTCCGGGATATTCTGGATTTCTGCAAGCGGGTGAATTATCGTACGCTGAACCGCCGACTTTTGGAAAACCTGATCAAGTGCGGCGCCATGGATTCCCTGGGGGCCTACCGGTCCCAACTGCTGGCAGTGTATGAAAAAACATTAGATTTGGGCATTCAGCAGCAACGGGATTACAACAGCGGACAGATAGGCCTGTTCGGCGGCGACGATTTTGCGGAAGTGAATTCTGTGCCACTGCCGAAGATGGACGAGATGAGCCGCTCCGTAAGGCTGAAAAATGAAAAGGAACTCATCGGCTTTTATGTGACAGGCCATCCCCTGGACGGCTATCGGGACGCGCTGGACAAACTGACACCGCTCTATACGCTGACAGGAGACACGCCGACGGTGCGTGACGGACAGTTTGTCAACGTGGGCGGCATCATCAGCAGCACCGATATCAAAGTGACGAAAAAAGGAGACTCCATGGCGGTGCTGGCGCTGGAGGATTTCAGTTCCCGAATTGAAGTTGTGGTGTTCCCCCAGGCCTACAGCGAATATCATACGTTGCTGCGTGAGGACGCTGTGGTGGAAGTGGAAGGTCGGTTCAATGTGGACGAGCGGGGCAGCAAGATTATTGCTTCGCGAATGGCGCTGCTGGAAGAAGGAAAACCGCCGGTGCTGTCAGCACAAGCTCGGAATACGCGGCGTGGAAACGGATATGGCGGTGGATTTAATTACGGGAATGATTATAGTGGTAACCGTGAAGACGCAAACGTATACGGATTTGTGAATGAAAATCCGGATGCGTACGCTGCTTCGCTGAAGCCGATTGATACTGAACTGCAAAATCAAAATGGCGCAGTCTTGCAGGGGCGCCAATCTCATTTGGAAAATCATAATGGCAATACATTTAATCAGAACGGAGCAATTGCCGAAAAAACAAATTCCCTGAATAATGATGGCATGTCAAACATCCGGGATGAACAAGGGCACATCAAAGTTCCTGTCAGCGCCATCATCGAGCTGGTGATAACACCGGAACGGGAATCGGAAATCGTGACCAGGGCGCTGATTACAATTTTGCAGAAGCATCACGGAAGCACCATGGTCTTTCTGAAACTGATGGGCTCCCGGAGGCGTATCCGGTTAGACCCGCGCTACTATGTTAACGGGCAGGACATGGCACTGCAGGATGAACTGAGGGAACTGTTAGGGGACAATGCGTTCCGGGTAAAGGAGATATAGGGAAACGCTGATTTGATTACGTTAGACATGGATATCGAAGAGTTTACCGGAATTCCCCATGCAGGAAGGGCAAAGTACTTAAGGAAACGCTGATTAATTCGTCTGCGCGTTGACCGGTTCTTACGTTGCATCATCCATTTTCTGTTTTGGGTCTTGACAAGAATGTTATAATGAGAATGTAGAAAAACCGTCGAAGCGATTCGGCGGTTTCTTCTGTTTTTATGCACACTTTTTTGTTTGACGATATATTCAAGTATTGTCGGATGTGGTGTGTATTGTTTTTGTTAATGAAATGGAGAAATGAAAAATGAAACGAACTATTACCATTTTTATTTTGCTAGTAACCCTTTTGCTTGGTTTCAGCGGCTGCGGCAGTTCTGACAAAAGCGGAGGCGCAAAGGAGGATACGTCGAAGCCCAAACTAAAAATCGTTGCCACCATTTTCCCTGAATACAGTTGGACGAAAGAATTGCTGGGAAGTCATGAAAAAGATGTGGAACTTACATTATTGGCGAAAAAGGGCGTGGACATGCACAGCTATCAGCCCAGTGCGGAGGATATCCTGAAAATTGCAAATAGCGATCTGTTCATCTATGTGGGCGGCGAGTCGGACAAGTGGGTGGACAAGGCACTGAAGGAAGGCGGCAACCCGAAACGGAGAGTTCTTAATTTGATGAAACTGATGGGCGACCGGGCAAAGGTAGAAGAAGAAGTGGAAGGCATGGAAAAGCATGACCATCACGACCATGATAAGGATGCGAATGCCCGTCCGAAGAAGGACAAACAGGATGAAAAACATGAGCATCATGACAAAGACAAGCATGAGGAGAAGCACGAACACGAAAAGGAACACGACACGGTTAAACATGACGGCAAAGACCACCATGAGCAGCCGGAATATGACGAACACGCCTGGCTGTCTTTGAAAAACGCAGACATTATCTGCAAAGCTATCGCAGAGGAACTGGCTGCGCTGGATTCGAAAAACGCGGAAACGTATCGTGCAAATTATACGGCCTATAGCAAAAAGATGGCGGCTTTGGACGCAAAATATAAAGAAGCAGTAACGAAGGCGCCGGTGAAAACGGTTCTCTTCGGCGATCGGTTCCCGTTCCGTTATCTTACAGACGATTACGGCTTACAATATTACGCGGCATTCAACGGCTGTTCGGCGGAAACGGAAGCCAGCTTTGCAACCGTAGCTTTTCTGGCGAAGAAGATGGATGAGCTGAAACTGCCTGCGGTCCTTACCATTGAGGGCAGGCAGCATAAGCTGGCGCAGACCATTGTGGAAAACACGAAGGCGAAAAATCAGAAGGTGCTGACGCTGAACTCCATGCAGTCTGTAACCGAAGAGGAAATCAAAAAAGGCATTACGTATCTTGCGGTCATGGAACAGAATCTGAACGTGTTTCAGGAAGCGCTGCAGGCGAAATAGCACGGGGAATTGAAAACGTGTTATCGGTTGAAACAATCTGTGATTTGACGGGCGATGATTGTTTTGATCACAGTAAGTATGGAACTTATGACATGTATTCTCATTTCCAAATTCAGAGTTCAGAGGAAAGTGAAATGGAAGTTCAAATCACTTGTGATAATTTAAAATTAGGATACGGCGCCGGCGTTCTGGTAGACGGATTGTCGTTTACCGTAGAAAAAGGGGATTACCTTTGTATCGTAGGCGAGAACGGCGCAGGCAAAAGTACGCTGCTGCGCACGCTGTTGGGGTTGCAGAAACCACTGGCCGGCATGATTACATTTGGCGGCGGACTCCAACAAAACGAAATCGGGTACCTGCCCCAGCAGACTTTTGTGCAGCGGGATTTTCCCGCTTCCGTGTGGGAAGTGGTCCTTTCGGGCTGTCAGGGGCGATGCGGCCTGCGGCCCTTTTACAACCGTGAGGAAAAACAGATTGCGAAAAATGCCATGGAACAGCTGGAAATTATACCGCTGGCCCGGACCTGCTACCGGGATCTTTCCGGCGGGCAGCAGCAACGGGTATTGCTTGCCCGGGCCCTGTGCGCTTCGGATAAAATGCTGGTACTGGATGAGCCGGTTTCGGGACTGGATCCCAAGATGACGGAAACCATGTACCGGCTGGTGGAGCGCATCAACCGGGAAATTGGAATTACAGTCATCATGATTTCTCATGATATACTGGAGGCAATCCCCTATGCCACGCATATCCTGCATATGGGCAGGGAATACTTCTTCGGCACGGTGGAAGAATACCGCCGGTCACGTTTTGGAAATGCGTTTTTGCAGCCGGAATGAGAAAGGTTTAAGTCTATGAGTGCAATTACAGATAAACTGTTCCTGTATTTTCAATATCCCTTTGTGGTCAACGCCCTGATTGTGGGGGTGTTGATTGCCCTGTGTTCCTCCATGCTGGGCGTGACGCTGGTGCTGAAACGCTATTCTTTTATCGGGGATGGTCTGTCCCACGTGGCTTTCGGGGCCATGGCAGTGGCGGCGGTGGCGGGTTTTACCGATGACATGCCATTTATCCTGCTTGTCACGGTGGCCTTTGCCGTCTTGCTGTTGCGCACGGGACAGAACGCGAAGATTAAAGGGGACGCAGCCATTGCCATGATTTCCGTGGGAGCGCTGGCTGTGGGATATCTTCTGATGAATGTATTCTCTTCCTCTGCCAATATTTCCGGCGACGTCTGTACCACCCTGTTCGGTTCCACTTCCATTTTAACGCTGACGAAGATGCAGGTAGGGATGTGCGGCGTGCTGTCTGTGGTGGTAATCGGCGTGTTTGTTCTGTTCTACAACAAGATTTTTGCGGTAACCTTTGACGAAGCCTTTGCCCGGGCGGCGGGTACGCCGGTGGGAACCTATAACCTGCTGCTGGCGGTACTGATCGCGGTGATTATCGTGCTGGCCATGAACCTGGTGGGCTCGCTGTTAATTTCGGCGCTGGTCATCTTTCCGGCCCTGTCGGCCATGCGCATTCTTAACAGTTTTAAATCGGTGATCCTCTGCTCGGCCGTTTTTTCTGTGATCTGTGCCTTTGTCGGCATCGTTTTGTCCATATTGGCAGGCACGCCGGTGGGCGCGACTGTTGTTATGATCGACATGCTGGCGTTTGGTGCGTTTTACGTGATAGGCTCTTTAAAAAACGGCGGGCATTAAAAACGTGTGGGAAACTTATACGGCATATTTCAGCAGTTGAGATGCTTTTCAGGAGGTGCGAACATGAAAGATAAAACGGCACAGTTCTTCACTGTAATGCTTATCTGGTCTTTGTTGCTCCTGTTAGTGAGTGGTTGCGGAGGAAGCAGCAATGATAAAAAGGCGGGCAGTTTCATTCCGCCTAAACAAAACAGCGTGGATGCGGTGCTGCAGCAGAAAAAGGCGGAAGCAGACCGCCAAAATGGAAATGTGAATGCCGGAAAGGAAACGGCGGATAAACAAAAAGATGCCGGCGATAAAACAGGCAGAGAGGAACCCGGCATACAGAATAAACAGGGCGCTGATAGACCAGTCACCGCCCAAAAGATGAAAGAACTGGAAGAGAAAACTCCCCGGCATGACGTGTATGATTTGCATCCCACTTATAAGAAGGTGGATTACGATTTCAGCCGGATGGATAAAACCATGATGTACACCCAGATTTACAACATGCTGAAGGAACCGGATAAATATAAAGGAAAAGTCGTCCGCATGCAGGGGACCTTCGGCCATTATTATGACGAAAAAACGGGAAAACATTATTTCGGCTGTGTGGTTATGGATGCGACGGCCTGCTGTTCTACCGGTATGGAGTTTTCCCGGAAGGGGAAGCACAAGTATCCGGAAAATTATCCGAAACCGGATGAGCCGATCATCGTGACCGGCACGTTTTCTTCTTACAAAGAGGGGAAAGAACTATTCTGCGAGCTGGCGGATGCGGAAATGGAAAAATTGTGATTGTGTGCGGGAACGGTTTTAATAAGAGTATTTTGGAATGAGCGTTTACAGAGTAAGAATTCGCAGGAAACAGTATTACTTTTTTATGAAAATATGGTAAAATAATAGTACAGTAACATGAGCATAAGTTCCTGTACTACTATTGTAAAGGGGGAAGTATTGTGAAGAAGTTTTTGATGGTTGTGATGGCCATGCTGCTGTCCCTGTCCGTGGTGGCAGGCTGTGGCGGCGGAGACAAAAAAGCAGAGCTGATCAAAGGACTGAAAACGGAAATCGGCACCCTGCTGGGCAATGTGGATAAGCTGGCTGCCGATGAACTGAAGGGCGATGCGGCCAAGAAGGCGACGGAAGGTTTCAAAGGCCTGATGGACAAAATTGCCAAGCTGAAAGAAGCGGCTAAAGGCAATGCGGCGGCGGAAAAAGAAGTGGCAGACCTGATGGGCAAGGCCACTGGGCTGTCTGAAAAGATTAGCCGCGGTATCGCTGCAGGAAACCTGAATATCGACCCGAAGACCTTTAAGATTGAAGACCTGGAAAAGAACGGCTGGGTAGCCATGAAAGACGCAGCCGGAAAAATCACCGGATACTATAATCCAAAGAATGTTGTAACGGACGATTTAGGCAAAAAAGCCTATGCGTGGATCTTAAAAGTTGGCGAAGACGGCAAATCGCTGGACTTCTGCAACGTGGCCTTTGATTATGCGGCCGGCAAAGTGGCCCTGAACAAAGAAGCGGTTCTGGAAAACAAAGACGGTGTGTTCAGTTTTGCAGCGGCAAAAGCTGCCATTAAGGACCTGATTTGGGGCGACGGAATTAAGGGTCTGGAAGGTCTGGACCTGAACGGAATCTTTGAAAAACTGAAACCCCAGGGTTGGGACATGAAGAAACTGGCCGGCGCCGTAGCGGGAGCCGTTGTGGGTGATGCAGCCAAAGCAGGCGCAGCAGACAAAACCGCTTTCGTGAAAGACTTTGTGGCTTTTGCGGATAAAAACGAAGCAACCCTGAAGAAATTAGCGGATTCCATCAACTCCGGAACCATTGATAAAGCGGCGCTGCTGGATTTGGGCAAAAACGCGCTGGCTGAAATCAAAAAGGCCAACGGCGACATGAACGGCAAATATGCGGACCTGGTAAAACCGGTTGCCAATATTCTGAAGATGCAGGAAGACCGTGCCCAGGCTATGATCGACGGTGTGAACGGCAATGCGGCCCGTTTTGCCGAAGGCGGCAACATGAAGACCAAAGTGCTGGAACTCTTAGCGCAGTTTAAGAAAGAGAACAATCTGTAAGAGGGCTCCGGGAGGAATCAGATGAAAAAAGTTGCTATCATCCGTTGTCTGGATGTAAGTATGCGCTGCGTAGGCGCGTCCTGCATGAAATCCTTTAACAGCCATACCGTAAAATTTGAACGCTACGGGGACGAAGAACTGGAACTGTTTGCCAGCCTGACCTGTAACGGCTGCGGGCAGACAGTGGAGAACGACGAGGGGCTGAAGAAAAAACTGGACCGTCTGGCGGAAGAACCGGTGGATGTGGTTCACTTCAGCAGCTGTACCAATAAAAAGGATAAAGACAATCCGGAACTGAAAAAACGCTGTCCCTGGGTGGAAAAGATGAAAGACTATCTGGAGAGCAGGGGCGTGGAAGTGGTGTACGGCACACACCATTAATTTTTAAAACATACCGTTACCGGTTAGAAAAGGAACGCTGTTGCGTAGCAGTGTTTTACAATTTCTTTTAATTACATTATCCCTGATAACCGTATAATTATCGTTAAAAAAGTTAAGGAGGAATCAGCATGGCTAACAAGTACGCAGGAACCCAGACCGAGAAAAATTTAGAGGCCGCTTTTGCAGGGGAATCCCAGGCGCGGAACAAGTACACGTATTTTGCGTCGAAAGCAAAGAAGGAAGGCTTTGAGCAGATTTCCGCACTGTTCCTGAAGACGGCGGATAATGAAAAAGAGCATGCCAAGATGTGGTTCAAGGAACTGGAGGGTATTGGCAGCACTGCGGAGAACCTGGCTGCAGCGGCTGCCGGCGAGAACTACGAATGGACCGATATGTACGAAGGCTTTGCCAAAACGGCGGAAGCGGAAGGCTTCAAGGAACTGGCAACCAAGTTCCGCATGGTCGCTGCGATTGAAAAGCATCATGAAGAGCGGTATCGCGCCCTGTTGAAAAACGTGGAGAACCAGGAAGTATTTAAGAAGAGCTCTGTCAAGATTTGGGAATGCCGGAACTGCGGTCACATTGTAGTAGGTGAAAAGGCACCGGAAATCTGCCCGGTCTGCGCGCATCCCCAGGCTTACTTTGAAATTCATGCGGAAAATTATTAAAGTGTAAAAGGGGCCGCTGTGCTGACGCGCAGCGGTCTTTTCCATTTACCGGTCCTGTTTTGTTTCTAAATTTTATTATATGGTAAACAGGCAGCAGCCGGGGGAGATGCGTCTCTTTAATCATAGTTTGTCTTTACAAGCTGCTCTTCATTATCATTTTAAAAGGAGCCTGATATAGTATGTTTTTAGTGGATTGTCATTGCGATACCTTAAGCGAGCTGTACAAACAGAGTAAGAGCCTGTATGCCAACGATCTGATGCTGGACGCGGCGCGGATCATAAAGAATGGCGGCGGCCTGCAGTTTATGGCCATGTTCATTCCCACAGAAGTGTTCCGGGCGGGGGCTGGCGCAACCTATACGCTGAAGCTGATCGACACGTATCTGCGGGGCCTGAAAGAACTGGAAGCGAAGGGAATCCGGGCACATCGGATTTTAAAGAAGGAAGACCTGGCCCAACTGCCCAACGGGCAGTTCAATACACTGCTGGCTATTGAAGAGGGCGGCGCCTTAGATGGCAGCATCGAAGTGCTGCGCGTTTATTATGAACTGGGCGTCCGATGCATGACGCTGGTGTGGAGCAACCGTAACGATATCGCCGACGGCGTGAACGAAGAATGCAGCAAGAGCGGCCTCACTCAGTTCGGGCGCCAGGTGGTGGCAGAGATGAACCGGTTGGGAATGGCCGTGGACGTATCCCACATTTCCACCTACGGTTTCTGGGACGTGCTGGAACACAGTACGAAGCCCATCATCGCTACCCATTCCTGCGCCTACAGTCTGTGCGACCATCCCCGGAACCTGCGGGACGACCAGCTGAAAGCGCTGGCCAAAACCGGCGGTTTTGTGGGCATTAACTTTGCGGGGCAGTTTTTGGAAAAGGATTGGAACGATGCCTGCATCGAAAGCGTGTACCGCCATTTGGCCTACATGATGGACGTGATGGGCTGCGATGATTATCTGGGATTCGGCAGCGATTTTGACGGCATCAGCCATCCGCCGTATAATCTGCGCGGCGTGCAGGATTTTGTGCCGTTGTTTGATTTGTTAAGCAAGAAGTTCAGTGACGAAACGATACGGAAACTGGCATACAGGAACGGAATTGCTTATCTGGAAAAAGTGCTGTGAGTTGAGGCGGTCAGTTACAAAAAGAACCGGTCAGCGTGCAGACGAATTAATCAGCGTTTCCTTAATCCGTGTTCCCTGAGGAAATATGAATCCGGGCTGCTATCTGAACTGAATCTGCTCTGGTAAATTCTATTGCGGATACGTCTTTCTATTTGGAAATCAAATCATTATATGATATAATATACTATAACGTTGCAGGTGCGACGTGCTTGCAAAGAGAGAGGACTTATTTCGTTTGCGGCGAAGAGAGTTGTTCCCTTTGTATGCATAAAAGACTACACAAGCAGGAGGCACACATGAATATTATCGTCTGTGTAAAACAAGTGCCGGATACGACGCAGATCCGTCTGAATCCGGAAACCAAAACCCTGGTCCGGGACGGGGTGGAGAACATCTTAAATCCCTATGATGCGGAAGCGTTGGAAACCG
>JAEEGH010032212.1_pt1 | contig 10090 bp, 8 predicted proteins | sample 9134181 | NCBI WGS metagenome assembly JAEEGH01 (sample SAMN16246544, study PRJNA631951) | gut metagenome | biome: gut microbiome; feature: rumen; material: DP-attached | host: Bos | place: Iran: Karaj | collected 2018-10 | reverse complement strand
TGAATTAAGACGGCAATACCAACATAAACGATAAATCCCTTTTCGAAATAGTTCCGTAATTGGGAGATTCTTAATTCGTTTTTCGGACAAGAAGAGGGAATCCGGATAGAATAGAGTCTATTATCCCGGATTATCGTCGTTTGCCAGTGTGAGGAAGGCTGGGCGGTATTCTTCGAGGAGGCGCTTTGCGACGAGGTCGATCTGCTCGTCTTCGGTCAGAAGGCGCTGCTTCAAAAGCTCGTAGCGCTGGCGCTTTTCTTCCTTCGCAAAGTGCGTTTCGCGGGATTGCTCGGGACAGTCGGTATAGTTCAGAGCGACGCCCTGAAACTGTTCGCTCGTGAGATCGAACACGCAGTCGCCGACGGCGTTGAAGCAATGGTAATTGCCGTCCGACAGCGGCACGCCGAGCACCTTTCCGCCGTAAATATCCTGCATCAGAAACGCCGTGATCGAGCATTGCCCGAGCGTCGGGTTCTCCGGGCTCCAATCTTGCCGCATGCGCGGCGCGCAGGTGTCTGCCGACCAGACCGATTTCAGCCGGTCATAATAATCGCGCGGCGTCAGCCCGTTCGCGTCCCGGATCGTCGCCGTTTCCCAACCGTAAAACATTTGCTTCCTCCCGTATGTGCTGCATTCATGGATTCAACGAATCGGAAAGCGTGCTGCCGGAGTTATTGCTTTTTGAACCGATACTTGCCTTTCCCTTGTCCGGAAACCGGAGCGATCGCACCGATGGAAAGCAGCTTTTTCAAAAGGACAGACGCTGCTGCAGGGGAAAGATGCGTGATTTCGCAGACATCTTTTCTGCCAAATACGCCTTGGAAGCCAAAGGCATCGAACAGTTCCCTTGTATGACGCATGGCTGTTTCATTGTTATTTGCGGTTTTCAACAAATCGGCATAGGGAAAGAAGACTTCAATGTCTTGTTTTCTATCTGCAATGTCTTGTTTTCTATCTGCAATGTCTTGATTTCTCCCGCTGTGATCCGGTTTGAACTGCCCGCTGATATGCAGATAGCGATTTTTCAGCTCATTGCGTTCGCCGAGCAGCAGGTTGCGGAGAAACAGTTCGAGATATTCCGTCGTTTCCCGAACGCCCTTTGTGAGGTTCGTATAGTTGGCGCGAACCATGGCGTTGCGGAAATACCAGGCGTTTTCGGCAAAGGTGTCATTGGTCACATCGAAGCCGAGCGAGCGCAGATACTGAATGAAGAATACCGCCGTCGTGCGTGTGTTGCCCTCACCGAACACATGGATCTGCCAGAGGCGTGACACGAACACGGCGAGGTGACGGATCACTTCGTCCATGGAGAGCCCCTGATAGCGGAACGCGCGTTCCGTAGCCAAATCGTACTCCAGAGTGGCTTTCAGCTCGCTTGCGCCGCCGTACAGAACGGTATCTCCGTCCAGGACCCACTCTTTTTTTGTAATATTGTAATCACGAATGGTTCCGGCATGCGAATAAATGCCTTCGAACAGCCGCTTGTGGATGGAAAGGTACTGCGTTGCAGAAAAGATAAACGCCTTTTCGGACAGGATTTGCGCAATACGGACAGAGACCTTGTCCGCCTCCTCCGTGCGAGGTTCGGCAGACTTTGGGCGTTGCTCATAATACCGATGGATCAGCTCGCTTGCCGTATCCAGCGTGATTTCTCCCTCGATGCTTTTTTTCGCCGTCTCGATCAGATACCGGGAAGGTTCAAGATCGTCCACCTTCTGTAAGCCCACGGCTGTCTGCCATGCGTAACCGAGCTGTTTGCGACCCGGTTCCTGCGCGCGGAGGTATTCTTCAAAGGGATCTTTGTACATGGCGACGTTCCTTTCAAATCATTCAAATTATTATACCATTTTTTGTGCCAACCGACAAGCATTTGAAAGCCCTTTTCTCTCGATTCAATGAATCCGATGCACCGGACGCGGATTTTGCTTTCGGGAGACGGTGACATGCGTTCCCAGCAGGATCGGAAGATGTGTTTTTGCGTATTATTCGTTTTCAAACAGACGTTTTTTCAAGAGCTCGTAGCGTAAGCGCTTTTCTTCCTTCGCAAAGTGGGCTCCGCGTGATTGCTCTTTACAGTCCGTATACACATCAAAGAAACCTCTTTTGTCTGCCGGGGCAAAAGAGGTTTTCCTATTGTTCTGTCCGTTTGAATATGATATGATCATCTCAATAAATCGGGATTTGCGGGGGAGAACCGTAAGATATGACATCGGAAGAATTATGGAAAAGATCGGGTCTTAACGGGACATATGAAGCATGGTCTTTCGGAGAAGCTCCGGACAAATTGGCTGACTTGGTTCTGCAGGGAATCAAAACGGCAACCTGCTCTGCATATGACTTGTATCTGATAAATAATGAGCCGCTTCCGCGGGAGGGGGATTATAGTATTATCTTAAATTCAAACGAAGAAGCAGTGTGCATTATTAAAACACTCAAAGTTTATGTGACAGCATTCAATCAGGTTTCAGATGAACACGCTTATAAAGAGGGGGAAGGCGATCGATCTTTGGAATACTGGCGAAAGGTTCATGTAAAATTTCTGACGAATGAACTTGCTTCTGTGCATAAATCTTTTAACGAGAATACAAAAGTGGTTTGCGAAGAGTTTGAGGTAATGTACGAATAAATTCCGTTGAATATGATATGATCATCTCAACAAATCGGGATCTCCGGAGGAGAACATGGCAGAGATAACGTTGCTGCAATTGGAATTGTTTTTTGCGCTGATCTGGGTTGCATGCAGGATCGTTGTTTGGGTAAAACAGCGGCGAATTGAATGGAAGCGGGAAGCTGTCCTTCTGCTGATGTACGTGAATCTTGCGGTCATCATTCGGTTTGTTTTCTTTCCGATGTCACGCGTCAACGGGAAGGTTCCGCTCCTCAGGTTTGATTCTTCGGCAGTCTTTCCCTTTAAACTGAACTTGATACCTTTCGTGCACCTCACCGAGTATGACAGCAAAAAAGAGCTGCTTCTCAACGTAATAGGAAATACGGCGATGTTCATTCCAAGCGGCATCGTTCTTCCGATCATCTATAAAAAACTGAATTCTTTCCTGAAGGTAATCGGCGTCGGCGCACTGATCTCGTTATGTATAGAGATCCTCCAGCTCCTCTTCTTTGAAAGAGCCTCGGACATAGACGATCTGCTCCTTAACACACTCGGTGCGGGAATCGGCTATCTGATATATACGCTCGTATATAAATTGATTATGAGAAAGCAATGAGTTCCCGTTTGTCGAGGCGCTCGGCGCGTATCATTTGGCGCTCTTACACATCAAAGAAACTTCTTTTGTCTGCCGGGGCAAGAGAGGTTTTCTTGTTGTTCTGTCTGCGTTTCGCGCTGTTATTCTAAACCGAACATTTTCGGAAACAGAATGCCGATCATCAGGCAAAAAACGCGCACAGCCGCTATTGACAGCATGAAAAAGTTTGGTCAAAATATAGTCGACTTCATTTTAACATCAAAAAGGAGCGGAAGGTCAATCTCAATTTCTACCGGGATCAGAACATGAAAGAGATCGATCTCATCGCGGAAGAGAACGGCGTTCTGCATCCGGTGGAGATCAAAAAAGCGAGCGAGCCGGATCGCAAACTGCTGCGCGCGTTTTCCGTTTTGAAAGAAACCGAAAAGCACGTCGGAAACGGCGGTATTGTCTGCATGACGGACGTGCCGCTTCCGATTGACGAAAAAAACAGCTTTATTCCGTCGAATATCATATGAGAGAAGGTTCCTTATGCTGTTATCCCTCCGCAATAAAGAATGCATTCGCTATTTGATTATACAGGCAGACAAAATGAATACTAATCGATAAAATCACGGTTGTACTAGATGATCGTGAAGATAAATAGGCGAAACGTTCTGAACCTGCGTGCTGTACAACGTTCCCGAACACGATCCCGACAACCGCACCGGGGCCAGCCTTTAAGAAACGCTCCGTCTGAATCGAATATCCCCATCATCGTGCGCGGTAAGCCTGTCGTTTCTTGACGCTTCAAAGGAAATGTGTTACCATAAACGACAGGCGGAAAGCAAAATCAGAAAACGCACCATCTGGGAGATGAATGCATGATTAATCGGTTGCAAGCGGGGAAATTTCTTTCGGAACTACGACGGGAACACGGAATGACGCAGACGGAAGTCGCGGAAAAACTGGATGTTTCCGCAAAAACGGTATCTCGTTGGGAGACCGGACAGACGCTTCCCGATTACGAACAGATGCAGCTGCTTTGCGATCTGTTTTCCGTGCGCATGGAAGAAATCCTCGCTGCAAAACGCAGTGAACCGTCCGACAGTCAGCCAATCGCGTCCGACCCGCAGAACGGCGTGCAGCGGCGGCATATAAACCGAATACTGTACGCAGGATGGATCGTCGCAGCCTGCGGGATCATGACAAGCTGCGTGCTTTTTGCATTGCTGCTGACAGACCGATGCAAAAAAACGGATGTGCCGTCGGCGGCGCCGGCTGCGGAGATAACCGCGGAACCGACTGTTTTGCCGACCGCAGCGCCGCACGTTTGGAACGCAAAGTATACGGCGGCGGATTTGCCTGTGGAGCTTTCCGAACGACGCTTGTCCGATGATGAGCTGTTTGCACTGAAGAACGCATCGTCGGGCGTTCTCAGAAAAAGCATTTCCACGGTTGCCGATATGCTTGCATGGTTCAATGTCACGGGGCAGGACATCTTCGATTCCCTTGTGAACACAGAGCCGGGAACGAATCTTTTTTACTATTTTTTGCCGGAACAACAGCTCGACAGTAAAACTTTCAGCGCGGACAATCTTGCGACACCCTGCGCATGGCTGATACAGGATGATTATCCGGGAATTTGCGTGCTGTATGTAAACGGTGCAAACTGCTTTAACATCATGTGCGTCTGTGTGCCTTGCAGCGAGGGTTGGTTCGTATTTCAGCCGGCGTCATTCATGCCGCACGGAGGATTCCATGAGGTGCTGGAATGTGTTACGGTACCGTCGCTTTCCGATCTGTATTCTATTACAGACGAGTTTAATGCGAGCCATCACGAACAGCTCATGCCGATTCACCGAATCGACAATCTCGATCAGATGATTGCGTTCTACGAGGACAGCACAACAAAGCACCTGAGCGATGAGATAGAAGCCGAAGAGCTTCCGCACTGAGATTCATCATTCCCAACCCGCATCCCGGACCGGATGCGGGTTTTGTCGTTTTTCGTCCGCGATTTTCCCGTGATTCGTCTGTGGCTGACAGCAGATTCGCACTCTGTGTCCTTTACTTTTCAAGTTGGAATGTTATCATATTTTACAAGAAAACACATCGGGACGAGATAAGCAGTGGACAGAATCAAAATCGGCAGATTTATAGCAGAACAGCGAAAAAGAATGGGGCTGACACAGGCGCAGCTCGCGGAAACGCTGGATGTTTCGGATAAAACAATCTCCCGCTGGGAGCGCGGGATCAACCTCCCGGATTACGATCAGGTATTCGCGTTGAGCAATCTTTTCAAGGTAGACGTCCGGGATTTTATGAAAGGGGATCTTGCGGATCCGTACAGCAATTCGACAACCGACTCTTCTTTTGACAACAGATAACCCCCTCTTCTTTAGTTCCTCATTTTGTAACGACCGCAGTATGCCGAATTTCCGCTGTGCAGCGAGTTCTTTCTATTCGGCCACAGTCCTGATTTGCAGATAAAAGCGTCATAAAATGTTTCAAAAAATCGCACTTTGTGTCCTTTACTTTTCAAACATATATTCTATAGTAAATATGAGATTATATACGGAATCGGAGTGATCGACACGATGGATAAAATCAGGATCGGACAGTTCATCGCGACGCATCGGAGACGTTTGGGCATGACGCAGACGGAGTTTGCGAATGTACTCGGCGTCTCGAATAAGACGGTATCCCGTTGGGAACGCGGACTGCATCTGCCGGATTACGATGAGGTTCTGACGGCAAGCGAACTGTTCGGTGTCAGCGTAAAGGACTTTCTCACCGGCAACCCGGACGCCGAATGCCGGGATCTGTAACGCCACGCTTTTGCGACGATTGAATATTCAAAGAATGATGGAGGATATATGCGTAAACGTAACATCGCTTTGGTATTGAGCATTTTGATGCTCCTTTGCCTGTTTCCGGCAGTCTCCGTTGCGGAACCGGAAGAATTCGAACGTATCCCGCTTACGGAGGAGCATTTCCCGGATGCGAACTTCCGCGCCTGGTTTCTGGCGCAGGACGGCTGGACCGAAGAGGAGGACGGCGTCACGTACCTTTTGGGTCGGGTGCGAGAGGCCGACTATATCGACTGCTCCGGGCAGGGAATTGCAGACCTTACCGGCATTCAGTACTTTCCGAATCTGCGGTATTTGAATGCTGGAGAACGCTACGAGGAGAACGAAAACGGCGAATGGATCCTTGCCGGCGCAAATGCGCTGACGTCGTTCGACCCTGCGCTTACGCCGAATTTGGTTTCGCTGTCCATTACTCTGTCTGACGTAACGGAACTGGATGTTTCTTCTCTGACTGATCTGGAAGAACTGTGGTGTGGCGGCAACGGCATGACAAGTCTGACGCTCGGTAACCTTCCGCATCTCGAATACCTGAACGCGGGCGATCTTTCGTGGTATGAGGGCAACGACGAATGGGGATCGAAAGGAAACCGGCTTTCCTCGCTCGATCTTTCCGGCGTGCCCAACCTTCGCGAGCTGAACGTCAACGGAAACCGTTTCACCGCGCTCGACGCGTCCGGTTTTGCAAACCTTGAACGGCTGGAATGCGCCAACAATCCGATCGTGTCGCTGACCTTGCCGGATCATAAGATCTCCGGATGGATCGGACTGAACGATGTTGAACCGACGGACAACAGCGACGGCACGTGGTCGTTCGATCTCTCGACACTGCTCGATCCGACGGCATATTCGTTTGAAAGGATCGACACGTCCGAATGGGACGAGAGCAAAACGCTCGATCCGGAAACCGGCGTCGTGACGTTTGCCTACCGCCCGAACCAGGAAAGCTTTTGCATCAGGGAAACGATCGTTCATGACGAGAACTGGACGGAGGATCTGGGCATTGATCTGATATTCAGCATGCCGGATGGCCTCGAATGGAGCGTGATCGGCAATATCTGCGGAACAGAATGGGACACCGATTTCCCGATGACCGAAATCGAGCCGGACGTCTGGCAGTCCGAAGAGCTGGTCTTATATGAAGGGGAAATGCTGAAGGTCCGTTACGGCCAAAGCTGGGACTATAACTACGGCATCGACCCTTATAACTGGGACGGCAGCGAGCCGGTCGTTTGCAGTTCGGGCGGTCAGAATCTGGTCATACCGGCGGACGGCACGTATGTCGTGACGCTGACCTTGGGCGATCCGGTGTTTATTACGCTCACAAATCAGGACGGCGAGACGGTTCTGCCGGGGACGGAACAAAACGGCGGTCAGGAGATGCCGGACGACCTCGCATGGACTGTGATCGGCAGCATCTTCGGAACGAGCTGGAACACCGATTTTCAGATGATCGAGACGGAACCGGGCGTCTGGCAGTCCGGCGCATGGGCGCTGCACGAGGGCGAAGAATTCAAGGTGCGCGGAAACTGCGACTGGAACTATAACTACGGCATGAACGGAGAGCCGGGCGGCGCAAACTGCGTCGTCGAGGCGGACGGCACCTATGTGATCACGCTGAACCTGAACGATCCCGTCACGCTGACGTGGGAGCTTACCGACCGGGAGCCGGAAGAGCCGGTGATCGTGCAGCAGTCCGGCGATGATCCGTACAATCCGGACGATCCCGATTATCCGTACGTTACGGACGAGGGGATCGATCCTGCGACCGCTTTCAATTTCGCGAGTGATGATATCTGGTTCTCCGGCGACGAACCTTTCATCCCGAATCCGTCGGAATGGCCCGAAGCCCCCGCGTATGAGGGCGGTCTGGACGGCGTTCCCATCGACGAGGCGCATTTTCCTGATGCAAATTTCCGCGAATGGATCCTGAGAAAGATGGACCACGAAACCTTCACAGATGAGGAAACCGGAGAGGAAACCTATCTGCTGACCGATGAACAGCGCTGGAATGTGACGGTGATCGACTGCCGCGGGCGGCACATCGAAAGCCTTGCGGGAATCGAGTATTTCCCGAATCTTGAATGGCTGTACTGCGGACGCATGCTCACCGAGTATGTTCCGGAGTACGCATTCTGGCTTTATGCTTCGAACCCGATCACCGAGCTTGATCTTTCCGACAATCCGAAACTCACGCGGCTGTGTGCGAATTACTGCAAACTCCCATCGATCGATCTTTCACGCAATCCGGGGCTCACGCATCTGAATCTGTTCTGCAATGAACTGACCGAGCTCGATCTTTCCGGCAATCCGAACATAGAAAAGCTGAATATCACGGTCAACGATATTGCGCAGATCGATCTGTCGGTACTGCCGAACCTGAAAGAGTTTTGCTGCGGCTTTACAAAGCTTGTCGACGTCGATCTTTCCGGCCGTGATGAAATGATCGCGGTTCAGTGCCACAATATCGATACGCTCGAAACGCTGAACCTGAACGGCTGCGCGAATCTCAATCCCGAGGGATGTTCGATCCACGACAACTATGCGTTGCGCGAGCTCCGATGCCGCAGCTGCGGACTTTCGGAAATCCCTGGCAATATATCGAATCTCGAGATCCTCGATTGCGGTGGCAATCCGCAGTTCACCTCTCTCGACATGGCGGATCTCCGTGAGCTCAGAGAGCTGTACTGCGACAACTGCAGTCTGTACCGGCTTGAACTCTCGATGAACAAAAAGATCACGATCCTGAGTTGTTCCTATAACCACCTGAAGGAACTGCAGGTCGCGCTCGTTCCCGGCAGTACGCCGGACTACGGCGGAGATTTCTATGCGATCGGTCAGACGGCGGTATGCGCGGCGGGCATGGAGCCCGACGGCAACGCGTTTGCGTTCGATATGCGCAATCTCGTTGCGGAGGAGAATCTTGACCGCATCATGTCAGTAGAAAACGCGGTATACGATTCCGAAACCGGAATTGCGGCGTTTGACACGGAAGCAGACACCCTTGTGTATCATTATAACACATTGAGCGGGACGGAAGCGTCGTCTATGCCGGGTTCCCTCGATATGCCGGTAACGGTCACGCTGAACGTCGAGATGCCGGCGCTGCCGGAGGGTGCAATTCCGATCGATAAAGAGCATTTCCCGGACGACAACTTCCGGAACTGGATTCTGAAAACGCTGACGCCGTACTATACGGAGGACGCATTCGGCAGGAAGTATCTCACCGACGAACGCGAAGGCGCGCTGTATTTCGACCTGACGGGTCTTGAGGTTGCCTCGATCGAGGGACTCAAGTACTTCCCGAATGCATTCGGACTGTTCCTCGGCGACGGATATCGGCAGGACGAAAACGGCGATTGGGTATGGCACAGCAATTATTTGACCGAGGTGGATTTGAGTCAAAATAAGAACCTCGGCGAGGTACATCTGAACCACAATCAGCTCACAGAACTGGACGTTTCCGGATTGCCGCGACTGCAATGGCTGAACTGCTCCGACAATCAGCTCTCTGTGATCGATGTCTCGCACAACGCGAACCTTGCGGTTCTGTGGTGCGGCGGTAATGGTGCACACACGCTGAACTTGCCGAACGGGTACGTACATGTGTATCCGAATATGCGCGGAGAGGGAGAAGAACAGATGAATCAGCTCGCCAGGGTCGAGTGCGATGGAAATCAGCTTACGGCTCTCGACCTTTCGGGGCTTCCGGTGCTGAAGGAACTGAGCTGTGAGAATAACGAACTCACGGTACTGGACCTTTCCGACAGCAACGGCTTCGGACTTCTGGACTGTGACGATGACGTCGACATCACACTGCCGGAAGGCATGACGTTCCGCGCGCAAATGGTCGTGAACGACGGCGAGGCGACCTACCGCTGCACGTCGCTTACTGCGGCGATCGACAAGATCACCGGGCGCGACGGCGTCACAGATCCGGACGAGGTGCAAAGCGCGTATATCACGCTGTTCGGCGATCAGGAGGGTCACGCTCTCATGTTCGCTGCCGATCAGTATAAGACGGTTGTGATCGACCTC
>JAEEGH010032208.1_pt1 | contig 10091 bp, 8 predicted proteins | sample 9134181 | NCBI WGS metagenome assembly JAEEGH01 (sample SAMN16246544, study PRJNA631951) | gut metagenome | biome: gut microbiome; feature: rumen; material: DP-attached | host: Bos | place: Iran: Karaj | collected 2018-10 | reverse complement strand
ATCATTGAAGCGCCTTCGCATCGCGGACGGAAATGCCCAGATCCCCCTGCTCCTCTTCGCCGACCTTCACGTATGCGCGGCCTTCATTGTCCGTTTTGTCGATGGAAATCGCGTAAATCTGGTAGCCCGGAAGCACTTGTTCCACGATTTTTTCCGGAGCCTTCGGATCAGGCTTTACATCAAAGAAATCATCACGGCGGTATTTCAATTCGTTTTCACTAAACGGATCCAACGGAACGGCTGGCAGATACTGCGGGACGAGTTCCGACAGCGTCAATGGCTTGCCGCCGTCATGCGCCAGTTTGAAACGCTCCACAGCAATCGCCGTATACACCGCACGTTGCTTGGCGATGGCGGAGATGAACTGGTGCCTAGCCGCCGGAATCATCTTTGAATACGTGACATACGCCGGCCACGATGGTGCCATTGAGCTGACACGCTCTAATTCCACGAAATTATTGTATGGCACGGTCTGCTGGTCTTGAAGATAACGCATAATCCATGCGCCTTCTCGACGCAACATCCACAACCGCACTGTCCCCAACAGGCCCAAAACGATTTCGCCTGCCGCACTCCCCATGGTCACAACACTCTTCTGGCCTTCCTGCACATGGGACATGTACCATGCCATGGTGGCCCACGTACCCTGTGCAGCCCGTGCGCCCCATTTCGTTTCATCTTCAGCAAGATCCATCGCCAACTCCGTCAGCTGCGTATCCGTCAGCAAACCGCTGGCCAAGATGGCTGGATAGCATCCCAGACGCATCAGCTCCAGATAGTTGCATGTGCCACATGCCATAATGAACGGATCATCCAAAGCAACGCTTCGCAACCATGTCATACGTTTCAGGCAATCCAACGCCTGTTCAGGAACATTGTTTTGCAAGGCCAGATGAATTCGCACCTTGTAGATTCCCATCCAAGTGATCAATGTTTTGAAAACCTCTTCGTTCTGATTATCGGTCTCCTGCCCGCCGACGATTTCCGCCTTGAACAAGTCTCCTGATGTCGCCAAATCCATGTCCGCGAAATATTTTTCGTTTTCGGAGAGCCAGCCTAACAGTTCCGTCTGCGTTTTGCCGTCAGGCTGCCCTTCGTCCAACGCCAACAGTAACGCAGCGTCTGGCATGGCGGGAACGTCCACTTGTTTTGGCGAAACATCCGTCTGTTCGACCGTTGTCGCAACCGACTGCTCCTTACCGTCTTTCACATTGGAAGTGTTCGTTTCATCTGCGGCGGCTGGTTGTTCCTTTGCGGCGGCGATAGCTTTTGCGAGCAAGCCTTCCTTTGTCGCAACCTTTTCACCATGATGAAAATACACAGTCCGCATGCCTGCGGAAGTCATTGGATTGCCAAACTCCTTTATCATTTGCCTAACAACGTCGATTCGCGTTTCAAGAATGACTGTATGAATCCACAACCCGCTATGCAGGGCAATCCAGACACCAAGCAACACACCTGCAACAATCCATGTCTTTTTCGTGTAGTTTTCTCTGGATAGTTCTTTAAGTGTCACAAGTCCAGAAATATACGCCACAGCAAAAATGACGGGCGTCATCAAGGCATGATCCCAACTGGGTGAAAACTCTCCCAGCAAAATCTGATCCAGTTCCATCAACAATCCATAGCCCGCCAGAAAGCCTGGAATGCTCATGATAAGCCCACGACGTATTTTTAATTTATAGGAAAGCACGCCTGTGAAACCAAAATAATAAAACGGCCCCAACAGCGCAATCGGCGCTACCATGAGCCATACCATGAGTTTCGAGACGTTGAACCGTGGCGTAATGAAATCGACCCAGTAGGAATAGACGGTCGTCAGCCCCCACATCAGCGCACCGATAATGATTGCGAAAAGCAACGTGTTACCGATAGCCGCCGCAGGGCTTTGAATCGTGGCGACTAATTGCCCCGCCGTCCGAGAGAATTGGATGACAAAATAGAGGATAAGCACGCTGGACGGCACGGTGAACAGCGCCGTCAGACCGAGCATCGCCTGCTGAACAGTCACAGGCTTGCGCGGCTCCGCCTCCGGCAAAGGCTTTTTCTCCTCTTCAACCGTCTGATCCGCGATTTTTGCGGCCTCCGGTATCAGCGATTTCATTTTCTCAAACGACATTCAATCAACTCCAACTCTCTCGTATATAATTTTCGGGGGATCGCAGAGGCGAATGCCTCTGCCCGACGGCGTGGACGCCGTCGCTACCCCTTACTTTCCAAACGCACCAATCTTGTTAAACAAGTCGCGGAAAATCACATCGCGCGACAGATGCGTCGCCACGCGGAACAGATGACGGTTCGCGTCATGGCTGTAGCGGAAATCGTCATGCAACACGGGGCTCTGCGTCAACGTCGTGTTGAACCAGCCCGCGTTCACAATCCACGCCACCGTCGAAATGTCCCAAATCACTTTGGACCAGCAATATGGATCATTCGTGTAGTGGTGTACGATATCCGTCAGATAGTCGCCGATGGCGCTCTTGCCTTTCAGATAAGTATCCAAAAATGGCAGCGAGACGCGCAGATGTTCCGCCACGTTTGTGCAGGGGATCTGCATAAGCGGCACGCCGGAATCAAATAAAACCTGCGACGATTTCACATCTTGGAACAAATTGAATTCCTTTGCCGTCGGCCATTCCAACGGCTGTCCGCCAAGCCAGACGACGACGATTTTTTTCACGAGCTCGGGCTCCATCAGCAACGCGGAAGCCACGTTTGTGGGAGCGCCAATAGTCAACACATATAGCGGTTCCGCATCGTCTGGCCGTGCCATGGCGCGTTTGATTAAATCTTGCGCCGCAGGACTTTCCACTGGTCCGTCGGAATTCTTCAGCCATTTGCGGGAGCCTTCGAAAACGAAGCCTTCGGGAGTGCCGCCAAGGCGGTCCAAAACGCGATGGATTTCTTCAAAGCTTTTCACCATGCCGTCTTCTGGCCCTGTCGAACGGCTGTTGTGGAACGGCGCCGCATAGACGGCTTCCAATTCCAAAGACTCCTTCGCCAAAAACGCATACGTCAGCGCAAACTGGTCATCCACTTCATTGTACGTATCCGTATCCAGCACGCAATGGGCGATGTGCTTCGCGGGATTCAGACGCGCAATACGCCAGCTTTCAGCCATTTGTGGAAATGTCGCCATGATTTTTCCTTTTGCTTTTGATGTTTATTATAATTCTCTATGCGTTTTTTAACCTTTCATCCGCTCCGTCATCATCCTGAAGTAATCTCTTACTTCATGGACATAGTCTGGAATCACAGCCGTCGAAACGACGGCCGCCAGCGAATTGGCGTGCATCGGCTCGTAGCCATGCATCCCATGCAACGGCTTGCGGCACAAATCCGACGGCACGATCTGCACCCCCGGATCCACGATGAAGATTTCATCACCGTAACGGTGGTCGCTGAACTCAATGCCGTATTTTACAATTTCATCGTCACTTAGCCAATGGCCTGGAAAAGCCGTCTCGTTCACGACATTATGGATGGCCTCTCTTGAACCTTCCTTCAGATAATGGACGCGGAACAATGTGGAATCATAACAGGCGGCGTAGTCTTCATTGAAGACAAGACCTGTCGATTCGACAGCCGTCTTCAAGTCAACCGTCTTCGTCAAATCCGTCATCCCGTGGTCGCTGACCACTGTGAACGTGAAATCGCTGAAATTCGCCTTCGCCGTTTCCATAAGTTTATGGATTCTAGACTCATACCACTTCAGCTTGTCGCGAATTTCAACGTCTTCCGGCGAATGGTCATGCCGCATCGCGTCCAATGCCGCTGTGTAGATGAACATGAACTCGACCTTTCCCTCCGTCAATGCCATTTCCGCCGCCGCGAGATTCTCCTCTTCGCTGGCGCGCCAATCCGACATGTGATATGGTATCTTCTTTGTTTCCAATACGTCGCGAAGATTCGCGCATGGCGGCAACCCGCCTTTCGCGAAAATATCGTCCTTCTCCATGTAGTCCATGAGGCCGATACGATTGAACGGCACGCTGTACAAATTGAAATAGCCTGTGAAACCATAGAATTTCCGCGCAAGCCGCGTCAGCACGTTACGCACACGGCCACGCTCCCAGAAGGAGGTCGGCTTAAGGAAACGCCCAAGCCGCCCAAGTCCTTTGAACGGAGAATGTTCCGGTGAATACGCGAACAGACTCAAATGACCATGTTCCGATGGTTTTGCACCCGTCAGAATCGTCGGAATCGCTGTCGAAGAATAGCCAAACTGCATGCCGACGGACCGTCTGTACGGAAAATCCGACAGAAAAGCATAACGTTCCACGACATCCCATCCGAGGGCGTCGATGAACATGAAAATATCAACATGCGTTCCCATGGCTTGCTGTTTGTCTGACAATAACTTACGTCTTTAAAGATCGCCGCCATTTAGGCGGCTAATCCGTCAATCCGCGTCCTCTTCCATCGCCTCGTTGGCGGCTTCAAAACCATTCTGCGCGAATAAACCCTGCAACGACGGCAGCGCGTCCCATGGCTTCGGCTGCTTCACGACAACCCGCCAGCCATCACCCAAGCAACGCCGCGCCCATGCGGCGAAAGCCGTGATGCCGTTCAAGTCCCAGTGCGGAATCGTCTTACCAGGGCGATCTACATGTTTGCCGTTATCGCAAACGGACGGCGTCATACCACCTTCAATCAGCAGGAAGCCTTCAGCGGATTTCGCCGCCAGCTGGCGGATGATCCGTTTCGCTGCAAGTTTTGTATTGTTGCACTCCCAGCAGAGTGCCTCTTGAAGCGCACCGTCATGCGTGACATGCATGGAATCAACAGCTGAAAGTTTTGAGAAATCAACGGAAACCGCAGGCTTTTCGCTCAAAGCTTTCACATCGATGCCCTTTCCTTTTGGAAGAATCTCCAAATGAGTAAGTTCCGGCATATCAGCGGCATCCACATAAAGCGAAGGCGCACTCCACGCCAGCTGTGAGCAGAAACGGTAGTCGCGCGATGGCGGCTGAATGCCGTCTTCGCCGCCGTCCGTCACAACCAGCAGATGACGTTTGAAATCAACATGATCGGCGAAAACCGTCACATCGACTGTCGCACTACCCATTTCGACACCATTCTGCCACCGCCAAAGGTCGAAGCCTGTGTCGATTTCCAGCTTGAAGCCATCTTCCCGCTCAAACACCCATGCCAGCGGAAGTTCTTCATAATGAAGCATTTTCCCTTCGGACAATTTTGTTTTCTTAAATTCCGGAACGACCGTCACCGACTTCCATTTTCCATGAAGCATCATCGAACCGCATTCAATGCCTTCTTTGACAGCGGTGTCCTTTTTGATAGTGAAATCCGCCGTCACCCGCGCGATGTTTCCTGAGTAGCGGCAAGATGTCCACACGCCTGATTCCGGTCCAGACGGCAGTACGCCCTCTCCTTCAAACACAGCGACACCGCTCTTGTGATAGACGTGCGACTTTTTGACGTCCATGCCGTCATTACCCACGCCGTCAAACGAATTGTCAAAACCGCTCAAAACAAGCTGACCATCAACCGTCAGCTCCAGCGGACCGCCGCAACTGTCAGTATGATGCAAAATATTCCATCCCCCCGTCGGATGGATGACGTTCATCTCATGTCTTCCCATCTTGTTCTCCTATCATTCTTTATGCAAATCAACACGAAGCCAGCCTAGGCAAACTGCCCCGGCCAACGCCCACAATACAACCAACATTGAATTCACTACTGGTATCGCGCCAGTCTTATCCGACGGCGCGACATCCAACGCTTCGAAAAATGCCGATGAAACGGCATCCCGCATCCCAAGCCCGCCCGGCGTCGCAGGAACCAATGTCACCGCATTGCCGATCTGCGTACTCAGAAAATACGCGCTATAGCTTATATTGCGTTCCCCCAACGCCCTGCCGACGCAAAACAGCCCGTTACCAAGCGAGGCGTGAATCAACATGGACAGTAGAATCGCTCCCGCCAGCGTCTTTTTCGCATTCTTATACAAGTCCGCTCCATCGCACAAACGCTTCACTGTCGATGAGACAAACGACGGCAGATGATGGGCAAACCAATCGACCAATCGAGCCAGCAAATCCCACTTCATGAACCACTTGTGATATACAATCACACCAAGTCCAATCAACGAAGCGATACCGCCGCCAAATACCACCAGAAGCGAAAGACCGATAACACGGCTGTTCATTGCCAGCTCCCAATGCCCTGCTAAAAACAGCAAACCGCCCAGTGATGCCACAAGAAACAGTCCAGCGACGCCGACGACACGATCCATCACAATTGTCAGAAATACCTCTGTCCCAATTCCTTTCCGGCTTTTCGCCACATACGCAAGCTTCAGCAGATCACCGCTGACAGCTCCTGGAATCAACTGTGAAAAAAACGTCCCCACCCACGTCAGTTGCAAAAGCGTCCAATAGGAAAGCTTTATGCCCTGCACTGCCAACAGCCTTCCCCAGCGATACGACGCTAAAACATGCGTCATGCCAACGCAGATGAATGCAAAAAACAGCATGGGGCGGTTTGCATGCATGATTTCATGCAATGGATCCGCATCCGTCCGACGGACGGTCCAGACCAGCAAACCCACTGCCAGAGCAATGCCCAGGATTTTCAATCCCCAGCTGATAACCCGTTTATTCATAGAAAGTTCCGTAAAATCAATCCAAGATTAAAAATTTCATCTGCCTGCGGTTCCACGTATGCGTGACAGCCAACCGACCATCGCTCAACTCAATGATCGCTGGATAGGAGAACTCCGTGCCACGGCCGTCTGGTTGCTTTGGCTCTGGATCGAACGCCAATGTTAAATCCGCCTTCCACGTCTTGCCGTCGTCTTCCGACACCCATGCGTCCAATTGGTTGCGGCCGCCCCAGTTACGTGCAACAGGATTGCAAATCAGCACGATGCGGCCATCGCGGCGGCGCACCAAATCAATGCCGCTGTTGTTGTTCGGCACGCCCGAATCATACAACGGACACCATGTCTTTCCGCCATCATGTGAATCACTACGGTACAACGCCTTGTTGTTGCTGCGCATCAAACAGGAAACGTCAGAAGGACCGCTCTGCCAAAGACTTGGCTGGATGACGCACAGCACACCATCACCAAGCTTATCCCCTGTATTCACATTCGGTTTCACGAAGAATGGACGGCGAGTCCATGTCCGCCCATCGTCGTTACTAACATCGATAAACGCTTCCCATGGCCCACGTTCGACAGACGCTGGAGCGAGCAACGTTCCATCCGTCAATTTCAGGCATTTATTTTTCACAGGGCCGCGACCACCGTTGTCATCGCCTGGAATCAATTCGCGCGGCGAATCCCACGTCACGCCTTCATCAAGGCTTTCGACGATATACGTCTTCCAGTCTTGAATCGCCGCGCCAACTTTAAAATACAGTACGATGCGACCGTCGTCACCACGCCGCAGAACGGGATTCCATTGCGGGATGCCCACTATATCCGCAAAGATGCGCGGCTTCTCCCAAATACCTCCAATCCTGCGACTTCCGACGATACAGACATCCGCCGCGCTTTCCTTCGTGCCTTGAAACCAAGCCGCAAGAAAACCTCCGTCCTTCAGCTCGAGCAACGTCGATGCATGGACATGGCCGCTCCATGGCGGCTCGAATATCTGCTCGTTCGTGATGATTTTCATTTGTTTTCCGCCTGTGCACGGCATTTGGCGCTTTGCACTGTATTGTACAACAGCATTGTGATCGTCATCGGACCGACGCCGCCCGGAACAGGCGTAATCAGCCCCGCGACTTCCTTCGCGCTTTCGAAATCCACGTCGCCGACAAGACGATAGCCTTTCGCAGCTGTCGCGTCTGGAACGCGGTTCACACCGACGTCGATGACCGTAGCCCCTGGCTTGATCATATCGCCAGTCACCGTTTTCGGATGGCCGGAAGCCACCACCAGAATGTCCGCTTGACGCGTGAATTCCGCCAGATTCGCCGTCCGCGTATGGCACAACGTGACGGTCGCGTTACCACCTTCGGCCTTCCGCGCCAACATGTTGGCGACAGGTTTGCCGACGATGTTGCTACGGCCGATAACCACCGCATGCGCACCGTCCGTCTTCACGCCGCTACGCAACAACAACTGGATGATACCGTGCGGCGTGCAAGGCAGGAAGCATGGCTCGCCGATCAGCATCCGCCCGACGTTCATTGGATGGAAACCATCCACATCCTTTTCCGGACGGATTGCCGTCAACACTTTATCTTCGTCGATATGCTTCGGCAACGGCAACTGCACGAGAATGCCGTCGATCTTCGGATCGTTGTTCAGCTTTTCAATCAACGCAAGCAGTTCAGCTTCAGGGTAATCCGCCGGCAGACGATTGTCATCGGAATAGATTCCGATTTCCGCGCAGGCCTTTTCCTTCGCCGTCACGTATGATTTCGACGCAGGATCTTCACCGACCAGAATGACCGCGAGACCGGGCGTTACGCCTTTTTCGGCCTGCAGCGCAGCCACTTCGGACTTCAATTCTGCGCGAATATCACACGCAACCTGTTTTCCATCAATAATTCTTGCGGACATATTTCCTACTTTCAACAACTGATATCTTCAAGCCTCCACCTCTGGGGGAGGTGCCGCATTGCGGCGGAGAGGGGATTGCCTCCACCTCTGGGGGAGGTGCCGCATTGCGGCGGAGAGGGGATTGCCTCCACCTCTGGGGGAGGTGCCGCATTGCGGCGGAGAGGGTTACAAAACCTTAAGCAACTCTACTTCAAAGACTAACGTCGCATGTGGCGGAATGACATTGCCCGCGCCATGCGCGCCGTAGCCTAATTCGGGGGCGATCGTCAGGATAGCCTTGCCGCCTTCCTTCAGATGCTGCAGGCCTTCCGTCCAGCCCGCGATAACGCCGTTCAGCGGGAATTCTGCCGGCTCGCCGCGTTCTACGCTGGAGTCGAACACGCTACCGTCGATGAGCTTGCCCGTGTAATGGACACGCACTTTGTCTGTCGCTTTCGGTGACTTGCCCGTGCCTTCCTTCAGCATTTCAATCTGCAGACCGCTGGGCGTGACGACGACACCGTCCTTCTTCGCATTTTCCGCACGATATTCATCTCCGGCCTTTTTGTGTTCGGCACCATGGCTATGGCAGTCATGATCGCCGCCGCAATGATCGCAGCCGCAATCACATCCGTCATGCTCTTCAGCCGCATGGATGCGTTCCTGCAGAGCCGTCATCGCCTTCGTGAACTCTTCCTGCGTCACGGCTGGTTTCTTGTCATCCATCATGTCCAGGAAGCCCTTCATGAAATCTTCCGTGTCCAGATCCACGGGCAGCTGGCGGAGCTGCATGGCGAAATTCAGTCCCAGGCAATAGCTAAGCTTCAATTCTTTGTCAGTCATCTTTCCTCTTCCTCATGGTTGTTTTGTGGTCAATAATACGTTTTCCAATTCCCGAAACGACGCGATCTCCACATCGAACGCGTAGTCCCTTTTGCTTCCATATCCGTACGTGCAGAAGCACGCTTTCACGCCGGCGTTTGCCGCCGCGCCCAAATCCGTCCAGTTGTCGCCAATGATCCACGATGACGCGGCCTCGCATCCCGTCTCCTTCAACGCTACGAATAACGGCTCGGGATCGGGCTTCAGCTTCGCGCAATGGCCACCACCGATCAGGCAGTCCAAATACTTGCTGACGCCCAACGTGTCCATGATCGTCTTCGCAGGCCCTTCCGGCTTGTTCGTGACAACCGACAGTTTGTAACCTGCCTCCTTCAGATGCGCAAGTGTCTCCAGCACACCGTCATAAAGGCATGTCTTATCCACGACATGCGACCAGTAGTAGTCCCTTACGCGTTCCGTCACGGCATCCACGTCAAACGGCGGCGCATCTGCAAACGTCCGCGTCGTCAAATCCTTCAGACCGTTGCCGAGCAGGGAGGTCACCTTCGCGACGGACAACGGCGCAAGGCCATGCTCTGCCCGGACATGGTTAACCGCCCCCGCCAAATCCGCACAGGTATCGGCGATGGTGCCATCCAAGTCGAACATCAACAATGATTTGCCTATATCAGCCATTCTTTTTTATTGTTCCATTCTGACATACGCTGGTTGTGACGGCGAGACGCCGCCGTTA
>JAEEGH010032205.1_pt1 | contig 10092 bp, 7 predicted proteins | sample 9134181 | NCBI WGS metagenome assembly JAEEGH01 (sample SAMN16246544, study PRJNA631951) | gut metagenome | biome: gut microbiome; feature: rumen; material: DP-attached | host: Bos | place: Iran: Karaj | collected 2018-10 | reverse complement strand
CATTTCGGGGAGGGTTTGACACAGGAAAATATTGCGCTGCGGAATTCGTTTGACAAATGATATCGCGTGTGTTAGAGTACATTCGACATAATGCTGACGGGAAGGATTCCGACCCGGAAGCACTGCTCGAAGAAGCGGTTCCGACGGGAAGGATTCCGACCCGGAAGGCGGTTTATTCTTTATGCCCGAAACCGAATCCCCGACACTGTTAATTCATATATGATAGGAGAATTGTCATGAAGAAACTGTTATCCATGATCCTTCTTCTCACGCTCTCCGCAATGCTTCTTGCGGGCTGCGGCGACAAGAAGGCTGCTGACCCTACGCCGGCTCCAACCGAGGCGGCAGCACCCACGACGGCTCCCACGGACGCCCCTACGGACGCTCCGACCGAGACGCCTACTCCCGAGCCCTACAAACCCGCTGACATCAACGCTGCGGTTCTGAAGGGACCCACCGCAATCGGCATGGTAAAGCTGATGTCCGAGGCGGAGGCCGGCACTGCGAAGAACAATTATAAGTTCACCGTAGCCGGTACTGCTGACGAGATTACCGCTTCCATCATCAAGGGCGACATCCCGGTTGCCGCGGTTCCCTGTAACCTTGCCGCAACGCTTTACAACAAGACGAACGGCGGCGTTACCGTATGTGCCGTGAACACGCTCGGCGTGCTCTACATCGTAGACACCGGCGACAGCGTGCAGACGGTTGCCGACCTCAAGGGCAAGACCATCTACGCCACCGGCGCAGGCACGACTCCGGAGTACACGCTCCGCTACCTGCTGACCTCTGCCGGAATTGATCCCGATAAGGACGTAACCATCACATTTCTCTCTGAAGCAAGCGAGGCGGCTGCACGTATTGCCGCTGCAGGCGACGAGGAAATCATTGCGATGCTTCCGCAGCCTTATGTGACCACCGTGCAGATGAAGATGCCCGAGCTGCGCGTTGCCCTCGACGTGACTGCCGAGTGGAACAAGCTCAATGATTCCACCGTCGTTACCGGCGTTATCGTTGCCAACACCGCTTGGCTCAACGCAAACCGCGAGGCATTCAACGTCTTCCTTGACGAGTACCGCGCAAGCACGGCTTTCGCCGTTGAATCCGTTGACGCAGCGGCCGATCTCGTGGAGCACTTCAACATCTTCAAGGCAGCCGTTGCCAAGAAGGCTATTCCGCAGTGCAACATCGTCTGCTACACCGGCGAGGACATGAAGAAGGCGGTTTCCGCTTACCTGCAGATCCTCTTCGACGCCAACCCGAAGGCTGTGGGAGGTGCGATGCCCGGTGAGGATTTCTACTATATTCCGTAGGAAATCCGGATTTTGTTGAATTCGGCCCCCCTAGTTGAATTCGGCCCCCCTATGAGCTGTTTTGGCTTGTAGGGGGTCCGCTTTTTCTTCCGCTAAACCGGGGGTTTGCTGAATTCGGCCCCCCTATGAGTTGCTTTGGCTTGTAGGGGGGCCGCTTTTTCTTCCGCTGAACCGGGGGTTTGCTGAATTCGGCCCCCCTGGTGGTCGTTTTGACTTCCCGGTGGGCCGCGCTTGCTTAATAGCAAGTAGTGGCTCCGCGAAGTTCGGCCCACCTACAGGCAGATTCCCGTCCCCGGTGGGCCGCGCTTGCTTAATAGCAAGTAGTGGCTCCGCGAAATTCGGCCCACCTACAGGCAGATTCCCGTCCCCGGTGGGCCAAGCACGGAAACAGAAGCCAGGAATGGTAACAGCCGCAAGGAAAGCAGAAGCAAGAAAAGAGAAGAAAAAAGGACCAAAAAGCATTTTCGCTTTTTGGTCCTTTTCATCTAAAACTCTATCTCTAGTTGATGGAAATTCCTATGCTGCTGTCCTCAGCGCGGCGGCAGTTGATGGTCAGAAGACCGTCCTTGAAGGATGCCTTGATCGAAGAGGCGTCCAATTTGCCGACAATAAACGTGCGCTCGAAGGTGCCGTACTTGCGGTCATCCATGTGAAGCGTAGGCCTGCCTTCCGGCTCCGGTTTCCGCTTGGTAGCGCGGATTACCAGCTGGTCCTTCGAATAATCCAGCTTGAGATCGCCCTTCGTGCAGCCCGGCAGCTCGCAGACAATCGTGATATAGTCCGTGTAATCGATGCGTGTCGCGGGAATCGTGCTCTTCTCCCCGCGGAACGGTGCCGGCCCTTCGGCCTTGCGCGATGCCGCTTCCTCCGCTCTCTTCAGGAAGTCCGTCCCGAACGGCGTTCCTCCGAACACGCCCGATCCAACCGAACCGGCTTCCTTCTGCAGATCCTTAATGCCCTTTTCAATGGAATCAATCAAGCCGTTCAATACTTCTGAGGTCTTTCCCAGGAAATCATCGTTATTCATAATCTTCTCCTCCTTACGGTAAATGTGAATTACCTTTTGCTATTGTTATACACGAATTATAACAATTTGTCAATCCCCTATCCGAAAAATGCCACGCCTTCGTCCGGGCGATGCCTGCCCGGCAGCCGAACACAACTCAGTTCTTCATCCGGAGCACTGCCTTTGCTCAATCCTTCATGCTGAGCACCGACAGCAGCAGCTCCCACGTGCGCTGTACGGATGCGATGTCCAGGCGTTCCTTGGTGGTGTGGATGTGGTAGATGTTCGGGCCCATGCTGATGGCGTCGAGGTCCGGAAGCTTGGCAAGAAGAAGCCCGCACTCAAGTCCCGCGTGAATCGTCATCACCAAAGGATCCTTGCCGTACTGTTTGCGGTACGCCTCCACCGAGCGCTCGCGAACCGGTGACTCTGCGCGGTACTGCCAGCCCGGATACTCACTGTTTCTTGTTACGGTTGCTCCCATCAGCTCTGCAATCGCGATAATCTTCTCGCAAAGCGTTTCCTTCTCGGCTTCGAAAAGGCTTCTTACCGATACGGCTATCTCTGCCTCAGCGCCGCTTGATCGGATGATTCCGACGTTGTCGGAGGTCTCTACAAGCCCCTGAAGCGCGCTCATGGCCTGCACGCCGAAGGGAAGCAACGAAAGAAGCTTGAGAAGCGCTTCTTCGGAGGCAGAAGTGAGGGCTTCCGTAGCTGTAGCGGCTGCTGCGGTCACTCCGGCTGCTGTCGCCGTGGTTGCTGCGGTCACTCCGGCTGCTGTCGTCGTGGCTACTGCGGTTGCCCCGGCTGCCCCGTTCGCGGAACCTGCCGCACTCACCTCTCTAACCGTAATCGTAAGCCCGTCCTCTTTCCCGGCGAGCGATGCTTTCAGCTGCTTCTCAATCGCCGTAGTGTCCGGGGCTGCCTCGGCCGCTACAAGTGCCGTTGCTTCCGGAGGAATAACGTTATCCTTGGTGCCTCCGGTGATCGAAACGAGGCGGATATTCTGCGTTTTCTTAAGTTCGCGAACTACGCGCGCAAGAAGCAGAATCGCGTTCGAGCGGTTCTTCTCTATCTCCGTCCCGGAATGTCCGCCCTGAAGGCCGGAGACGGAGATGGCGTAGCACCGGCCGGAGACGCGCTCACGGCTTAACGGCAGATGGAGGCGAAGCGTTGCGCCGCCTGCGCAGCCGACAATGAAGATGCCCTCCTCTTCCGAATCGAGGTTCAGAAGGCGGCGTCCGCGGATGTGCGCCGGGTCGATTGCGTGGGCGCCGTCCATACCGGTTTCCTCATCGATTGTGGCGATGAAATCAAGCTGCGGGTGCGGGATCTGCGGGTCTGAGAGGACCGCCATCGCGTAGGCAAGGGCGATGCCGTCGTCGCCGCCGAGGCTGGTGCCTCTGGCGCCCACAAGCGTTCCGTCCGTGAAGAGGTCAAGCCCCTCGGTGGCCATATCTTTCTCGCAGTCACTGTCCTTCACGGCAACCATGTCCATGTGGCCCTGGATGACGATGCCGGGCTCGTTCTCGTAGCCGGGCGTCGCGTCCGCGTACATGATCACGTTGCCGCAGGGCTCCTGCACGTAACGGAGTCCGTGCTCCGCGGCAAATGCCACGAGATAATCGCTGATCGCCTTCGTGTTGCCCGATCCGCGCGGGATCCTGCTGATCTCCTCAAAATACCGGAAGACCGGCTCGGGCGTAAGCCCGGATAAAATCTTCGTACTCATGAAATGTCCTCCTTTTGCGCCTGCCGGCGCTCTTTGCTGCGCCGCTTGCCGTCCCATTTGGCGCATCCTCTGTTGCGCCGTAACGGCGAAGCGCTGCTTTAACGAAGAACAGCGGGCCCAATGCCCGCCGCTCTGAATCTTTTATCTGATCTGGAATTCCTCATCGGCCAGCCGGAACCGGTCGCCGACCTCCAGGGGCACTTCCTTGCCGGCGGGAATCCGCTCGCCGTTTACGTAGGTGCCGTTGGTCGCGTTCAAATCCACGATGTACAATTTGTTGCCGCGGCGAATCATCTTCGCGTGCGTGCGGCTGACAGCGGGGTTACTCGTGATGCAGTAATCTACGCGAACCCGCTCTTTGCCCATCAGGAACTCGTCCTTGTCAATCAGGAACTCCTCTTCGGTGCGCATCCGCATGATTACGAGCCCGTGCGGGTTCGTGATGCCGAGGAGCATCGTCTTTTCGCTGCCCTCGTTCATATCCTCAGGATACTCGCTGTGGAACGGCTTCAGAAGAGAAGTGGTTCCGAAATGCGGCTGCCCGTCCTGGAACTCCGGCGGCACCGTACCGTACCGCTCGCCGGCTACGTCCGCGAGAAGCCCGGTGTGGCCGCGTTTTTTCTGTTTCTTGCTGCCGATGACCAGCATCACGATGACGCCGATCATACAGATTACCAAAGTCGTTACAACGATTGAGAGTAGTGTTACAATTCCGTCCGAAGCGCTTGTTAAGAGAAATGCTTCAACTCTGCCGGTCATACAATATCCTCCGTCGATGGTTTCATGTGGGACAAGTATCAGGCGAGGTATTTCTTCAATACGTCAACCTTGTCAAGACGTTCCCATGTGAGGTCCAGATCGGTCCGTCCGAAATGCCCGTAGGCAGCGGTCTGCTTGTAAATCGGACGTCTGAGATCTAACATCTTGATAATTCCCGCGGGGCGAAGATCGAAGTTCTCTCTTACAATCTTCACCAGCTGCTCGTCGGAAACCTTTCCGGTTCCGAACGAATCCACCATAACCGAGGTCGGCTCCGCAACGCCGATGGCGTAGGAAACCTGAATTTCAACCTGGTCGGCAAGTCCCGCCGCAACGAGGTTCTTCGCTACATAACGGGCTGCATAGCAGGCGGAGCGGTCCACCTTCGTGCAATCCTTTCCGGAAAATGCACCGCCGCCGTGACGGGCGTACCCGCCGTAGGTATCCACGATGATCTTACGCCCGGTAAGACCGGAGTCGCCGTTCGGTCCGCCGATAACGAAGCGGCCGGTCGGGTTGATGAAAATCTTCGTGGCATCCGTCATCATCTCCGCCGGGATAACGGCGTCGATGACGTACTTCTTCACGTCTTTATGAATCTGCTCCTGCGTAACCTCCGGATCGTGCTGCGTGGAAACGACGATCGCGTTCACGTGCACCGGCTTTCCGTTCTCGTCGTACTCGACGGTTACCTGGGATTTGCCGTCCGGACGAAGGTACGAAAGCGTACCGTTCTTGCGGACCTCGGCAAGCTTTCTTGTAAGCTTGTGAGCGAGGCTTATCGGCATCGGCATGTATTCGGGCGTCTCATTGGTCGCATAGCCGAACATCATACCCTGGTCGCCTGCGCCGATGGCTGCGATGTCTTCCTCCGCCATCTCGCCGGTCTTCGCCTCAAGCGCCTTGTCAACGCCCATCGCGATATCCTTACTCTGCTCGTCAAGAGCTACGATTACGCCGCATGTATCGGCGTCAAATCCATACTTTGCCCGGTCATAACCGATCTCGCGGATCGTGTCTCTGACCGTCTTCTGAATGTCCACATAGCCTTCGCTCGTAACCTCACCCATGACTAGAACAAGTCCGGTGGTGATGGAGGTTTCGCAGGCCACTCGGCTCATCGGGTCCTGCTTGATCAATTCGTCCAGAATCGCGTCGCTGATCTGGTCGCAGATTTTGTCGGGATGTCCTTCCGTCACCGACTCCGAAGTAAACAAACGTTTCTCCATAACTGTCTAAAAGTCTCCTCTTGGCATTATGCCGTAGTATTTTGCGCCATCTGACAGTTTCCTTGCGCCAAATGGCACGGCTCTCCGCCGTATATTTTGGATTAAAACAGTGCCGGAAGAATTTCCGACACTGATTATCTTTCTATGCGAACTTGGTCTTGCGGCGGCCCGGTGCGGCGGTCTGCTTCTCGATTGAAGCTCCCAACGCGCGGAGCTTCTCATCGAAGTTCTCGTAGCCGCGTTCAATATACTCGATATCCCGGATTACGGTTCTGCCCTCCGTTGCGAGAGCGGCAATCGTAAGTGCCGCGCCGGCACGCAAATCCGGTGTGTTCAGGATGGCGGCGGTTGCCTTTTCGATTCCCTCGATGATGGCAACGTTGGAGCCCTCCACCTTGATATTCGCTCCCATTTTCCGAAGCTCCGCAACATACTTGAAGCGGTTCTCGAAAATCGTCTCGTTGATATAGCTGGTTCCGTCGCCGAGCATCAGAAGAGCTGCCATCTGGGGCTGCATGTCGGTCGGGAAACCGGGATATACGCGGGTCTTTACGGTGCTCGCATGCGGTCTTCTGTTGCAGCATACGCGCACGGAATCGTCGTATTCATTCACCTCTGCGCCGATTTCCACAAGCTTCGCGGAAATGGCCTCAAGGTGCTTCGGGATAACGTTCTTAAGAAGCACATCGCCCTTGGTCGCAGCGGCTACGCACATGAACGTGCCGGCTTCGATCTGGTCGGGGATGATGGAGTATGTGTTGCCGTGAAGCTTCTGCACGCCGCGGATACGGATGACATCGGTACCTGCGCCCTTTATGTTCGCGCCGAGGCTGTTTAAGAAGTTGGCCACGTCTACGATGTGGGGCTCCTTCGCTACGTTCTCGATGATCGTCTGGCCCTCGGCCATGCACGCCGCAAGCATGATGTTAATGGTTGCGCCGACGCTTACGACATCGAGGAAGATATGACTTGCGCGAAGGTGCTGCGCGGTTGCATGAACGAATCCGTTCTCCGTCGTTACCGTTGCTCCGAGTGCCCGGAACCCTTTCAAATGCTGGTCAATCGGGCGGGATCCGATATCGCATCCGCCCGGCATTGCTACTGTCGCGTTTCCGCGCTTTCCGAGAAGCGCGCCAAGCAGATAGTAGGATGCACGGATCTTTTGAATGTAGTCGTAATCCACCATCTCCGTGTGGATCGTCGCGCCGCTGATGCGGACCGTGTGCCGGTCAACCCGGTCAACTACGGCTCCGATTGCCGCGATTGCTTCCAAAAGAACATTCGTATCGCTAACATCCGGCACATTTTCAATGGTAACGAAATCGTCACACATGATCGCACCGGCAAGAATTCCGAGCGCCGCATTCTTAGCGCCGCTGATTGTTACCTCGCCGGCAAGCGACTTGCCTCCGTTGATAACGTACTGCTCCATAAGAGTCCTCCTCATGGGTCTATCATTTGTCGGAAGGAATGGTAATTCCTTCCCGCTGGCTACATTTTTAACCCGGTAGTCTCAGCTTTCCGGGCGGCCTATTTATCCGAGAGAAGCCCTAAGAGCGCTTTCTCGATGGCCTCGTCGTCCTCGCGGAGCACTGCGTCAAGCGCTGCTGCCGCCAGGTCGGTGTGCACCTTGGTCGGTGCCTTGGAGACGTCGTCCGCCTCGGGGCGTCCGTTCTCCATCTCGTCCTTCACTGCGTCCGCGATGCTTCCGGAAATCTCCGAAAAATCATCCTCGGTCGCGATCTTCAAATCTTCGTCGTTCAATCCGGAGAAGAACGAAATCTGACCGTCTTCCTCTTCATTGTCCGCAACGAGCTCCTGCGAGCCGTCCGCCTTTATTTCGGCAAATGCGGCCTTCTCCTCGAAGGTGTCCTCTTCGGTCTCTTCGTCGGATTCTTCCCCGTCAGCCTCTGCTTCGGCTTCGTCGGCTTCGGCGGTCTCCTCTACGGCTTCCTCATCGGACTCAACGTCTTCGTAGGCTTCCGCGTCGTCTTCGACTTCCTCTGCCGCGAAATCCTCAACCTCTTCGGCTTCTTCTTCGAAGAATGTATCCTCGGGCTTCGACGCCTCGCTCCGATAGCTGCTCGGGAGCGTTACCAGGGTCGGAACCGCGTCCTCATTGTCCCAGGAAGAACGGCTCTTGCGCTTCTCTTCCTCCGGGAAATAATCATGGATCACGACGTCATCGTCGTCATCCTCCTGCGACTTTGCTTTCTGCAAAGCAAGCGCGATTATATCAAACTCACCGAGCGCAACATTGCCGGCAGGTTCTTCCTCAGTCTCGGCCTCTTCGTCGGCCTCGTCCTCAGCAGCCTCTTCAACTGCTTCGTCAGCTTCTTCGGCTTCTTCTACGTCTTCTTCCTCGAAGAACGTATCGTCCGCCTCTTCTTCGGGCTCTTCTACTTCCTCTTCCTCGAAGAAGGTATCATCGGCTTCCTCAACTTCCTCTTCTTCGGGCTCTTCTGCTTCCTCTTCCTCGAAGAACGTGTCGTCTTCTTCAGCTTCCGCTTCTTCAGCCTCTTCGGCTTCTTCCGTCTCTTCCTCTTCGGCTTCTTCCGCCTCGCCTGCTACGGCAAATGATAACTCTTCAACGGCATCTTCCGGAATTTCTTCCGATACCGGAAGCTTAATATCTTCAACAGCCTCAAGGTCGGGCTCTTCCTCGGCCTCTTCGGCTACTGCCTCCTCGGCCGCCCCCTCGGCAACTTCTTCTGCGGTCTCTTCTACCGCTTCCTCTTCCTCGAAGAACGTATCGTCTGCTTCGCAGGCGGGCGCTTCCTCGGCGGAATCCTCTATGGGATTTGCCGCGGCTTCATCCGCATCTTCTGCGGACTCTTCGGAGAGGGCCTTCTCGCGGTCCTCGGCAATTGCCTCGGAAACGGTCTCGCCGATGGCTGCCGACAGATCAAAGAAGCTTCCGTCATCTTCTACAGCCGGCGCGCTTGCGGGCTCCGCTTCTTCCTCGCGGGCCGTCGTGTCGGCAATTACGGGAACATCCGGTGCCTCTTCGTCATCGAGGTAGTCGTCCTCGGTGGGCTTGATTTCCGGCATCTTCACCGTCACACCGTTCTCCGCGCAGGCTCCGAGAAGCACATGCGCCTTGGCCGCCGATTCCGTACCGGCAAACCAGAGAAGGACATCTTTACATTCCTGCGCACACTTCTGATAGTCTTCCATCTTGAAGTATGCCTTTGCAAGTTCGAGTCCCCATACGTCGCTGTAGTCTTCTTCCTTCAGCTTGGAAAGGCTCTTTACCAGGTACTCCGGGCCCTTACCGAGCATCGCGTCAACGCGGTAACGGTATATAAGGCGCTCCGGATTGTCCGGCTCCAGCTTACGGAACTCACGAATATATGTTTCAGCCTCTTCCGGCGAGTTGGTCTTCAGGCAAAGCTCGATCAGACCGACCAGCACCTTATGGGTTGAGGCGTGGTTGTGCATCTCCACATAGACTTCCTTGGCGTCTTCATAACGGCGCTTCTTGAGGAATGCGTTCGCCATCGTCATCAGATCGCGAACGGAGCTGACTTTCTCGGGATTGACCTTCTCGGCAACCTGTACCGCCGAATCATAATCCCCCGCTTTCATGTACTCTTTAATCGCATTGATTTTAGACGTAGTAGTCAAAAGCATGGTCCCAACGACTCCCTTTCCGGTAATGATGAAGCAGCGTCTCCCCGTCTATCTGGGCATACCCATATCATTTTATATATTACATCTACATTATCATATCACCAAAACCGCATTCTATCAAGGTTTTTCTTCGGTTTTTCCACAATTTAAGGCATTTTTTCGGGTCTTATCCACAATATTCTGTGATTTTTCTGTGAACAACTCCGAAAATCCGCCATCTCCGTCCCCGTCGGTCCCTTCCACCGAAAATAAACGAAAACAAAAAAAGCCAACCGAAGTTGACTGTTTTCATCAAAAAACCGTGCGGCATGTGTTGAGCTGCTTCCGGAAACGTTACCGAAACAGTTAGCTCGGCCCAGGCTTCCTCACGGCACATGAAAGATTCCGCTTAGTGCTGCTGCATTCCTGCCCTGACACGGT
>JAEEGH010032201.1_pt1 | contig 10093 bp, 1 predicted proteins | sample 9134181 | NCBI WGS metagenome assembly JAEEGH01 (sample SAMN16246544, study PRJNA631951) | gut metagenome | biome: gut microbiome; feature: rumen; material: DP-attached | host: Bos | place: Iran: Karaj | collected 2018-10 | reverse complement strand
AGGAACACACGTCCAAAGTCGTAATAATGGCTTTCACCCTGACATTTCCAGTCGTAGGAGAACGTGTATTCGCCGCTTTCGCTAAAGTTAATCGTACGCAGGGCGTAGGTATAGGAAGTGCTGCTGTTGGTATAGCTGTTCGAAGAACCGTTGTCGTTAGAGATATAAATGCTGCGACTGCCCCCGTTGCTGGTGGCAGTGCCAACATGCCACTGGTTGGTCTGGGTGCCGTTGACAAGCTCCCACCCATTGGACCCGTCCACCTCGAAGTTGCAGATGTACGGGATCGTGGCCGCCTCGCCTACAAGCGTCGAGGCCATTATGCTGGCGGCGCGGCTATATTCGGTGCCGCAGTCGGCATAAACGTAGATGTAGTAGGTGGTGGAGGTGTCAAGGCTCGTCAGCGTAGTGGCGGGCGTGCCGTAAACATTCACCGTGGTACCCAGGTTCTGGCCCAGGTCTGCTGCAGCGATAGGCGAAGTGCTGTACTCCACCACCCAGCTGGTGGCGGTGCCGGTCTCAGACCAGTGCAGGGCCATCCAGTCCACGCCAGCGCTGTCCATAGTCAGGTTGATGGGAGCGGGACAGGTGGGGATATAGTCCACCTCAAGGTCGTCAATCATCAGCGTGTAGCTGCCGGAACTGGTAGTGCGCATGGCCATGCGGTTGCCCGTGCCGGTGTAGTTGTTAAAGTACACCGTGTAGAGGTGGTAGGAACCATGCCAGTTGCCGCCGCTGCCGGTGGTCAAGTTGATAGTGTCCAGCGGGACGAAGGTAGTGCCCTCCATCACGCCCACCTCGAAGAGGAAATTGAAAGTCATCACCGAGGCGTAGAACGAGAGCTGCAGCAGGTTGATGTCATTCATCTCGGGCAGAGCGGCAAGCTCTGTCTGACCTGTAGAGCTCTCAAACTCGAAGTACACGCTGCCGTTGCGGGCATTGCTCGCATACTGGTACACTGCGGGGAAAGTGCCCGAGCCGCTGCTGCCCGACTGCAACTGCTGCCAGCCGGTAGGCAGCTGCCCTGTGGACAGCCCCTCGAAGCCCGTGGAATACGGAAACGTAATCTGGGCCACAGTCACTCCCGAAGCACATAGAAGTGCCATCAAAAGTAACCATTTGCGTAAGTTTTTAAACATGTTGGTAAAAATTTTAGTTAATATATAAAATTAAAAGCGTCTATTACATGGTATTATTTCACAAAACACCAGTCTGCTTTTTGGGAAAAAACAAACGACCATGCCACCCCATGTGCCACACGAAAAGCGTACAGTTTGCTGAAAACAAAAGACATTCATCCCAATTTTCATCATAAACCATCGTTACAAAGATACACTTTTTTTTTGAATCGGCAACTTTTTAACCCAAATCGTTCATTAGGACGGGAAGTACACTACTTATCAGAAAATATCTCCTTTTCATTCCATAGCGGCATTTCTTGAAAAAAATTGAAAGTTGAAAATTGAAAATGTGTGAATGCTTGACGAATTGAAAATTGAAAGTTGAAAATTGAAAGTTGAAAATTGAAAGTCGCTGCCGCACCCGGATAATTCTCAACTCTCAACTTTCAACTCTCAACTTTTTCAAGCAATCAAGCAATCAAACATTCAAGCAATCTTATCTTACTATCAGCTTGCGGACCATGTTGGTGTTGTCGGCGGTGATGCGGACGAAGTAGGCACCCTGTGGCAGGTTGTCCACCTCCATGGTCTTGACGCAGTCGTCGCTGCACTCGAGGGTCTCGGAGGCGACGGTGCGGCCGCTCATGTCGACCACTGCAATGCGTACAATGCCGTTCACCCCGCTCACGCTGATGGTGGTGGCGCTGCTAGTGGGATTGGGGGAAATTGAAAGTTGAAAGTTGAGAGTTGAAAGATGAGGGTTGATGGCTGCGCTTTCTGTGGTGGCGGAGGTTCCGACCCAATTCTCGCTGGTCCAGTCCGTGCCGCACACGGCTTTCACAAAGAACTCATATGCGTGTCCCTCGGTCAGGCCCGTGGCGGTGTAGCTGTTGGTACTGCTGGTATCCTGCATGCCCTGCCCCTGAGTGAAGCCAATGAAGCCGTACTCGACAGCCCAGCCCTCTGCCATCGGGTTGGAGTCCCAGATCAGCGTCACGCTGTTGGTCGTGACGTTGCCGGTGGTCAGCCCTGTGACATCGGGACACACATCGGTGGTGAACACAATGGTGTCGCCCCAGTCGCCTGCAACACTGTTGTCGGAGCCGCATAGTTGGCGAACAGTGGCGTGGTAAGTGGTGTATGCCGTGAGGCCGTCAACCGTGGCGGGATGGCTGCCGACAGTGAAAATGCTGTCCATGCCGCCACTGAACCACACATGCAGCTGCCATGCGGATCCATAGACGGCGGGCGACCAGTCGAAAGTGGCGGTGGAGTTGGTGATGTCGTACACCTGCAGGCTATTGGGCGACAGGCAAGGCCAGTTGTGGGTGTCGAAGCTGCCCTCGGTCCAGTAGGAGTGTCCGAGGGTGTCGGCACTACAGTCCTGCCGCACACGGAACTGGTAGAGCGTGGCGGGTTGCAGGCCGGTGAAGGTGTAGGTGGTATCGGTGACGGAGATGGGGCTGTCGGGCCAAGTGCTGGCAGAGTCGGGCTTGATATCGACCTCGTAGTGGCTTCCTGTGCCGCTCCAGTTGATGGTGATGCTGCCAAGAGTCGAATAATCCACCTGGAGGTTCTCGATGTGTGGGCACATCTCCTCGAGGATAATGTCGTCGATATAGAACTGGTCTGAGTGCCAGTCTACCTGTGATCCCTTGAACGCTATGTAGCCGTGAGGGCCAGTGTAGTCGAGGAATTTAACGGTGTGCTGGGAATAGGGATAGCCAATGCCGCCTACCCAGACGACGGGGACGGTATCGACAGCCACAAAAGTGTTGGTGTCGGTGGGGTCGCTCATCACCCCCGCCACGACATAGGCGTACTGCCCTTCGGAACTAATCCAGAGCGACACCATCAGACTCGATGCCGGGAAGAGCGTGGCATCGGTAAGGGGCATGATGGCTATATTGTTATTACGGAAACTTAGCGACTGCCGACCGCTGTGGGCGTAAGTGGGGTCGTTATAGACGATGGGGTAGCCTCTATACGAATAATCAATCGTCGGGTTGTAGTACTGCCAGCAGGTGGGCAGATTGTTGACGCTTGCCAAGGGATAGGTGTAGCCCGTCGGGCCTTCAAAGCCCTCTACAAAGGGTAGGTTGGTGAGAGGGGCGCACAGCGTATGGAAGGGCACCGGGTAGGAGGAATAGCCCTCGCTGCCGCCGCAACTGGCGACCACCACCAGCTCGTAGTCGGTGTTGGGGTCAAGGCCGCCTATGGCGCAGGAATTGCTGTATACATAATGGGGGATGGCGTCTTCGATGTGGGAACCGGGTTCACCGATATATACCAACCATGTGTCGGCATTCGCTATAGCGTTCCATGTGGCATACACGCTGTCGAATGTGGTGCGTGTCACCCTCACGCGCTGCGGTGTGGGACATCCGGCAGCTATCCGCAGCATCACGTTGTCGAGGGTAAAATGATTGAACTCACTCATTGCGGTGTCGGGTGGTGGTGGGGCTTGAATGACTATATATTTCCCATTGCCGGCATAATTGTCAAAGGGTACCGCGATATGATGAAGGGAGTTGATGGGCTCGTCACCAAGGTCGATGGTATCGACTGGCACGAAGGTGGAGTCGGTGGAAATATCTGATGCTACACCCACCACCAAACAGCTATGGGGTACAGGCCGGGAAGAGGCATCGGGACGTTTTACTACGAAGGAGAGTTCCAGTCGGGTGACATCCACTGGGTTGTCCAACTTCGGCAGTGCCGCCCAAGTGGAGTACTTAATCGAAGTGTTTCGTCTCCCTGTAAAGATTAAGCCGACGGTGTCGTCGCCGATGAAACATCGTGAGGGGTAGGGATAGTCGTAGGAGCTTGTTATGCCTATCAGGGCGGTCATGCCCCTGTGCCAGCAGCAGCTGATGGCAGAGTCTCTCCCATATCCGTAGCGCTCAAAGTCCTCGTAGTAAGGCAGGTCTCTGTAGGTGAGTGGGGGACATTCGGTTTGGATGCTGTCTGCCACATACATGCTGTGGCTTTGCGAACACTCGGTGGCGACATAATAGGTGTAATTCGTGCTGTCGGCAAGGCGATTGAAGGTGTAGAAGGTGTCGGTAACACCTCTCACGGTGTCGGTGCCTAGGACGACGGTGAAACTGCTGTCGTTGCTGCTCCACATCACGGTCACCGAAGTGTCGGTGGAGGAGGCGTGCACCCCGGTCGGCGGGTTGCACCAATGGTCGGTCAGGAAAACATCGTCGAGCAGTGCATCGCTGGAGTTTCTGGGTAATAGGCTTCGAAGGGCAATATAACTGCCTGTGCCGGTATAGTTGGAAAAACTGACGACATACATTGTGTCCATGATTGTCAACCTAACGGTGTCGACAGGCACAAAGGTGGAGGAGTCGGTGCTGTTCTCCATCACACCCACCACAAACCGCGTGTTGGTGTCGCTGCGAGACCTGACCTTGGCATAGAACGACATGGTGAGGTCGCTCATGTTGAATATATTCGTGTTGACAGGAGGCAGTATGGCGTGCTGGTGCCTGTCGTAATCATTATCGTAGTATAATTCCCAGTACATGACGTTGTGGCCATGAATTGAGCCAGTTGAGGAATGAACGATATAAGGATAGTGGTTGGCGTTAGCGTTGGACGGGGTAGAGTTGAAACGCCTCCAGCAGGCGGGGAAGGCATCGTAGTAAGAGGTGACGCGGGGCTCGTGGTATGGCTCGTTCTCGAAGTCGTTGAAGTAGGGAAGGGTGTTGATAAAATAGCAAGGGGTCTGGAAATAGGTCGACCACGGGATGCTGGTGTCACCCTCGCCACAGATGGCACGCACGGTGACATCGTAAAAGGTATTGCTGTCAAGGGTGCTGATAGTGTAGAAGGTGTCGGTTGCATAGTAGACGCTGTCGCCAACGGTGAGTTCCCACGAGGTCTCTCTGCCGCCTCGTGTCCATGAGATAGTGGCGCTGCTGGTGGTGACGTTGCGGGCCTTGATATTGTCGACACGACGGCAAATCGGTCCGTTGTCGATGCGTATGTCGTCGATGGCAATAGCGATGTGGCCTAATTCAGGACGGTTGGCACGGAGGGCGATATACTCGCCGTTGCCGTTGTAGTTTTCCAAGCTGACTTCATACTGTTGCCAGTCGGTAATGGTAAGGGCTACCTCGATAGAGTCGACATACTGGAAGGTGTTGATGTCGGTGGGGTCGGTCATCACACCCACGTACAGCATGGGGATGTTGTCGTTGTTGGCAGTCCCAAGAGCCCAGAGGCTCATATACAATGAGTTGATGGGGTAGGTGGAGACATCCACCCGAGGCAGGACCATGGCCTGGTATGAGCCATAATTATATTGGGCTACAGTAGGGGAAAAACCGAGGCAGCGATTGCCAGTGTGGCTATTGTTACCGATGGCGGGATAGCCGTTGTAGGAAGGGGAGCCATCGTTGAGGTGGTGCCAGCACTGTATATGTGATGGGTTTGAGTAGGAGCCAGTGGGCAGACCCTCAAAGCCGAAGGTGAAGGGAATGGGCATGTAACCGCAAGGAGTGTTGAAAAAGACTGAGGTGGCGTAGCTGGTGTCGCCGCAGTTGGGCGTGACGCGGAACTCGTATGTTGAGCTGGGCTCTAAGTATAAGGTCGACAACGGCAGTTCGGTGCTGGTGATGCCGTCCACATAGTTCCAGTTGGTGGAGTCAACCATGCGGTAGTCCACACTCCAACCCGTTTCTTGATAGCCGGGAATCCACTTCAGATAGTAGTTGCCTTCGGCGATGGTGTCGATATATACAATAGGGGGGAAACAGGTGTCCCAAAGGCCGCAATAGACATCGCCGCTGGTGATGAGGCGTGTGTTGCTGCGCATGTTGACACCCACAGAACTCATCGTGTAGGCACCAGTAGTAGGATGAAGCCTCCCACCCCAACAGGTCATTTGTGTTGATGTCGTCTCGTGGCGGAAGGTGAAGTTCGAACTGGCAACATGATCAAATTTTTTCTCGATAGTGACACAGAGGTTGCTCACTCCGTCGTACTCGAATAGCCCTTGATTGAATAACACATAGTTCCAACCTGGCACACTGAAAGCAAGCGACCCGGTATAAACCATCTGCTGGCCACCAACAAAACTGTTGGTCATACTGTCGAGTGTGGTATGAGCCAGGTAGACGGTGCAGTTGTTGGCGAACCCTGATAACTGGTTGTAAGCATAGTCGAAACCGATGCCCTGCAGCGTGGTCGGTCCGCTGACGGGTATCTCTGAGGCTAAGAAGAGGTGCTGGACGTAGGAGCTGGGAACCGTTGCGTGATAGGGGAACATAGCATTAGTCCCTGTTCCGGGATTGCCCAGAGAGAGGGTGTCGCCCGCTATATCGGTGGTGTCCCAATCCACGCAGGGCAATGCTTGGGTGCTGAAGGACGAGATATAGGCGGCACCGCTGTCGTCGCCACACACGGGGACTATCGACAGCCAGTAGGTGGTGTCGGCGTCAAGACCTGTCAGTATCACCTTGGGGGCGGTGGTGGTGAGGGCGATGGGTGTCGCGGTGCTGTCGTCGGCAGGACGGTAGCTGACAATATATCCTGTGGGGGTGCCGAAGTGGTAGTCATATCTCCAAGTCATGCGGGCTGCCGAAGCGGTGGTCTCAACGTGCAACGCCGTGATGGGCACACAAGGGGGACGCTCGGCAATGGTGATGTCGTCGATATAAAGGTAGGGATTGCGGGACCAAACGTTTGGCGGCAGTGGCCTGAAGGCTATGTGGCCGTGCGGACCCGTGTAGGAGGCAAAACCTACCCCGTAGTGCGAATAAAGACCAGTGATTTGGCAGGTATCGACAGGCACAAAGGTGTTGGTGTCGGCGGGGTTGCTCATCACGCCCACCACGATAGGGGTGTATTGATCGTATGAGCGCATCCAAAACGACACATGCAGGCCAGAGACCGGGAAGAGGGTGCTGTCAGTGAGGGGCATGACGGCTATCTGGACCCTACTACTGGAAATGAGGCTCAGCGAATTGTTGCCGCTGTGGGCAAACGACGGGTCACCATACACAATCGGGTAACCAAGGGTACCCCAATCGTTGCCACGGTAATAGTGCCTCCAGCAGGAGGGCAGATTGTTGACGTTCGCTGAGGGGTAAATGTAACCGTTCGAGGTGGGGAAAGTGTAACCCGCAGCGTCTTCAAAACCCTCCACGAATGGCAGGGTAGTGATGGGGGCGCACAGCGTGCGGAAGGAGGCGGGATAAGAGCCGTAGCCCATGTTGCCACCACAACTGGCCACCACCACCAACTCATATTCTGTGTCGGGGCTCAGGTTGCCTATGGCACAGGTGTTGCCAATCACCAATTGGGGTGTAACGTCTTCGATGCGGAAACCTGGAGTGCCCACATATACCAGCCAGTCCGTCACATTACTATCTCCAGTCCTTGCCTGGTTCCACGTGGCAAATACGCTGTCGGCAGTGGTGCGGGTCACCCTGACACGCTGCGGTGTGGGGCATCCGGCAGCCGTCCGCAGCATCACGTTGTCAAGCAAAAGGGAGTTATGGGTGGGAATCGGCGCGTTAGGCGGTGGAGGCAGAGCCTGAAAGACGATGTATTTGCCGTCCCCCGTGTAGTTCTCAAACGTTACCGAGTAGGCATGAAAGGAGAGGATAGGCTCGTCGCTGACATCGATGGTATCGATGGGCACAAAGGTGGAGTCAAACCGATAGTCGCCAGGTATAGCAGGGTCGGAGGCGACACCCACCACCAACTGGCTGAGGTACCCTGTTGTATTGGGACGCATTATTAGAAAAGAGACCTCCAAGTCGGCAACATCCACCGAACGATCAACTCTCGGCATTGCAGCCCAGCAGTAGTACCTTGACGATGGAGAAAGAGAACCAAATAGACTCAGGCCGACGGTGTCGTCGCCTACCTCAGCCCGTGCGGTTATGACGTTGGAGGTGACTGGGGAACCCTCCAAGGTGGTTATGCCGGTGTGCCAGCAGGCGATGTCGGAGGTGCTAAACCCGTAATGCTCAAAATCCTCGAAGTAGGGGAACCTGTCGAGGTAAGTGCACGGTGTGCGGAACCCAATCCTGCGCCAGGCACTGATGTTTTCTGCGTCACAGACACTGGCCACATGGAAGACATAGTCCCTGTCGGGGATTAAACTGGTGAATGTAACGGAAGTGTCAATCACATTGGCCGATGTGTATATTGCCCCGTTTGTGTCTACCCGAACTATCCAAGAGGCAGCGTCGGTTGTATCCTCCCAGCTGATTCCGACAACGGTGGGCTCCAGTCTTTCCACCGAGGCACTGACCGGCTTGGCACAAGGGATAGGCATACGGGTGAACGAATAGTATCGGCTTGCCCCGTGCCAAGTGTAATAGGTGGTGCTGTAAGGCACAGTGCTGTGAATGGCGGTATGGGTAACGGGGTCGATGACAATGATGTCGTCGAAGTCAGCAGCCAGACCTGTCTGAAAACTGGAAGGTGTCGTGATAGGGGTGTTGGGGCCATACACAATGACCACCCTCGACGAATCCTCGTGCAGCTGCACTTGCCACATCACGTCGGCCGTGCGTCCGCTGCCGCTGAAGGGCGACAGGCAGAACTCGCACACGAAGACCCGATAAGGCGCCGACCCCGTCAGCTGGTACTTCACATAGCCGTCCGCTCCCGTACCCATATTGCGGGTAACACCGCATATCTTGGGGAGCGACAGGTTGTAGCTGCTTGCCGTAAACTGTCCTGCCTCACCATCCCGTTCGGCGGCGTCTGGCCCAAGCCTAAAGATACCGTCGGCACTGACCGAGAACTGACTGTAGGTCTCTTCCACTAACGGGAAAGTGAATCCCAGATTATATACGCTGGAAACGGCAGCATCACGATACGTGTTCCAGATGACGGTGGCATTGCTGTCCAAAGTTATCCACTTCGAACTATCTACACCTGTTTCAAACCGATAGGCATTCAGCGACTGTGCCTGTATCGTCCACGGGGCGAACAATATGGCTGCGAGGAGTAATGTCTGTTGCAGATTTTTTTTCATAACCAAGGATTATTAGTGTTTAATGATATGAAGGAGTTTGTAAGTGGTTTAATGTTAGATGAATAGTGTGTGTGATGGATATAAAATCCATGTTCAAAGATAATAAATTATTTTCAATTGTAACCTCTAAAAATTAAATATCAAGGATTTATTAATAAATAAAAATCATAAAATCTGCGTTATATATTAAACCCGAATCGGTCATTAGGGAATAGCAATCCTTTTTTAATCGAAAAAACATGTTATTTCGTCCCTCTCTAATGGCTGTCATTAGAAAAAACAACGGCTATTTGACTGGTATTGTATTATCCACAAAACTGCATCCAAGTCCCTTTCGCACTGCCCTTGGTTCGCTTTTTCACCCACCCTTCGACCTTCGTTTCCCCCTCAGTTCTCCTTTTGAAATGGGAGAACGATGGGAGAACGATGGGAGAACTGAGGACTAAGGAGCGAAGGAAGAGCGGCCATGTTCCTATCGGTCGCCGGGATGGAGAACAGGATAAAACGGTTATTGTCAGTCTTTCCATTTATTTTTTTAACTGAAGTTTGACAAGTGGCTAAAAGGCCAAAGGCATGATTCATTGCCTTCTTAACGTGTTTTAAAAAGTCCGAAGGACTGAAAGATATTAGGCGGGGGCGCAAGCCCCCGTACTTATGGACGATAAAACAAAGCCCTGAAGGGGCTATAGATAGTCAGCATCATCCGGTGTGTCACCCCTTTAGGGTTCGCTTTTACTACCATTCGTACAGGGGTTTACACCCCTGTCTGTGTTCTGTCGTCCCCGTTGGGGACTTTTGAGACCTCATTGTCAAGACCAGATACAGCTCAAACTATATTGAAAAGAACTTGTCAAACTTTAGTTTCTAATAAAATATCCACTTATTTGTAGTACGTACAAACTTCTTAATAAATCCAATAAAATATCCTTCACTCCTTTTTCCCCTATTAAACATCTTCTCACAA
>JAEEGH010032199.1_pt1 | contig 10094 bp, 11 predicted proteins | sample 9134181 | NCBI WGS metagenome assembly JAEEGH01 (sample SAMN16246544, study PRJNA631951) | gut metagenome | biome: gut microbiome; feature: rumen; material: DP-attached | host: Bos | place: Iran: Karaj | collected 2018-10 | reverse complement strand
CGTTGGAAACCGGGTCGAGGCGGCGGGCGTGATCAGCGATGCTAAGAGCTATGTCGAGTACCTCATTTCGCACGGAGAGAACGACCACCTCGAAACAGGAAGCTTTTCGGTCCCGGTGGGCGCGGATTTCAAGACGATCACCGAGATCCTGACGACAAATGAATATGAGCGGAGGAACCGCTGAAAAGGAAGATAAAGGTCTGAATCAATTTTTGCTTGCATTCGGGCCTTTTTTTTGCTATTATTCAAAAGTCGCAGTGTGTGCGGCAAAACTTATCATTCACCTGTGTTTATACTCGGAAGCGGGTGCCGGAAACGGTTTTTCCGAGAATGTGCGCAGGGAAGCATAACCTACAGGAGGTAGAAAAATGAGTGTTATTTCCATGAAACAGCTTCTCGAAGCCGGTGTCCATTTCGGACATCAGACCAGAAGGTGGAACCCGAAGATGGCTCCTTACATCTACACGGAGCGCAACGGGATCCATATCATCGACCTGCAGAAGTCCGTCGGGATGGTGGACGATGCCTATCGCGCCGTATTTGATGTGGTAGCGGACGGCGGCACGATCCTTTTTGTCGGGACCAAAAAGCAGGCGCAGGACGCGATCCGTCAGGAAGCAGAGCGTTGCGGCATGTATTATGTAAACGAGCGCTGGCTCGGCGGCATGCTGACGAACTTCAAGACGATCCGCAGCCGTGTGGAGAGACTGAAGACGATCGAGAAGATGGAACGTGACGGCACCTTTGATGTGCTGCCGAAGAAGGAAGTTATCCAGCTGAAGAAGGAACAGGAGAAGCTGGAGAGGAACCTTGGCGGGATCAAGGAGATGAAGCGTCTTCCGGATGCGATCTTCATCGTGGACCCGAAGAAGGAAAGGATCTGTGTACAGGAAGCGCACGCTCTCGGCATTCCGCTGATCGGTATTTCCGATACGAACTGTGATCCGGAGGAACTTGACTTTGTGATCCCCGGAAACGACGACGCGATCCGTGCCGTGAAGCTTATTGTTTCGACAATGGCGGATGCGGTTGTGGAAGCAAACCAGGGTCTCGAAGAGATCGCAGCAAGACAGGAAGCGGAAGCCGCCGGTGAGGAGGCTTACGAAGAGAGCGACGAAGGAGCAAAGGAGGAGTAAGATGGCGAACATTACAGCCGGAATGGTAAAAGACCTGCGCGAAATGACCGGCGCGGGCATGATGGATTGCAAGAAGGCCCTGACGGAAACCGACGGGGATATGGATAAGGCCGTTGAATATCTGAAGGAGCACGGCCAGGCCAAGGCGGAGAAGAAGGCTTCCCGCATCGCGGCGGAAGGCGTCAGCATCACCTTCGAGAAGGATGATAAGACCGCCAGTGTTGTGGAAGTGAATTCCGAGACAGACTTTGTGGCCAAGAACGAGCAGTTCCAGGATTTTGTCAAGGCAGTCGCAGAGCAGGCCGCTTCGACGGATGCGAAGGACGTAGATGCGCTTCTGAATGAGAAGTGGATCCTTGATCAGAGCAAGACCGTACAGGAAGCCCTGGTTGAGAAGATCGCTACGATCGGCGAGAACTTAAAGATCCGCAGATTTGAGAAGGTTGTTGCGGAGAATGGCTGTGTGGTGACCTATGTACACGGCGGCGGCCGGATCAGCGTTGTTGTGGAAGCGGAGACGAATGCGGATGCTTCTGCTGTAAAGGAAGCGCTGAAAAACATCGCGATGCAGATCGCATCGATGAGTCCGAAGTATGTGGATCGGAGCGAAGTGTCGGAAGAGTACATTGCGAAGGAGAAGGAGACACTGCGCGCGCAGATCATGAACGATCCCAAGGAAAGCCAGAAGCCGGAGAAGGTGATCAACGGCATGATCGAAGGCCGTGTCAGCAAGGAACTCAAGGAGATCTGCCTGCTGGATCAGGTCTATGTCAAGGCCGAAGACGGAAAGCAGACTGTCGCCAAGTATCTGGAGCAGGTCGGGAAAGAAGCCGGCAGCCCCGTATCCATCAAGCGTTTTGTCCGTTTCGAGACAGGCGAAGGACTGGAAAAGAAGAACGAGGACTTTGCGGCGGAAGTGGCTGCACAGCTCTAAGAAAAACGACAAAAAACAGAAGGGGGATTGTCGGCGACAATTCCCCTTATTTTTTCCAAAAAAAATTATAGTAAGCATTAGAAAATTGTGGTATAATGCTTTCGTTATTTAACGGTTTGGAGGAGCCAGTGGATAATGAAACGAATTTAACCGATCGGCTTGAACGTAAAAACCGTGTAAAACGGATCAAGAAAACCATCATCACCATCATCGTCGTCTGGTTTTTCGGCTCGGTGATCATGCTGTGTTTTCTTTTCGTAAAAGTCCTGCAGCTCCAGAAACAGGTCAGCATCCTGGCATTGAATCAGGATGAGATCACGCGTATCCTGGAAGACTACGAAAATTCGCTGGCGCTTCAGGAGCAGGTGGAGCAAGCGGAAGTCGGGAATGAAACCGCGAACAGCTTTTACGCGCCGACCGTGGAAACAGCGGCCTATGATGATGAAAATCTTGCCGGACCGGAGGATCGCCATAAGGTTTATCTGACATTTGATGACAGTCCGAGCCAGAATACGGAAAAGATCCTGGATATTCTGGATAAGTATGGAGTGAAAGCCACATTCTTCGTGGTCGGCAGGGAAGATGAAGACTCGAAGGAAGCGTACCGTAGGATCGTGGAGGAAGGGCATACGCTCGGAATGCACAGCTTCTCACATAAGTACAGCACGATCTACCATTCGGCAAAGGATTTCGCAAAGGATTTCCACCGTCTGCAGGATCTCTTAAAAGAGGAGACCGGTGTGGAGGCAAAGTTCTATCGCTTCCCCGGCAGCAGCTCCAACCAGATCAGCGATACGGACATGGCTGAGTTCCTTCAGTTTTTGGAGGACGAAGACGTTACATGGTTTGACTGGAACGTATCCAGCGGGGACGCCACGACCCAGACATATACGGCGGAAGAGATCGTGGAAAACGTGACCAGGGATGTGGTCAAATACAAGACCTCGGTGGTGCTGCTCCATGACTCGGATGCGAAAAATCCCACGGTGGACGCGCTGGGACCGCTGATCGAAGCGCTTCTTGCAATGGACTGTGAGATCTGTCCCATCGACGGATCCACGTATCCGGTGCAATACGCAAAGCTGACGGAAGAGCAGGAAACAACAGAAGTACAGGAAACAACAGAAGTACAGGAAACAGAAGAACAGTTATTAACGAACAATCAATAAACGGAGGTATGGGAAATGAGTTTTTTCAAGGATTTCAAGGAGGATCTTTCACAGGCAGTTGACGAGCTGATGCCGGGTTCAGACCGGGATCTTGCGGAAACGTATGACGAGCAGGCAGCGCCTGCGAAAAAGGCAGCACAGCCACCGCAGGAAGAGTTGAACGAGCTGGATGCGCTGCTTGAAAAGGTTGAGCCCCAGCAGAGCGCAGCCGGCGGCGTAGACGAAAAGAGATCATTTTTCCAGACTTTGACGGCACCGGAACCGGTGGCAGCGCCGCAGCATCCGAAGACCGCAGATTACATTCAGCAGCAGGCAACGCCGATCGTTCCCGCGCAGGAACAGATCATACCGGATCGTCTTCCCGCTTCGGATGAGACCACGGTCATCACCGCAGGAACCGCGATCCATGGCGATATCGAAAGCACAGGCTCTCTGGAGATCTGTGGCAGCGTAGAAGGAAATGTGAGCTGCCGCGGCAAACTGACCGTGACAGGAGCGATCACCGGAAACAGCAGCGCAGAGGAAGTGTTCGCAGACTCCGCGCATATCTCCGGCGAGATCATCAGCAACGGAACCGTAAAGATCGGCCTTGGCTCCGTGATCACAGGAAACGTTACCGCGAATTCCGCTGTTGTAGCCGGCGCGATCAAGGGTGACATCGATGTTCACGGCCCCGTGGTCGTTGACACATCGGCAGTCGTCATGGGCAATATCAAGTCCCGCTCTGTACAGATCAACAACGGCGCAGTCATCGAGGGCTTCTGCTCACAGTCTTATGCTGAGATCGACGTAGAAGGCCTGTTCGGAACCAGGAAATAAAATATGAAGAGGATCCTCTTAAAGCTGTCGGGGGAGGCCCTGGCAGGAGAAAAGGGAACAGGGTTTGACCTTGCCACGGTAGAGAAGGTGGCGGGCCAGATCGCGAAACTGCATGAAAAGGGAATTGAAACCGGCATTGTGATCGGCGGCGGAAATTTCTGGAGAGGCCGCAGCGGGACCGAGATCGACCGGACCAAATCGGATCAGATCGGAATGCTCGCGACCATCATGAACTGCATCTATGTATCGGATGTGGTGCGCTCACACGGGATCATCACCTCGGTGCTGACGCCGTTTGAGTGCGGAAGCTTTACCAAGCTGTTTTCCAAGGACCGGGTCAATAAATACTTTTCCAAAGGCATCATCGCATTTTTCGCCGGCGGAACAGGCCATCCTTACTTTTCGACCGATACGGGCGCGGTCTTACGCGCGGCGGAGATCGAAGCGGATGCGCTGCTCCTTGCAAAGGCGATAGACGGGGTTTATTCGGCGGATCCGAAGGACGACCCGCAGGCCATCCGCTATGACCGGATCTCGCTTGACGAGGTGATCGAGAAGGACCTGCGTGTGGTGGATATGACGGCCGCGATCATGGCGAAGGAAAACCACTTATCCATGAGAGTGTTCGCTTTGCAGGAAGAGGACAGCATCCTGAAAGCAGTAGAAGGAGATTTTAACGGAACGATCGTTACAGCATAAGGATCGTATGGGGGAAAACATGAACGAGAGATTGAATGTTTACGAAGAGAAAATGAAAAAGACCATGGCGAATCTCAGCGACGAGTTCGGCTCGATCCGCGCAGGACGCGCAAACCCGCATGTTCTGGACAGGATCCGCGTGGATTATTACGGAACGCCGACGCCGATCCAGCAGGTGGCGAACGTGAGCGTACCGGAGCCGCGGCTGATCCAGATCGCTCCCTGGGAACCGAATATGGTAAAAGAGATCGAGCGCGCGATCCAGACCTCCGATATCGGCATCAATCCGACCAACGACGGAAAGATGATCCGGCTGTCGTTCCCGGAGCTCACCGAGGAACGCCGTAAGGAACTGGCGAAGGACGTGAAGAAAAAGGGAGAGAATGCAAAGGTGGCTCTTCGAAACATCCGCCGGGACGGGATCGACCAGTTCAAGAAGCTTTCGAAGCAGGAGGATATTTCCGAGGATCAGATCAAGGATCTGGAGGACGAGATCCAGAAGCTGACGGATAAGTATGTTTCGGAAGTGGATAAGGCTGTGGAAGAGAAGACCAAGGAAGTTATGACGGTATAAAATGGCGCCCCGATTCGTCGGGGTGCTTTTCCGTTTTGACTTTACCCGGACGGATCCGCATTGCAAGACATTATCGACCGCAGAGCAGGGGGCACTTGCAAGCCGGATCCTGGTATTGACAAAATAAAAGGATATCTACATGGAAAAGAAACGTGTGATCATAAAGATCGGCTCCTCGTCCCTCCAGATCGAGGGGAGCGGAGCCATGAACTATCATAAGATCGAGGGGCTGGTGAGGGAACTCTGTGATCTGAAAAACAGGGGCTGCGATGTTTGCCTGGTGAGCTCGGGTGCCATTGCGGCAGGGAGAAATTCGATCGGGATGAAGCATCGTCCCGAGAAGATGTCGGAAAAGCAGGCGCTCGCGGCGATCGGGCAGGCGAAGCTCATGATGACGTATCAACGCATGTTTAAGGAATATGACTGCGTGGCGGCGCAGGTGCTGATGACGAAGAACACGATCCTGGATGACGTATCGCGGAAGAACGCGCAGAATACCTTTGAGGAGCTCTTTAATATGGGGGTGATCCCGGTCGTGAACGTGAACGACACGATCTCTACCTATGAGATCCAGTTCGGGGATAACGACACGCTCTCGGCGATGGTGGCAAGCCTTACGGGGGCGGATCTTCTGATCCTGCTGTCCGACATCGAGGGGCTGTACACCGACGATCCGAGGCAGAACCCCGACGCGAGGCTGGTGCGCACCGTGCTGGCGCTGGATGAAAATCTGTACATGATGGCGAAGGAATCGACGGGGTCTGATGTGGGAACGGGCGGCATGGCGACAAAGCTGCAGGCCGCGAAGATCGCGACGCTTTCGGGCGCGGACATGATCATCGCGAGCGGCCGCGACGTGGGGATCTTACACGACATCTTTGAGGACCGGTATGAGGGAACCCTTTTTATGGCGAAGAAGGATGAGGACTTTTATATTCAGGATTATCTCCGGGAGATGAATACATGAAAAAGAAAGAGGAAGTCAGAGAGTTCTACCGTGAAAAGAGGGCGGCGATCCCGAAAGAGGACCGCGTGCTGCAGTCCATTGACATGTGCAGGATGCTGAGCCTTTGGGACGTGCTGCACAGCGCTTACGGGATCTGCTCTTACATGGCGATCAATGAAGAGGTGACGCTGCTCCGGCTCATGGATATTCTGATGGGCGAGAGGATCCCGTTCGCGTTTCCGCGCGTGAATGGGGATCAGATGGAGTTTATCGAGTACAATGATAACCTGGACTTTGAAAAGAGCGCATTCGGGATCCAGGAGCCCGTGGGCGGCAGGCCGATCACCTGGGAAAAGGCCGTGGTGCTCGTGCCGGGGATCGCGTTTGACCTGAAAGGGAACCGCCTCGGCTATGGAAAAGGGTATTATGACCGCTTCCTGAAGGAGCATCCGAATTATCTTGCCGTTGGCGTCTGCTTCATGGAGCAGGTGTCGGAAGAGGAGCTGCCCTGTGATAAAGAGGATGTGAAAATGAGCTATCTGGCGCTGCCGGATCGGGTGATACGGATATGAATATGCATGAGGAAAAGGATGCGCTGTACCGGTGCATTGAAGAAGGCGCAAAAGAGATCAAACGGCTCTCCGCTCAAAAGGGAGAGCCCTTTACTTTCTGTGTCGTGACCTTCGGCTGCCAGATGAACGCCAGGGACTCGGAAAAACTGAAGGGCGTGCTGCTTTCCATGGGCTGTGTGGAGACAGAGAGTGAGGACGCCGACATCTGTGTCTACAACACCTGCACAGTGCGGGAAAACGCGAATAACAAGGTCTACGGGCGTCTTGGCCTGCTGAAGAAATATAAGGAAAAGAACCCGCTCATGAAGATCGCGCTGTGCGGCTGCATGATGCAGGAAGAGGAGGTCGTGCGCACACTGAAAGAAAGCTACCCCTTTGTGGACCTTATTTTCGGAACGCATAACCTTTACCGCTTTCCGGCGCTGCTCCTTCCGGTTTTAAGGGATGACGAAAAGGTCACGGAGCTCTGGGATAAGGCGGAAGGCTCGGTAGAGGATTTACCGATCCGGCGCACTTACTCCTTCAAATCCGGCGTGAACATCATGTTCGGCTGCAATAATTTCTGCAGCTACTGCATCGTCCCTTATGTGAGGGGGCGGGAGCGAAGCCGCGAGCCGGAAGAGATCCTGACGGAGATCAAAGCGCTGGCAAAGGACGGCGTGAAGGAGATCATGCTCCTGGGGCAAAATGTGAACTCCTATGGGCGGGGGGTAAAGTCCGCCTGCACGTTCCCAGAGCTTCTTTCGGAAGCGGCAAAGGTGGAGGGGATCGAGCGGGTCCGCTTTATGACAAGCCACCCGAAGGACCTGTCGGACGAACTCATTGAAGCGATGGCAAATAGTCCGAAGGTCTGCCGGCACCTGCATCTTCCGCTGCAGTCGGGGAGCGACCGGCTCCTTGAACTCATGAACCGGCATTATACGAAAGCGCAGTATCTTTCGCTCGTGGAAAGGCTGCGGGAACGCATTCCCGATATTGCCCTGACGACGGACCTTATCGTCGGGTTTCCGGGCGAGACGGAAGAGGATTTTTCGGAAACGCTGGACGTAGTGAAGCGGGTTGTCTTTGATAACGCCTTCACGTTTCAATATTCGCCGCGCCGGAAGACGCCGGCGGAAAAGCTGCCGGGGCGGCTTTCGGAGGAGGTCATGCGGGACCGTTTTGACCGGCTGCTAGCCCTCGTGAAGGAGGGTGCGGCTGCGCAGGCGAAGAAAAAGGAAGGTCAGACAGAAGAGGTGCTTGTGGAAAGCATCAACCGCCAGGATGAAACGCTCCTTACCGGGCGGCTTTCCAATAATACGCTGGTGCATTTCAAGGGAGAACCGGCTTTGATCGGCCAGGTCGTTTCGGTCCGCCTTGATAAAAGCATGGGCTTTTACTATCTCGGAGAAATGGTATGAAGGGGTTGAATAAGGATAAGGAAAAGGATAAGCGTTTTGGCATAAAAGACCTCAAGTTTTTTGCGCTGCTGGCGCTGGTACTCGGCCTGCTTTTTCTGGTCCGGAGCGTTTTCTTCCATACGCCGGGAGGCAAAGTGACGATCGAAGTGGACGGCAAAACGATGGGGACCTGGTCTTTACATAAGAATCTGGAGATCCCGATCCGCAATAAGGACGGCGTTCTTACGAACCGCCTTCAGATCAAGGACGGGAAGGCGAAGATGATAGAAGCCGACTGCCCGGACCATCTGTGCATGAATCAGAACGCGATCAGCAAGGATGGAGAGACCATAGTCTGCCTGCCCAATAAGGTCGTGGTCACGGTGATCGCAGATAAGGAGAAGGAGCTGGATGCAGTCACGGGATAAGAAAAAAAAGGGCCCGGCGCATGTGGCGATCCTCGGGATCCTTCTTGCGCTGGCGCTGATCCTTGGTTATGTCGAATCTCTGCTGCCGCTGCCTTTTGGTGTGCCCGGCATGAAGATCGGCCTTTCCAACCTGATCGTCCTATTCGCGCTGTACCGTTACGGCTGGCTGGAAGCAGGGAGCTTATCCTTAGCGAAGATCACTCTGTCCTGCCTTCTTTTTTCCGGCGGCATGGCGTTTCTCTACAGCCTCGCAGGAGGCGCATGCAGCTTCTTTGGAATGGTCCTGCTGAAAAAAACAGGACGTTTCGGCGTTCTCCCCGTCAGCACGATCGGCGGGGTCTTACATAATCTCGGGCAGCTTCTCGTTGCCTTTCTTTTTATCCCCAGCTTTAACCTGTTATATTACCTTCCCATATTGCTTCTTTTCGGTGCCGCGGCAGGCTTCGTCGTCGGCCTGATCACGCAGGAGCTTTTGATCCGCCTGCCAAAACGCAATTGACTTCATGCCCCAAAATAGAAAAATCTTGCGTTTAGCCCGTTCCGCGAATAAAATATAAAAATGGGGAAACGCGGATTAAAGCGTTTCTCGCGCAAAATTCGCAGCGCGCAAGCGCTTTTCTCTGCGAATTTCTGCGCATCAACGCGAAGCGGCTAAGAAAACGAGGGCTTATCATCGTTTCCTTAGAATAATGATGCGAGAGGGATCAATATCGTGAACGAACATACTTCACAGACTGACCGGACGCATAATATATTACTTGCAATCATATCTGTTTCTACTGCCGGCGCGTTAATAGAAAGCATTACCCAGGGCTGGGAATTCTGGGTGCCGCCGCTCATCATCTGCGGCCTCATCGCCTGTTGGGCTCTGCATGTTACGCATTACGGGAAAAGCGAATTCCGCGAAACCAATTATCTGATCTTTTCCATGCTTGTTTCCTTTTATCACGGTGTACATGAGACCAGCTTTTTTGACGTGGCGGTAGTCACGGCTCTTTTGATGTGCACAATGACTTTGCTGCGGCGAAAAGCGTTTTTGCTGCTGCCGCTTTTGGAGTTTTATGCGCTTCTCGCGATCCAGACCGTCTGGGCGGTTATCTCCGGAAATACGGTCTTTGACGCGCTTGTGATCTCGAGGATCGTTTTGCATGTCGTTGCCGTGTCCGCGATCTATAAGGTGCTGTGCGAGGTGATCAAAAGCAGCCGCCGCGCCTATGAGGAGCTGGAAAAATGGAGCGAGGAACGTAAGTCCGACCGGACGCAGATGGAGGACTTCCTCGTGAATATCTCGCATGAACTGCGTACGCCCGTGAACGTCATCAACGGGATGTCTCTGATGATCCTAAAAAAGGAGGACAGAGAGGACGTGGTCAGCATCCGCGACGCGGGCGTACGGCTTTCCCGGCAGCTCGAGGATATCCAGGATTACAGCGAGATC
>JAEEGH010032193.1_pt1 | contig 10095 bp, 11 predicted proteins | sample 9134181 | NCBI WGS metagenome assembly JAEEGH01 (sample SAMN16246544, study PRJNA631951) | gut metagenome | biome: gut microbiome; feature: rumen; material: DP-attached | host: Bos | place: Iran: Karaj | collected 2018-10 | reverse complement strand
AAGAGGCTTGGTGACCAGATTCCCAGGGGAATCCTTCTTTCCGGTGATCCCGGACTTGGAAAGACCCTTTTGGCAAAGTGCTTCATCAAGGAATGCGGTCTCAAAACTTTTGTTATCAGAAGAAACAGAGGCACAGATGACTTCATCGGCAAAATCACCCACGCTTTTGAAGAAGCAAAGGACAATGCACCGTCCATTGTTTTTCTTGATGACATGGACAAATTTGCAAACGAGGACCGCCACCATCGCGATGCTGAAGAGTATGTTGCTGTTCAGGCCGGAATCGATGAGGTTAAAAACTATGATGTTTTGGTCATCGCTACGGTAAATAACATCGATAAGCTTCCCGGATCTCTTAAGAGAGTGGGCCGCTTTGACCGGACCATTGAGATTGAAGTACCCACTGAAGAAGACGCGGAGAAAATTATAAAGCATTATCTTAAGAACAAAATAACCGCTTCGGACGTAAACCTTGAAGACCTTGGAAAGATGTTCAGATACAGCTCCTGTGCCGAACTGGAAACGGTTCTTAACGAGGCGGCTGTAGGCGCGGGATATTTGCGCAAGAGCAGCATTGAGATGTCCGATTTTGTAAATGCTGTTCTGAGTATGCAGTATCACGCCCCTGCTGATTACACCAAGGGTTCAAAAGAAGAAATCAGAAAGACTGCCCTTCATGAAGCCGGTCACGTCGTTGTCTGCGAAGCGCTTAAAGAAGGCAGTGTGGGACTTGTCTCCATCCGAGTCGTTGAATACAACGGCAATGCGGGCTTCACCCACAGATGTAAGGAAATCGAAGTCGAGGACGGCATTCTGGTATGTCTCGCAGGAAAGGCAGCAACGGAACTGTATTACTCCGACCGAGTAGCCCAGGGCTGCAGCGGGGATCTCGACCGCGCCTACAGGGCTCTCTTCAGGTACTATTCCGAAGAAGGCTGCGGCGGTCTGTCATTGCTCGACGACGGTGATTTTAACGGCGAACGCTCCGAACATTATATTTCAAAAATTGAGCCCGTCATCGGCGCAGCCCTCGAGCGTTATCTCACCACCGCCCGTGGCATAATCCTCAAAAACCGTCCCTTCCTCGAAAAACTGACCGAAGCCCTTATCGAAAAAGAGACCCTTCTCTATTCCGACATCCAGCGCATCAAAGCCGAAACCATGGGCACGGCAGCGTAAAAGAGTCATAACCCAAAAGCAGGATGTGCAGAAACGGCACGTCCTGTTTTTTTGCGGTGTTATGCAAACATGCCACAAAGACCTGCTTAGAATGCGTCGGGTTTTCGCGTTTTATGTTGCAAAAATGTTGAAAAAAGTATATACTATTTTCAACAAAGGAGACACACATGAGTAAACAAAAATTTACCGAACTAGTATCGCAAAGACTTGAATATTTCGATGATGGCACAGTGTTTGGAATGTCGGATTTTGCCGATATAACGGATTCGAAAACACTTCATATGATATTAAAACGCCTGTCTGAAGATGGTAAGGTTGCCAAGGTACTGCGTGGTGTATATATGAAACCAAGGTATAGCAAATTGCTTGGTGAAAACATACCGCCAAGGATAGCAGATATTGCAGAAGCACTGGCTCAAAGCTTTGGATGGACTATCATCCCTACCGGCGCAACTGCCCTTAATATGCTGGGGCTTTCAACACAGGTTCCGGCAAATTATGAATTTCTAAGCGATGGCCCTTATAAAACCTATGAATATGATGGAACTGCCATAGTATTTAAGCATACAAATAAGAATACCGAACTGACTCAGGTATCAAAGAAATCAGCTCTTATCATACAAGCACTGAAGGCTCTCGGAAAAGATGAAATCGATAAAAGCGTTATTCGGAAGATAGCGGATTCTCTTTCGAAAGAAGAGAAAGCGATTATGATTCAGGAAACAAAACATTGTACATCATGGGTTTATGAAAAGATCAAAATGATCTGTGAAGAGGCAATTTATGAATAGGATAGCAAAATTACCAATGTAGGAGCGACAGGAACTGATCATCGCGACTGCATCAAAAATGAAAATATCTGAAGCAATCGTCGAGAAAGATTTCTGGGTATGTTTTTGTCTGGACTATCTGTTTCATGAATGTAAATGGAAAGGTGCATTTGCGTTTAAGGGAGGCACCTCTCTTTCAAAAGCATACGGATTAATTGAGCGTTTTTCGGAAGATATCGATTTGATTTTGGACTGGCGTGTGCTCGGTTACAAAAAAGACGAGCCTTGGGAAGAACGTTCAAATACAAGACAATTAAAGTTTTTAGAAGATTCACGGACACGTTTGTTTGCTTTTTTACATGACGATTTTTTACCGGTATTTAAGGCTGATATGGAAAAGAAACTGGGCACGTTCGTTGATGCTTTTATCACAGAAGAAGATGCAGGTACGGTTCATTGGAAGTATCCGAATGCTTTTTCAGACAATGCCATTTTAAACGAGATAAGGCTTGAAATCGGAGCTATGGCAGCATGGACACCTACGAAATTGGTCAACATCAGTTCCTATATGGCAGAGAAGTACCCTGACGTGTTTGAAAAGAAGGATACAGGAATATTAACGACGACTGCTGAGCGTACATTTTGGGAGAAAGCAACTATCCTTCATCAGGAGGCGCATATACCGGAAAACTCCATAATACCGAATCGATATTCCAGACATTATTATGATCTATACTGCATGGCCGGTACCGAGGTGCTTGATAAGGCCTTAGAGCAAGCTGATTTATTGACCCAAGTCGCGGAATTCAAAAGAAAGTTTTATCCGAGAAACTGGGCGAGGTATGAACTTGCCAGGATGGATTCATTAAAACTTATGCCACCGGAACACAGCATCAAAAGGCTTGAGGCAGATTATGGGGTAATGCGCGCAATGATTTATGGGGATTATCCAAAATTCGAGGATATTCTCAGAAGGCTGCAGGAACTTGAGAAAATAATACATTTAAGAGTAAAACAATAGTGATATAAGTGGTTGGGATTAAAGGAGAATTTTGTATGTACGGAGCTATTTTGGGAGACATGATAGGATCGCCTTATGAATTTGATCAAGGTGACAAAAGCAAAGATTTTGAGTTATTCAACAAGAGAAAATGGATACGATATACCGACGATACTGCAATGACAATTGCCATTGCAAAAGCCATCATGATGGTGGGAGTATTTGCGGATGAAGCGACCATGAAAAGGGAATTCGTTCTCGAGATGCAGGACATAGGCAATAACTATGCCCAGGGAGAGTATGGGGGAAGGTTTTCACAATGGTTATGTGAAAGTGACCCTCAACCTTATGGCAGCTGGGGAAATGGTTCTGCTATGAGAGTGTCGGCCATAGGTTGGTGCTTTGACTCATTGGAGCGGACACGTGAAGTTGCACGGTGGTCGGCGGAGGTTACGCATAATCATCCGGAAGGGATCAAGGGGGCGGAGTCGGTTGCTGCGGCGATATATCTGCTTCGCAATGGACAAAGCAAGGACATGGTAAAACAATATATCATCGACGAATTTGGTTATGACCTTTCTCGCACCTGCGATGAGATACGTCCTTCTTATCACCATGTTGAAAGCTGTCAGGAGACGGTGCCTGAGGCGATGACAGCATTTTTTGAGGGGACAGACTTTGAAGATTCCATTCGTAACGCTGTATCGTTAGGCGGAGACTGCGATACTTTGACTTGTATTACCGGCGCGCTGGCAGAAGCATTCTTTGGTGTACCCGAATCGTTTAAACAGGAGTGCCTAAACAGGTTGCCCAATGAATTCATAGAAATAATAGATCAGTTTAATGAAATGACGTTTTAACCGGGAGTAAACCTCAATGAAAATCCTTTATCTTCACGGCATCGGCTCGGGAGTCGACAGCCGGACACCGAGAGAATTGAAAAGATTGTTGCCGGAGGCGGAGATCATAAATCCGGAGATTCCGGCGCGGCCGAGGGAGGCGGTTGAGTTCATAAGGAAGAATTTCCTTGATGAAGAGTTTGACCTTGTGATCGGCACATCACTTGGGGGATTTTATGCCCAGACCATGTGGCTTCATAAGCGGCTTCTTGTTAATCCGGCAATGTTTGCGGATGAGGATATCGCAACGGCCGTGGGGTACGGAACCCACGAGTTCTTTTGCGCAAGATCCGACGGCGCAACGCATTATACCGTGGATGACGCGTATGTGGAGGAACTGAGGGAAATCCGCCAACAGATTTATAAAAACAAAGATATGCGAAATCCGGACAAACTGGATATCAACGAACTAAATTCGACTTATGCCCTGTTTGGCGACAAAGATGATACCGTCAGTCACTATGAAGATTTCTGCAAGTGGTATCTGCCGAACCATGCATACAGATTCGAGGGCGGTCACAGGCTGGAAACGTCGGATATTGAGCAGGTTCTTGTTCCGCTGGTAAAGAAGATAATCGAAGAGCCGGATCCGGGAATGAGCTTTATTCTGGATGATTTTGACTGATCGGGACCGGGATGTGCAGTTTTCTGTACATCCCACTTTGTATTATAATGGACATAGAACCTGATAACCGCTTTGAAAGGAGAATTGAAAATGGCAGTCAGACCGGCATGGAGCGTTAAAGATAATAAGGTTGTAAGGCGGGATTTTGATTTTAAGTGGATCAGTGGCTTAAACATTTCGCAGAAAAGGAAAAACGCCGATTCTCTGCATGAATCCATAAAAGCAGCCACCGGTGAAACCGTGCTTGAAGTTTCTTCAAAGGGAAGGGAGGAGCTTGGTGTAGTCCTGAGCGCTTTCAATCTTAAGTATAAGGGTTATTATCTTGAAAATATTTTCCAGTCATCAAAGAACTTTTCCGGAGTGGGCACGTTGCCCCAACTCCTTGAAATACCGCCGAAAGAAGCCAAAGAAGCTGTAAAGTATTATATGCACAATGGCCTTGAAAGCTTTATCTGGGACGGTGTTGAATGGCCCCTGACTCCCAAGACGGCCTTTTATGATTACATTTATGTGTCCGCTCTGGTTGAGAAATATGGTCAGGACCTTGATCTCTCCGCCTACACATGGTTCACTGACATAGAGTTTAATCCTGCAAAATCCATCAACTGCCAGGCCAGGGCCCTTGCCATATACAAACTGCTTCAGTCCCTTGGCGATTTTGACGTCCTTAAGGAAAAAGAAAACTGGCTGGAATTTCATAAAAAGTACGTTTTGGGTTGATGTCCGATGTAGAAAAACAAAAATGAGGTAAATAATGGCCACTTATGTATTAAGCGATATTCATGGCGAATATGACATGTTTCTGAAGATGCTTGATAAGATAGCGCTGAAAGAAACCGACGAACTGTATATTTTGGGCGACCTGGTTGACCGTGGACCGCACCCCATAAAGGTCCTTCAGAAGGTCATGACCATGCCCAATGTCATCCCCATGGTTGGCAACCACGAACTGATGGCCCTTGAAGCCTTCGAATTCGTGAACACCGAGATCACCGAGGGTGCATTGGCGGAGATCACGCAGGAAACGCTGGATAACGTTTCTCTTTGGCTTGAGCATAACGGCGGAGCAACAACCCTTAAGGAATACGGCAAACTTAGCACCGAGGATCGACAGGAAATCGTTGATTTCATCAGGGACTTCTCCATCTACGAGGAACTGTCAGTGGGGGATACAGAGTATCTTCTTGTTCACGGAGGGCTTAGCAACTTCTCGCCCGAAAAGGACATCGAAGACTATTCGTTACACGACCTGGTCTGGAAGCACGCAGATTACGATACTCAATACTTTGAGGACGTAACCGTGATCACCGGTCACACTCCCACCCAGATGATCAAGGGAAACGATAACCCCGGTCGCATTTTTCATAAGAACAACCACATAGCCATAGATTGCGGTGCCTGCTTTAACGGCGGTCGCCTGGCTGCCATCCGTCTCGACGATGGCGCAGAATTCTACGTAGAAAGAACCGAATAGTAACGCAAAGGGTGTTCAATGATCATGAATACCCTTCTTTTTTCTTTGTTAACGTGATAAAATATCATTATCGAGAATGAATAAAACACTTATCGGTACATGGTGGATTTTGCACGCAAAGGAGGTTATCAAATGAATGACGAGAAGAAAAAAAGCCCGCTTCTTACGGGACTGAAGATATTTGGCGCGGTGGCGGGAAGTTTTGTTGCTGCGATGGTGGGAATTGTGGCTCACTTCGGGGTTAAGACCTCAAAGAAGATCAAAAATGATCCTGAGGGAAACAACCACATGCAGGCAACGGTGTTTCAGAAGGGCACCGATGAGATCAAAGCCGATACCCGCAACGCATATCTGCTGTATTTCTGCGGATTTGTGAAGATCAAGGTTCCGAAGCCGGAAGGCGATCATATGACAATTGATATCACTTCGTATCTTTCGAAGATAGAGATTCAGCTGCCGGCGGGTGTGACCGTCAACTGCCAGGGTAACGATGACTTAAGCTTCTCCAAGGAAGGCGACGAGGCATCGCCCGTTATCAACCTTATCATCAATGACACTGCAACGGCTCTGACAATGAGCTTTGACGGAGAATAGACCCGCGGGAGAGGTGTTATGCACAGACTTTACGAAAATGAGGACATAACCGTATTCTGGGATTCGGATAAGTGCAGGCACGCAAAAATGTGTGTGACCGGCTGCCCCGAAGTGTTTGAGTTTACGAGGAAACCCTGGATCATCCTGGCGAACGGTGAAAACAAGGATATCTGGCAGACTATAGAGAAATGTCCAACCAAGGCATTGACCGTTACCTATAACCACGAGGTTAACATAACTCTAGACAAGGAAACCCATCGTTCAGTAGCCACCCACAACGGTACTGTGATAGGCGAGTGCGATTACGAGATCACTCCTGAGGGCTGGAACATCTATCACACGGAAGTGGATCCGTCCTTCGGCGGAAAGAACATAGCCAAGCGCCTTGCCTTTAAGGTCCTTGAAGCCGCGGAAAAAGAAAAAGCATCCGTCATCGCCACCTGTTCCTATGTCAGAAAAATCGTTGAGGGATGAATAAATATCAGTTTACAGAGCACGGGGGCTCATCTCCGTGCTTTTTTGTTTTTTTCACACGCGGGGCTTTCCAACCCCGGCATTTGGCAAGCCGGCAGGCTATTTCAGCAGACAACCCGCGGTTTATAACAGTCCGTTGCCCAAAGAGGTTTAAAATAATTGAAATATTTATACATCAGAGTATAATAACTAAATTATATATACAATTTAAGAGAGGCAATGCTTATGAGTAAAAAGAGAAAATTGGTAAGCGGCATCATTTTCGCCGTCTTGCTGGTGGCCTTGCTTGTGGGAATTGTGCTTACGGGTCCCGGCGGAGAAGAGGAGCCCATCAAGGAAGTCATGAAGGATGCGGTGCTCCACGAGCACGGGAAGGTGAGTCTCTTCGGACTGATAAACGTCAATCCCGGATTGATCAGCGCCTTCACCGTAACGGGCATATTCCTTGTATTCGGCCTTGTGGTGAGGATCTTTTTCATTCCTCGGTTCACAAGGATCCCGGGAAAGTTCCAGATGCTTCTTGAAAGCGCGGTGGGCATATTTGAGAACCTCGCAGGTTCCAACAGCCCTCACAGGAACGGATTCCTCGGAGCATACGTTTTCGCAGCGGGCGCATACATATTTGTGGGAACGATCTTTGAACTGTTCGGCATTCAGGTTCCTTTGACAAACGGCGGAGTCATCGCTTTGCCGGCACCCCTTGCGGATATCAACGGAGCCATCGCAATGGGCGTGATGTCCTACCTTATCATCATGTCCGGCGGTATCGCGGGAAACGGCGTCAAGGGCGTGTTCCTTACATTGAAGGACTTTTCGCTCCCCATATCCATGAGCTTCCGACTTTTCGGAGCCTTGTTAAGCGGAGCGCTGGTCACCGAACTTGTCTACTATTACCTGGCGGTAAGCTTTGTGGTTCCCGTGCTGGTGGGCGTGATGTTCACTATGCTTCACGCACTGATCCAGGCCTACGTTTTAACGATGCTTGTTGCATTGTTCTACGGCGAGGTTTCCGAGACGGCACCCAAGAAGGTAAAGGTTAAGAAGAATAAGAAAAACAAAAATATCCCGGAGGTGGAATAAAATGAAGAAACTTGTTTTAAGTGTAATGACTGCATTGATCGCATTGGCAACACCCCTTAATGCATTTGCGGCTGAGACCGCAGCTGAGGTTGCAGATCCTACATCCGCAAAGGCATGGGCAGCAGCCATCGCCATAGGTCTTGCGGCAGCGGCAGGTGCCATCGCAATGGCACTGGTAATCGGAAAATCCGTTGACGGCATCGCAAGACAGCCCGAAGTTGAGGGCAACATCAGAACCACGATGATGCTTGGTCTGGTATTCGTCGAGACCGCCATCATTTACGCACTGATCGTTGCAATCCTTATCATATTCGTATTGTAAAAACAAAAAGAACCCAAATGACGGAGGCGTGATATGCCGCTTAATATTGACTTACAGCAGATCCTGTTGCATATGTTCAACTTCGTTCTTCTTTTCGGGATCGCTTATTTCCTGCTCTACAGCCCCATAAAGAAATTCATGGACAAGAGAACCGCAGAATACAAGGAAATGGACGACGAGGCAAAGAAGGCCTTGGAGGACGCGGAAGCAACAAAAAAGGACTACGAACAGAAAATGAAAGAAGCCGAGCGCGAGAGCGTAGAGATGAAGAAGCAGGCTTCCCGCGAAGCAGGGGACAGGAGAGAGGAGATCCTTGCCCGTACCCATGTTGAGGCGGATACCATAATCAAAAACGCACAGAAGAGGGCGGATATGGAACGTGAGCTTTTGATCGCCGACACAAGGCGTGAGATCGAAAGCATTGTTTCCGATGCCGCAAAAACAATGATCGCCGAAAAAAGCGTTTCAGAAGAGTATGACGCATTCTTAAACGCAGCTGAAAAGAAGGAATCGGAAAATGGCTGATAAGATCCAAAAGGCTTACCTTTATGCAAAGGAAGCACCGAGCAAAGAACAGTTTTCCCGGTTTCAGGCTTTTGTCCATGAAAAATACGGCGAAGACGTTGTGCTTGAATTCAGAGAGTCGGAGGATTTTGAAGGCGGTTTCGCTTTAAGATGCGGAGCCGAGGCCTACGACTGGAGTAATGCCGGACTTTTGAAGCAGTTCAAGGCAGGCATCACACATATATCCGAAACAAGGGACAAGGACGATATCATTCCCCTTATCAGGGACAGCTTAAAGAGCTGGACTCCCGCTGCAATGGCGGAAGAAGTGGGAACCGTCCGTACCGTGGGAGACGGTATCGTCAATGTTGAGGGCTTAAGGGGTGTTACCTATGGTGAGATCCTTCTTTTTGATGAAGGGATCAGAGGAATGGCCCTTGATCTTCGTCCCGACGCAACGGGATGTATCCTCTTTGACGATGACGGCGCCGTAAGGGCGGGCAGTCACGTATCAAGAACCGGAAAGACAGCGGGTATTCCCGCGGGAGAGTGCTATCTCGGACGTGTTGTAAACGCACTGGGTGTTCCCGTTGACGGACTCGGACCCGTCGCTACAAATGAGTACAGGGCAATTGAAAGCCCCGCACCCGGTATCATCGACAGACAGCCCGTTAACAAGCCTCTTGAAACGGGTATCCTTGCAATTGATTCAATGTTCCCCATCGGCCGCGGACAGCGAGAACTGATCATTGGCGACCGTCAGACGGGAAAGACCGCCATAGCGGTTGATACTATCCTTAACCAGAAGGGCAAGGGTGTTGTCTGCATCTATGTTGCCATAGGACAGAAATCCAGCCTTGTTTCAAGGCTTGTTGAAACCCTTAGAAAGAACGATGCCATGGATTACACCGTGGTCGTTAACGCTCCCGCCAGCGATACAGCTGCACTTCAGTATATCGCTCCCTATGCGGGCTGTGCCCTCGGCGAATATTTCATGAACAGAGGCCAGGATGTACTGATCGTTTACGACGATCTTTCAAAGCATGCAGTGGCTTATCGTTCCATCAGCCTTCTTCTTGAGAGGGCACCCGGACGTGAGGCTTATCCCGGAGACGTATTCTATCTTCACTCAAGACTTTTGGAGCGTTCCGCCCACCTTTCCAACGAAAAGGGC
>JAEEGH010032191.1_pt1 | contig 10095 bp, 9 predicted proteins | sample 9134181 | NCBI WGS metagenome assembly JAEEGH01 (sample SAMN16246544, study PRJNA631951) | gut metagenome | biome: gut microbiome; feature: rumen; material: DP-attached | host: Bos | place: Iran: Karaj | collected 2018-10 | reverse complement strand
TATCTTTAATAAGAGCATTTCTAAGTTCTTTATATGAGAAAATATAGACACCCATTGATGCTAAATTGCTCTTTGGAACTTTTGGTTTTTCAACGAATTTTTGGATTCTTAATTGTTCATCACATTCAAGAATTCCAAATCTTGAAGCTTCTTTCCAATCAACTTCAATAACTGAAATTGTACAAGCAGCTCCTGTTTTGACGTGTTGTTCAAGCATTTCATCATAAGTTGTTTTATAAATGTGATCACCACTAAGAATGAGGACATAATCTGGATCTTCTTCATCTAAGAAGTCTAAGTTTTGGTAGATTGCATCAGCAGTTCCATCATACCAAGATAAACCTTCTTCAGTTTGACGTGGAGCAAGTGTTAAACATTTTCCATTAACACCATCAAATCCCCAAACAGAACCATTACCGATGTACTTATTAAGAGCAACTGATTCATATTGAGTTAAAACTCCACAGCTTTGAATGTTGCTGTTTGCAACATTAGATAGAGAAAAATCTATAATACGGTATTTTCCTCCAAAATAGACTGCTGGTTTTGCAATTTTTTTGGTTAAAGCTTGTAATCTCGTGCCTTTACCACCAGCAAGAATCATTGCAACGACTTTTCTTACCATATTTAAACCTCCTAAATTATGTTTATGTATGTATGAAAATTATAGTTGTTATTCTTTTTCAAAAAGTCTAACTGTACTTCTGTTTTTGTCACGTAAGACGATGAGTGTCTCATCAACAAGTGGTGAAATATCAGGAATCTTATCGTATGGAGCTGATAAAACGACTTGAAGTTTGAAATCATTAAGAAGTTTTATAGCTTGGGTCATTCTGGTCTTATCCATCTTGGAGAATGCTTCATCGAAAATGATAAGACGTGTTGTATTGCCCATTTCTCCTTCATCATTAACGTGATAAAGTTGAGCAAACGAAGCAAGAACTGCGATGTAGAATGGTGTTTGAGTTTCACCACCTGATTTTTTCTTAATCATCTTTGAAAGACGTTGTTCATCACCGGTTTCCTTATTATAAACGATAAGGTCAAATTCAAGATATGAACGATAATCTGTGAATTTTGCAACGTTTTCAAGCAACAATGCGTTCTTTTCGCCTTCACCAACATCAACAATTTGTCTGAAGAGCTCTTCCATGACATCTTTGTATTTTTCAACAAATTCAGAATCATCTTTTCCTGTTTCAAGGATAAGGTCATCTTTTAACATGTCATAATATCTCTTATAAATCGTTGATGGTTTAACTGTAAATCTATATAAATCTTTACCGAATGCGGATTGACGAAGTGCGACATTTAAATTGTCAATTTGATCTTCGACATCTTCGATAGCTCCACGTAATTTGAAGATAAAATCATCTTTAAATTGCTTCGTTGCCTTATTATATGAGTCTTGGATTTTTTCTCTATATTCTGGGAGTTTGACATCTCTAAATTCTGTCAATTCATCATCAAATGCTTTATTATCATCTGCTTCAGCATCATAACTTAGATGGTAATCTTGTAAATAATCTCGTCTAAGTTTAATGACTTGATTTCTAATATTGTTAACAAGATATGTTAATCTAGCATATTCGACATTGGTTTCTTGGAAAATATCAAAAACTGATTTTCCTTCTGCAAGTTTACCTTCATAAGCTGGAAGAGCAATTTCTTCAACTAAGAATGGATCATAACTTGAATTGATTGAATCTTCTTTTTGTTTAGCAATTTTTTGTTCATCAACTATCTTTTCAGATTTAATTGTTTCGATATCTGATGATAAATTACCTTTTTCAAGGACGATTCTATCTCTAGATTCATGAATATCTTTGATATCTTGTTCAATATCTCTAATTCTATTATCTAATGATTCGCTTAATGGAGTATCTGAACCTTCTAATTCCTTATTAATATAAGAAAGGTTAGCTTCATATCCTGCTAAATCAGCAACATGACTCAAAAGGATGAAGTAATTATCGATTTCTGAACTTGTGAAAACTTCAAGTTTATTTGCTTCATCGATGATAGTTTTAATTTGTCTAAAGTAATTTAAATTTGCACTATTTTCATTGATTTGTTTGCTCTTTTCAGCAAGGAATCTTTCGTTGATGCCTCTTCCAATAAAGCTTTCATGGTAGAGTCTTGGGTTAATCTTTTGAAGCGAATAATTACGATAGAGATCGCATTCTTTAGTGATTCCGTTACCACTTTCACGAGCTTCTTCAATGTTTTTAGCTTTATATAATCTACCAATAAGGAAGTTCGTATAAGCTTTTGCACCTTCGTGATCTGTAATAATTTCTTCAGCAAGTGATCCTCTATCAGCTTCAAAACCTCTTTCGATGATTTTTTCTTCATCGACAAGTGCTGTTCCATAATATTTATATTCTTCAAGTAATTTTCTTAAAATCTTATATGTTGCAGCATAATATTTTGGAGCAACAAATAAGTTAAATTTTTGACCTGATAAGAAACCTTCAATTGCATTTGACCAACTTAAATCATCAATATCAACTAAATCAGCATAAATTGAGACTTCAATTTTGTGACCAAATTGAGATTGTAATTCTTGTTCGAGTCGTGCTTTAACCATGACAAGTCTATTATCATATGCTTTTGTACCACTCTTCATTTCGTTTTCTTGTTCACGAATCATTCTTATATTCTTTTCAAGATTTTGAATGGTTCTAGCAAGTGAAACAGCAAGTGATGAAATCTTATTTTTATAAATGAGTAAAGCATCTCTAAAATCACTTAGAGCACCTTTATCAAGTTCAACGATATTTTGTAAATAATTTTGCTTGAATGATGCAGTGACTTTTTTGATATCTTTTGAAGCTTCTTTAATTTCTTCAATTTCTTCTGCTCTATCTTCACCTAAAATGTCTACATTAATCTTTTCTAAATTTCTAATTAAAGCATCACCACAATTTGCAAAATTATTTGCATATCCATAAAGTGATGTTTTAACTGTTGAAATATTAGCTTGGATACCATTAATTTTATCCATTACGTCTTTTCTTTGACGTTTTAAATCTTCTGAAATTCTAACTGTATCATTGGAAGCTTTATCCATGATAAGTCTATTTTTACGAGTTTCGAGTTCTTCAAGGTTTGCATCAAAATCTTTGAGTTCGCCATCAATTTCTTCGATTCTCTTCTTATTATTTTCAATTTGTTTATTGAGTTTTCTTAATTTGTCGTAACTTTGCTCTAATTGACATCTTTCTAAAATGTATTGAGCAACTGTTAAACTTTCTTTGTGTTTTTTATAAGTTGCATAAATATCGTTAACTTCTTCAAGCCTCTTGACTCTTTTTTCGATATTGAATGCTTCGTTTTCAAGTCTCTTGTATTGAAGAATATTATCTTGAAGTGCATCAAGTTCAATATTTGCTTGTGGATCACAAACATATTCAGTGATGAATGTTGCAATATCAGTAATTGGTGAGAATGATGTTGCTTTCTTCAAAAGACTGAAATATTTATCTTTTAAACCACCAAATTTCTTCTTCATAAAGTCTTGATATTGACGATTACTATCGAAGAATTGGAATTGCATTGGATAATTTTCTTCAAAGAATTTATTGAGTTGTTTGATATCTAAAGGAATGTTATTTTCTACAAATTCATTTTCTGGAATCTTACTATCAAGGAAGAAGAATTTGTGATCGATTGTGCCTTCACTGAAAATATCAAAAACAACACCCATAGTAAAATATGAATCATGTAAAGTGTCATAATATTCAAGAGCAACATAGCTTGTGAATCTACCGTTTCTTAAATATTTGAAACCGCCATCAACTGTATCACCAAGTTCACCTCTTAAATAGCCAACTAATGTACGTGAAGATTTGTCCATAGCTGCTTTATTGAAGTATTTTCCAGTTGTATCACCAAGTAAAACAAGTTGAATAGCATCGATTAAAGTTGATTTGCCAGAACCATTGACACCAGTCAAGAAAACGATTGGACGAATGTCGATTGTTTCGTTCCAGAAATAATGCCAATTTATAATTTTTACTTTATTAAGTTGTTTCATTAAAATGCCTCCTCTCCTTGATTACGTGAGTTGAGTTCATCAAGAGCGTTGCTCATTGCAACAATCTTTTCATTATCAAGAGCGTAAACAATACTTGGAAGAATATAGAAAGAGACATTTCCTTCATCGTAATTTCCACTAACTTTGGAAATAATATTGTGATTTGCTAAAAATCTTAATGAACGTGAAATTGATCTACCATTAAGTTTTCTTCCTGGCATGGTAATTCCATCATCAATCATGGTTTTTAGTAAACCTGGAGTAGTTAAATAAATTGCTTGATTGGTTGAATTTGATTCGTTTTTATAATTTTCATAAATCAACCTTAAAGCGAAAAGGATAAGGGATGTTTCTCTATCCATTCTAATTCTATTTTCACCATAAACATTGGTTAAAGCTACAACACCTAAAACAACATCTTTTTCAACGTTCCAACCAGCATATTTGAGGTAATCGTTAACAACTTCAAAATATCTTTCTAAAAATCTGTAATCAGGATTAATTCGAATAACTTTTTCTCTTGTATCAAAAATATCACGAACAATAAATCCTTTTAAAAGTAATTTGTTAACAACAGTAGAAAATTCATTTTGATCACTGCTTGGCATTTTTAAATAATCTTCAGTAAACATATTTTTCTACTCCTTTCTTATAAATTTGAAATTTGGAACGATGTATCCATATGAATGGATCTTTGTTTTATCAACTTCTTCTACCCAATAGAAGCAACTTTCATCATCTTTCTTAATAACCGCAAGGATTAAACAGATAAATGCATCAGTATCAACTATTGGAATATCTGCGATGTTAATCTCATTTTTGTCACCAAATGCAAGTTCCATGAAACCATATACTTTTTCATCTGTGAATATGAGTCTAGTTTCTTCCATGAAGTCGCTCATTAAGAAATCAGCGGCATCATCGAATGAAACAAGTTCCATTGGAAGGTCTTCTTCTCTAATTTTTCTTAAAATTGGAAGAGTTAAAGATTCGCCATTAATATAACCTTGCTCATAGAAGTAAATGCTATCTTGCATTTTGGATAATATTTTTCTTAAATTTCGAGGATCATTAATGTTTTTAGCATATTCTTTCAAAATATTTTCTAAATGACCCTTAATAGTTTTGTCGTTATTGTTGAGATATAAAATCTTATTTGCACTACTCTTTGTGTAAGCATTATTTTCTTTATCGATACTTGAAATAGTGAGATTAAGTTTTTCATATGTATCTGTGATGTAGTTAATCTTTTCAATAACATCAGCTTGCATTGCTTCGCGAGTTTCAGTTGGATTTGAAGCTTGTGCTTGTCTGGTGATTTTTTCTCTCAAGATTTTATCGTTTAACCATCTATCTAAGATTTTGATAATTGGACGTTTAAACTTGGCAACACTATCAAATGTCTTAAGTGGGTGATAATATCTATCAACGATTTTACTCTTGTATATATCGAAATAATCGTGTAAAACACGATTGGTATCAAATAATTTCGATAATCTATTTTGGAAGATTCTAATCGAATGATTGATTGTAATAAGTTCAACTTTCAAACGTTTTGTGTTGTCATAACATCTTGAAAGAGTTGCATACATGAGCTCATCTTGTTCTTCATCTTCAAGTTTAAGTTCACTATATGTTGAATGAACAAGAGCCATGTAAGGACTTTCTTCGTCACTAATGATATCTTTAAATGCTTTCAAAATTAAAATTGAGTATTGAGGCATGATAATACTCTCTTCAAAAGTATCTGGATCCATCATGACATCAATCCAACCAGTTTCTTCTAAACGTTTAACAATATATGATGCCTTACCTGTTGCTGTTTCAGCTAAAAGTGAATTATCTTCGGTGGCATCGAGTTCTTCATCTTCATACGAAAAATTTTCGAGTTCTTTAGCTCTTTCTCTTAAAGTCTTAATGAAATCGCTCTTTTTAATGAAAGCTTCATCACTTTCAAGCAAATTATAAAGAACCATTAAACTATCAAGATAGATTGCTTTGTTCTTTCCACCAAATAATCCAAAATAATTCTCAGGTATAATATCAAATAAGTTCATAATACCTTAAAATTATATCATTTTAAGGTAATGGATTAAATATTAAAAATGACAAATTTTAGAAAAAAATTTCACTTTTTATTTGCGATTTGCATATATTTTTAGAGTTTTTAACTTTTTGAAACATTTTTTAAAAATTAAAATTTAAAATCGTTTTTCAAAATCGTTTTTTTATTTTGAATTTTGAAATTAAATTTTGAAATTCGAAAAAAGAATTTCAAATTTTTTTGATAATTTTTTAAGAATTTTTAAAACAAATTTTTATTCTTTACAAAGTAAAGCCGTTGTGTTAATATTAATCACGCTGATTTGAAAGGAGGCAAACGAAATGTCAAGATATTGTCCAGTAACTGGTAAAGGGCCATTAAGTGGTAACAACCGTTCACACAGTTTAAGAGCAACAAGAAGAAGATGGAACGTCAACTTACATACATACAGAGTCGAAATCGATGGTCAAGTTTGTAAAGTAAGAATGAGTGCTCGTGCTTATCGTACCCTCAACAAATCACTTAAAGAAAATTAATGATAAAAAAGCTTCCATGTAGGAAGTTTTTTTATTGCAAATTTTTATAATTTTAGAAATAGATTATTAAGAAAATTGGTATATAAGAAAGAAGTAAATTTAGCATTGTCCCCCACTCTAAAATAGCAAGGTAACACTTCTTTGGTCGATTATATGTTTCAGCATCTACTTTTACCATTCTTGCCCAATTTTTATAAGTAGGATTGATCATTAAGAAAAATTCAAAAATAATGATAGCCATCAATATAATGAACATTACAATTTGCATACTTTGAGGAAGCGAGCCTTTAACAAACACATAATTTTCTGATGTGAAAAAGAACATGTAAAGTCCATTTAAAGCAAGTGTTAAAGCAACAAATATTGTCGAAAAAACCATGTGCAATTTAAATGCCGAAAGTTTAATAAATGAAACAATATTATAAGCAATTAAAGCTAAAGACATAACAGCAGCAAAAACAAAACAAGGAATTACTGAACCTCCATTATTTTCGACCATTAAAGCAAACAAATATAATGGGACTGCAAAAAATACACTTCCTGCTACTTGAACTGCAGGATAAACATAACTATATTTTTGATCTCTTTTAAATCTATTTAATTCAAAAGGAAGATAAGTTAAAAAATTAAATTTTACTGATCCAGTTCTATTAAATGCCCTGATTTCAAAAAACCATAAACCAGCAAAACATAAAATTCCTAATAAAACAAAAGTATCAATAACGTATTCCATAATTATTCAAATAACTTTTTATAATCTTCTTCTAAATTTTTGCTCTTATAAAGATAAGTTCCACAAACAAGTAAATCGGCTCCAGCTTCATTACATTCGTGAGCAGTTTTATCATTAATTCCGCCATCTACTTCTATTATATAACTTAAATCTAATTCGTTTCTTATTTCATCAAGTTTTTTTATTTTTTCAATTGCGTTTGAATTAAATTTTTGGCCACCAAATCCAGGTTCAACTGACATAATTAAAACTAAATCTACTAAAAATAAATAAGGCATAATTTCTTCGACTGTTGTCGCAGGTTTTATCGAAATACCAACTTTAATATCTTGAGATTTAATTAATTCAATAGTATCTAAAATTTCTTCTTTTGAGGAATAAGATTCATAATGAAAAGTAATTATATCAGCTCCTGCTTTTATAAAATCTGGAACATATTTTTTTGGATCAGAAATCATTAAATGAACATCATTAATCAAATTTGAAACTTTTGAAACAGAGGCTAAAACTGGGGCTCCAAAAGAAATATTTGGAACAAAATGCCCATCCATAACGTCAAAATGTAAAAATTTAACACCTAAATTTTCTACTTTTTTGATTTCGTTTTCCAAATTTGCAAAATCAGCATTTAATATTGAAGGAGCGATTGCTATTCTTTTCATACTATTTACTCACACCAAACATTTTACCAAAAAATGATCCCTTTTTCTTCTTCTTGCTATCACTTTTCATGAAGTTGAGAATATCTTTTTTAATTTCCTCAACTGATTCATATCTCTTTTCTAAATCTTTTTCTAAACATTTCATGATAATTCTTTCAAGTTCGATTGGAAGTGAAGGAATAATTTTTAATGGTGAAGGTACTTCTTGCTTTACTTGCATTGAAGCAACTTTGCTAGGATCTTCATCATCAAAAGGAACTTATGAAGTTACAATTTCATAAAAAGTAATTCCTAAAGCGTAAATATCACTTTGGAAAGATGGTTTTTTACCATATACAAGTTCAGGAGATAAATATTGAACAGTTCCCATAACTTTTTTATTTTCATTAACATTTAATGGCGAATCAATTAAAACTGAAATACCAAAGTCTCCAAGTTTTACTGTTCCATCATTACCATAAAATATATTTTGAGGCTTTATGTCTCTATGAACAATTTTTCTTGAATGAACTTCTATTAATGCATCACAAATTTGAAGCATAATTGCACATGCTTCATTTGGTCTAAAACTCTTTTTATAATCCAAAATATCACGAAGAGTATCGCTTTTTATAAATTCTTGAACGATATATGGAAGGTTTTCATGTTCACCAAAATCATAAATTTTAACAATATTTGGATGAGAAAAAGCTGCAGCAAATCTTGCTTCATTTTGAAATCTAATTAAATTTTCAATTTTATTAGCAGTATCAAATTTGATTATTTTTATTGCGACTGGTCTTTTGAAAATTATATCTCGAGCTTCATAGACATCACTCATTCCACCATGCCCCAGTTCAGAAATAATCTTATATCGATCATTTAAAAAATCACCGATTCTAATCATTAATTGCCTCCCAAATGACAAGTGACATGTTGTCACTTCCGCCATTATAATTGCCTAAACTAATCAATGATTGTGCTTTATCTTCAACACTTAATTTTGTATTTAAAACATTCAAAATATCTTTCTTTTTAACATTGTTATAAACGCCATCACTACAAATGAAAATCTTTTCACCATTATAATTATGAATTTTAATATCAATTGATATCGAAGGGAAAAGACCGATTGCATTCGTTAAAATGTGTCTATCAGGATGGGTTGCAACTTCATCTTCTGTGATTTGTCCTGAGTGTAATAAAAAGTTTACATAAGTTTGGTCTTCTGTTAGTTGGACAAGTTCGTTGTTTTTAACCCAATAAATCCTACTATCACCACAATTTACGGTAATAATCTTGTTTTTTATAAGCAAAACAAGAGCAAGTGTCGTACCCATTCCTTTATAATCAGGATTCTTATCTTGCATATTATAGATTCTTGAATTAGCAATTTTTATGACTCGTTGAATCCGTTGAGCAGCAAAGAAAGCATTAATAAAACCTTTCTTTTCTTTAAAGATTTCATTAATTATTTCTACTGTTTTTTCAGATGCATAATCACCTTTATTATGGCCGCCCATTCCATCTGCAACCATCATCAAAACATTGCCAGCTCCATTGACAGAAACTTTACATTCATCTTCATTGGTAATTCTTACTTTTCCAATGTCTTTTTTGTAACTGTAATTTCCTAAAAATCTACTTTTTTTCATTTTTTGCTCTCAATTGTCCACATGCTGCATCAATATCGGTGCCAAATTCTTTTCTGATTGTTGCTGTAACACCATTTTTCATCAAAGTATCTAAAAAATCATGGACTGACTTTTCATCACTTCTTCTATATTTAAGTTCATTAACTGGATTAAATGGAATTAGATTGACATAAGCCAAAGTTCCTTTAATTAATCTAGTTAATTCAAGTGCACATTCTTTAGAATCATTAATACCTTTTAACAAAATATATTCAAAAGTAACTCTTCTTCCAGCGGTTTTTTCATAATATTTAACTGCTTCCATAAGTTCGTTAATGTCATATTTTCTATTTATAGGCATAATTTTGTTACGAATTTCATTATTTGGAGCATGTAAAGAAATGGCTAGATTAATTTGAAGTCCCTCTTCTGCATATCTATAAATTTGGGGAACAATTCCACAAGTTG
>JAEEGH010032187.1_pt1 | contig 10096 bp, 9 predicted proteins | sample 9134181 | NCBI WGS metagenome assembly JAEEGH01 (sample SAMN16246544, study PRJNA631951) | gut metagenome | biome: gut microbiome; feature: rumen; material: DP-attached | host: Bos | place: Iran: Karaj | collected 2018-10 | reverse complement strand
TATCAAAGAAAAATACATTCAGCGACAATTGATCAGCATTTCTACGCAAACCATCCACGATGCTTTCGACGACCAAGATGCCTTCTATTTGCTGGATGAAGCGGAAAAAGGGCTGTACGAAATTCAAGAGAAAAATTTCACACGCAACAGTGTTGAAATGAGTGTTTTGGTGAAAAAATTTATTGATGAATTGGCTATTGCCCGCCAACAAGGTGAAGAAATTCGTGGCGTTCCTTCCGGATTTACCGAGTTAGACAAATTGACAAATGGTTGGCAACGCTCCAATTTGATTATCATTGCTGCCCGTCCCGGTATGGGAAAAACAGCTTTTGTACTTTCCATGGCAAGAAATATGGCAGTGGACAAAAAAAGACCTGTTGCTATCTTTTCTTTGGAAATGTCAGCCAATGACTTGGTGACTCGTTTAGCTTCTTCGGAATTGACAATTGCCCAAGATAGTCTGCGAAAGGCTAAACTTACCGACCAACAATGGGAGAAAGTGATTAATGGAATGGAAGCTTTGGCAGAAGCACCTCTTTATATTGACGATACTCCCGGTTTAACCCTTTTCGCTCTTAGAGCCAAATGCAGAAGATTAAAACAGCAACATAAGATTCAATGCATTATTATTGACTACTTACAATTAATGAATAGCGATAACTCAGGACGGCAAACCAATCGTGAGCAAGAAATCAGTACCATTTCCCGATCATTGAAAGGATTGGCAAAAGAATTGGATATTCCTGTTATTGCCCTTTCACAATTGAATCGTGGTGTAGAAAGTAGAACTGCTGCTTCAAAACGTCCACAACTGTCCGATCTTCGTGAATCGGGAGCCATTGAGCAGGATGCTGATATGGTTTTGTTCATCTATCGACCTGAATATTATAAAATTGAAACATTTGAAGACGGCCAAGCGTCTGCAGGTTTAGCAGACATTATCATTGCTAAACACCGTAATGGTGCATTGGACGATGTCCGTCTGCGTTTTATCAAAGAACAAGCTAAATTCACCGACATACCTCTTGACACGCTACAATCAATGACCTTACCATCAAAAATCAATGAACCGACAGATGAAATTAATGATGATAATGTTCCTTTTTAAATAATTAAATTATGTGTCCAAAAATTAACTTTAACAATTACAATTTTAAAGGTAAAAAAGCCTTAGTAAGAGTTGACTACAATGTTCCTCTTAATGAAGCATTTCAAATTCAAGATACAAAACGTATTGACGTTTCCATTCCTACCATCAAAAAAATTCTCAACGATGGAGGCAGTGTGATACTTATCTCACACTTAGGCAGACCCAAAAACAAAGAAATTGAATTTTCTCTTAAACACATTCTTCCTTACTTGAAAGAATGTTTAGCAGGAGTAAATATCTATTTTGCTGACACTTGTATGGGTCCTGCAACTAAAGAGATGGCAAAAAAATTACAACCCGGAGAAGTTCTGTTGTTGGAAAATGTTCGCTATTTTGCTGAAGAAGAAGCCGGTGACGAAAATTTCGCCAAGGAATTAGCATCCTATGGAGATGTTTTTGTACATGAAGCATTTTCTACCGCTCACCGCAAACATGCCTCCACCGCTGTTATTGCAAAATTCTTCCCCAACGACAAAATGTTCGGCATTTCCATGAATCAAGAAATTGAAAGTTTGAGAAAAATTATGGAAAGCCCCAAACATCCTGTTACGGCTATCATTGGCGGTTCTAAAATTTCCAGCAAAATCAAAGTCATCACCAATTTGATGAAAAAAGTTGACAATATCATCATTGGTGGCGGCATGGACTTTACTTTCCAAAAAGCCATGGGCGGACATATCGGAAAATCATTGTGTGAAGACGATATGTTAGACGTTGCAAGAGAGATTGCTGAACAAGCTAAACAAAACAATGTAAACTTATATTTAACTATCGACCGTGTAGCAGGTGATAGTTTCAGCAACGATGCACGCCGTGCCATCTACTATGCCAAAAATATTCCCGACGACATGGAAGGTATGGATATAGGACCAGAAACCGCCATCTTGTACAGAGATGTAATTATGAAATCTGCCACTATTTTGTGGAATGGTCCTATGGGAGTATTTGAAATGGACAACTTCAGCAACGGCACATTTATGATTGCCGATGCCATTGTTCATGCAACCGAAAATGGTGCATTTTCATTGGTAGGTGGTGGCGACTCCGTTTCTGCTACCAAAAAATTTCATCTAACCGATAGATTTAGTTATATTTCTATTGCCGGTGGTGCCATGTTGGAATACTGCGAAGGAAAAATACTTCCCGGCATTGCCGCCATTGAGGAATAGAAAAAATACGCATGACAAAAGGGGCTTCCAACGGAAGCCCCTTTTCATTTATTTGAATATAAATAACTACTATTCGCCTGTTTCACCATTGCCTGCTATACCCTCTTGTTGTTCTTTACGCATATTGGCCAAAGGAGCCAAAAGAATATAGGTCCAAATCGGCAAAATGACCGATTTATACCGGCAAATTGCCCCTGCATTCGGTGTAGTATATCCTATCAACAACAATACCACCATACAAAAACAAAACAAAAATATCATTTTGTTGTCCATTTTTACCTTCTTCATGCACAAAAACAAGATAGTTGTCAATAGTGAAAGTGCCAAAAACAAATTTTCTGCAAATACATAGCCTTCCAACCATGAAGAGACCGGTTTGGGTGCCATAACCGCATTATAAAAAGCCCGTGGTGCGTTGATAAAAAAACTACTAATAGTTCCATCCAAATGAGGAACTTGCATATCCAATCCATCAAACAATTGCGTTTCTACAGCGATGAAATTATGATTCTTGTTGGTCAACATACCTATCACATCGAAGGAGGAACCTGCATAAAACAAATTCAATGTCACCACTATCCACAATCCTACAATCATGACAAAACCATATTTTTTCCATTCCTTGCCTTGCCAAAAATGACAGATAACATATACTATTGCCAACAACATCATCACAATAGCAAAATAAACTCTTGTATAAAGCATCATCACTGCGAACAACAATGCCAATATCATATCTATCATTTTATATTTTTGCAAACTGCGTTGCAAAAAGAACAAAAATCCTGACATTGCCAAGAAGAATAAGGGCTCTTTTAAAATACCGGACGTCCAAAACAAAGCTGTCGGCAGCAAAAACAAGGCTCCTATGGCAATATAATTTTCCGTTTTTGTTTGAGGATTGAAAAAATGATACAAGAAAAAACTACCGCAAAAGGCAAAAAAACACATCATCAATATATGCACCGGATAGTAATGAAAGCTAATAAAATTCAACAAAGCATTCACTCTCAACACGGTTCTGTTTTCATTGATAATATTTTGTTCGTATTCCCGTTGCCAAGCATGATTCAATTGCTGTCCGGCGGCAAGGGTGGCGGCATCACATTTTCCCAACATCAAATTGGCAAACAGGCGAGGATTTTTCTTGCTCAACTGATAAAATTCCACACTGGAAGAAAAAGTGCTTTTGGAATCGTAGTTCCCTACATAATAAAACTCGTATATACCATAGAATGCACAACCCAATAAAATTTTCACAAAGAATAATCCTACCACCCATTTTTTGCTAAAAAAACGGATAGAAAAGAATTTGCTTTGGACGATTATCGCCAAAAACAATATTAAATAAACCGCCAAAATTACCAAAGCCAATCTGACAAAGTATTTGATTCTGTTTTTGTTTCACCTTCTTCTTCCACCTCTTCTTCGGTGGTTGTTTGCCAACTATCCGGCATTTCAATACCCAAATAGGTAGCCAAACGAGCCAGACAAGTAGTAGCGACATCGTATGGGACCAACTCTGGTGCTTTGCCTTTTCGTAACAAAATATAACCGGTATTGTTTTTCTTAACCAATTCACTAACATCTACAATGTCAACCTCTTCACCACTATAATTATACACTGAAAGCTGGTCGAAATCTTTAAAACTGGTTTGGAATAAAATATTCATCGGTTCCAAACGTTCGTGCAGGGCTATTTCGTTCCATATCCAACTTTCATCTAAAGGAATAGTCATTCGGGCAGTATCGGCAAATTGTATGACAGCCGTATAGTCAATATCAAAATGCGGTTTTTCCACATAGACAAAATTGCCATACGAATCTATAAAATATCTGTCTATCACTTTCTTATTTTTACTTTCACCTTCTTTGTAGCCCTCGTCTGAAAGTGAAAACAATTTGTCATAAGTTTTTGTTACAACAACATTGTACAAGCTGTCAATTTCACACGACCATTCTTCACTTTCTACATATTTTGACATTTCTCTGCCTACATTATATACTATAGGTATAGCCGATATGACTTCCCGTTTGGACAAATCTACTGTCGCCAACACCTTGTAAATAGGTTCCCCTTCACTGGCTATGAGCCAAATGTCAAATTCATCTGAAAACGATTCCACCTTGCTCAATAAATACCAATCACTTGGAATAGTCGTTTTGAGAACATAGGGCTCTCCTTCAAAATTCTTCATCGCATTGATGATGCTTGATTCTATATCTATAGGCAATTTACTTGCACTATCCACCTCCATAGAATGACTATTGATTTGACAAGGAACCGACATACTTGCAAATTCCATATCAAAAATACTCACTTCATCGTGTTTACAGCCCACTATGGCTAACAACAACAAAGCTATGACGCTTACTTTTACCGTTTTTTTCATTTTTCTATATTATATCTATATCATCGTGCAAAGATATAAAAAAAATATTTGCAAATTTCATTTTTTTCATAACCTATGCCTGTTAACATCTACAACATCCCTCACAGTTGATGACACCTAAATATATGAGAAAAAAATTATATATTTGCAACATGAAATTAGCATCAAAACACACTAAAATTAGTTTCATTGATATCTTTTTTAATAAATCATTCAAACAATAACAAATGAAAGTACTTTTAATCAATGGTTCACCAAGAAAAGACGGCAATACCTTTGTTGCTCTCTCAGAAATTGCCAATACATTAGAAAAAGAACATATTGCGACGGAATTTTTCCAACTCGGTTCACAGCCGGTTCGTCCGTGTATCGCATGTCAACAATGTGTTGATAAAAATCGCTGCATTTTTAATGACGATATCGTCAATCGTCTTATTGAAAAAGCAGAAATTGCCGATGGTTTTGTATTCGGTACCCCCACCTACTATGGTCAACCTGTCGGCACCTTGCAAAGTGCCATCCAACGAGCCTTGTTTGCTGCTACACCATTATTTGCCTACAAACCTGTTGCTTCCATAGTTATCTGCCGCCGTGGTGGTGCCACTGCCGCCTTTCAAACTATGAACATGCCATTTGAAATGTGCAATATGCCTATTGTAACCTCACAATATTGGAATATAGCATATGGACAAACCAAAGGACAAGCAGCATTGGATGCAGAAGGTATGCAGACCATGCGTACTATGGCACGCAATATGGCATGGATGCTCCGCCATCTTGCCCAAGAACCTCATCCTGACAACCAACAAGAATCAAGAGTTTGGACTAATTTTATCCGTTCAGAAAAATAAAGCAAAATTTTCCTGCATAAAACATAGTTAACTCTATATGATGACACCGAACTTTCTACCCATCACCACCCGCAGTCAATGGAGACAATGGCTCACTGACAATCATGCTACAGCACAAGAAGCATGGATTCATGTTTCTCGCGGACAACAAGCCAAAGAAGGCAAACTATGGTATTTTGATGCCATTGAGGAAGCCCTATGCTTCGGATGGATAGACGCCATACAAAAAAAGATAGACGGAACAAGCTATCAGCGGTGGTGTCCTCGGAGAAAAAACAGCCATTGGTCTGTACTCAATCGTGCTCGTTGCGAAAGATTGGAACACATAGGATTGATGACTGATGCGGGAAGAAAAGCACTGCAAAACGCCAAACCTTTTGAAATAGAACCCGATATTTTGGCAATTCTACAACAAGACGAACTAATATGGAAGCATTTCAACTCCTTGCCTAAACTATATCGCGAAGTTCGTATTGATGGCATTCAATCCCTTAGACACTTGACCGGCAATGCAGACAAACAACTTTCTCGTTTCTTGGATTCACTTAAAGAACCTTTTCTCTATGGACAATGGAACGACGGAGGAAAATTGTTGTAAACATGTACATAAAAAAATGAATAAAACCGATTCTTACAATAATAATTGATTCTATGAAAAATAATAATTTATTGTATCTTTGTCGCATGAAAACACTTAAATCTATTTTATGGTTGATATGTATGCTCTCCATATTGTCCGCTTCTGCACAAGAAACGACAAAGACTCGTGTATTTCGTGGATTTTCAGGAGGGATGCTATTGCATACCGGCTATATCTGGGGAGAACAAACTGCCTCGCCCTACCAAATTTCAGGCGTGCCACTTGGCATTGGAGGTTCCATAAGAATTCATCTATGGAATCATTTTCGAATAGGAGGAGAAGGATATGTAACAACACTTCATTCCAATATCTCTTCCGAAAAAGAACATTTGCAGAAAGGTTCCTATGTGCGTTTTGGATGCGGTGGCATATTAGCCGACTATATCCAACAATGGGATAAAATATGGCTGTATGTCGGAGGCACTATCGGAGGCGGTGCTAAACGCAGCCTGTTTATTGAACAAGGCAACCAAAACGACTGGGAAGCAGAAATGACCACTTATTTCAATAAAACTCCCTACTTTTACTTTGCACCGTATATCGGTGCTGACTTTTGTATAACAGAAAAAGTGCACCTTAGCATCAAATTGGACTATTCCCTCCTACTGCATCAAAAAACACTTGTCAATCCAACAGGATTGAGACTTTACCTTGGATTTATGTTTTGCCACTAAGCCGGCATAGCCTTTGACAAGCTATTGTTTGCCGACTATTTTTCAATCAAATCTTTATGATTTTTTAAGATAACCTTTGCCGTGCCTTTTTTATTGGCAAATTCAAACATAGACATCGCATACCAGCCTTCATAATCCGGTGCCCAATAGCGAATGCCTGCCATTCCGTGGGTTTTTCCCCATGATACTACGTCAGCATAAATAGATGCTTGTCCTTGTTGATTTTTTTCGTATCCTCTTACTTTTTTGTTCCAACCGGCAAAAGGTCCCTCCATTGGTCCTGACGGATAAGAAAATTCTCCGATAAAAACTTGAAGTCCGCACTTGTCATTTATTTTAGTAACGGTTTTTTTCAACAATTTTTTCTTGTTGGCAGACATAGACGGAGCACTGGGATAATAGCTGATGCCGGCAGTTTCCATCTCGTAACCGTTTTCTTTCATAAAATTGAAGAACTGAGCAGTGCATCCTGCAGGAAACACCACGGTGGCAACATGGGTTGAAAATTTTACATTTGTAGCATCTATTCCTAAATTGGCATATGCTTTTAATATGCCCGCCTTCACAGCCGCATAGGCTTTGGCATCGTGTTTCCAAACATGTTTTTTCAACCACCAGCGGGCAAACACAGGAGCGGTATATTTTTTTAGTGTTCCGGCCTTTTCTAATTTCGGATCCACGGCAGTTTTCAATCCCATACTGATGCCGGCAAAACCGAAATTGGCTTCGTTGCCGAGATTCCAGTTCTCCACCGTGCAACCGGTTTTGAGGATGGCTTCAGCTATAAATTCACCGTATGCCTCAAGTACTGTACAAATTTCGTCAAGTGTAAGTTCCGACCATTCTTTGCCGTTCATCAGATAATTAAATTCCGGATATTCGTCAAAGCGAGGTGCCTGTTGCTTATCCATATCCATATAAGTATAGGCACACATGATTTCAGGATTGATGGGAATATCCAATTCTGCTGCAATTTGGCATAGACGTATTCCTTGGTCAAAAGTGTGTACGTTGGCATTTTCGTCTGGTTCCCCGTCTGTAACATCTTCAGCAGTTTTGTGTCGTTTGGTAGCAATACGTACGTACATTTCCGTAGAACCGAGTTCACGATAAATTTCTTGCAATTCCTCAGGAGTCGAAGCCGTCTTGTTGCCGACAACAAAAGAATAGCCCTTTTCAAATTGATTTAGCGAAAAAGGACTCAAAGAAAGTGCTACACGAAAATCATTGGATTTTTCTTCTCCACGTGCTTTTTCGGTTTTATCAGCGTTCAACAAAAGGGGTTGATGGATGTTTTGTTCTTGTTGCAAAGCAAATTGCAAGATATACAAACGGGATATCCCTTGCGAATAAGTTATATGATGAACTTCTTCCTCCTTTCCGTCTATAGTGGCATAGCCGACAAATTCCAGCTTGTCACCAAAACGGATAAACATATCCTGAGGATCGTTTTTAGAAGATAATGATATGGTATTAGGCATTGACGCCATATCTTGATATCTAATTTCATTAACATGTCCTCCTTCGTTACACATCATCTTGATAGATGACAACTTTCCATGATGACGGGCTGTCATCAAATAGGTGCCGATAGTGGACAGAGTGACACAAAAACGATGAGTTCCCGATTGCAAAAACATACTATTGGAGGCTACAACACGACCACTCATATCGGTTATGCTCAAGGCCACTTGTCCTGCTTCTTCTACTGTTAAACATACATCGGTAGTAACAGCAAAAGGATTAGGCGTATTTTGAAACAACTGCAACGAGGACGAAGTTTCCACATTCTCTGCATCTGACACATACTGTACGGTCAACGCCGTATCCGGCCAAAAAATAGTCTTGTTCCATCCTTGAGTGTGATTGGCAACAAGCACGTGACTCAGTTGAACATAAGCACCATTGTCATCACATCCTGTAAAAGAGAGTGTAACATTTTGTGCTTTTGCATAAAAGCACATGACTAACAACAGGGAAAAAACTACAAATCTTTTCATACATTAAATTATTTAATATCAACAAATTATTTTATTATCAACTTATCTTACCCTATCTTCTAAATATTGCTAAATTCTTTCAACAATATCTATAAATAGAATTTTGCTAAAATACTATTTTTTTACATATCTCCATTGTTTTATTTTGCATATATATTGTTCTAATTCGTACTTTTTTCCAATAATTATTCTTATTTTTTGTTCTACTTTCTATTATTTCATTCTTTTAATTCAAAAAAAAGCAGTATCTTTGCATTTATTTTTACCATTCGTACATCATTTATGATAGACCTGAAAGATTTACCCGTCTTACGCGACATTGACAACAAAACCAAGCAAATTAGTCTGGGCAACGACTTGCAACTATCTCTGATTAAAGGAAAATCCAAACATCTACCGGAATATTTTCAAACAGCTGCCTATGCCTTCAATCTCCATATAAAAGGAAAATGGATGTTTCGTATCAATCACCGGGAATATAAGATTAAAGCACCCTGTTTTTCTTCCGTTCTCATCAATCAGGCAATCAATCTGATTGAGTCAAGCAAAGACTCTGTGCAGTATGTATTGGGATTTAGTCCGAAATTTGCCGAAGACCTTCATCTCAATTTGGTCGGATACGCACATGTAAGAGCCTATATGCGTCCTATCTTGCCTTTAAACCATCAGCAAATGCAGATAGCAATACACTATTTCGACTTGCTACGTGAAATAATGCAACTGCCGAATATCATGGCAGCCCGCGAAGTGGCTCTTGACCTTGTCCGCTCTATGATACATTTCATTTACGGATTGTATGACTTGTCGTTTCATCAACTTAATACCCTCAGCCGTTCTGAGGAATTGGTAGGACAATTTCTTACTTTGGTGGAATTGCACAGCCACGAACAGCATCACATTGAATGGTATGCCGACGAATTGTGCCTCACGCCAAAATATGTTGCCAATATGGTTAAAAAAGTTACCGGCAGAACAGCAAGCAACTGCATCAACGAAATCTTGATTCGACAAGCTAAACTTTTATTACTTACCACTACCCTCTCCGTACAACAAATTGCCGACCGCCTCGGTTTTAAAAATCAAAGTCACTTCGGCACTTTCTTCCGCAGATTTGCAGGCATGAGCCCGCGGGCATACAGAGAAAAAAAATTAAAGACAGGAAAACATATTTAAAATTTGGCTAATTTTGTAAACCGAATAATTTGTCTGATAGCAATAT
>JAEEGH010032181.1_pt1 | contig 10097 bp, 6 predicted proteins | sample 9134181 | NCBI WGS metagenome assembly JAEEGH01 (sample SAMN16246544, study PRJNA631951) | gut metagenome | biome: gut microbiome; feature: rumen; material: DP-attached | host: Bos | place: Iran: Karaj | collected 2018-10 | reverse complement strand
TAGCAAAAGACGAAAGGTCGTCCACAACCCCTACGGCTGAGGGCGACCTCGTTCAGTTTACAACAAATAATTTATGATGCCAGTTTGTTTAATACGATTCTCTTTGAATCGGATTCGTTGGCTGCAACTCTGATCGAGTTAAGACTCTTTCTTACAGTTGGGATCAGAAGCACTGCAAATGTGATAGCTGCCTCTGTGATGATATAAAGACCATTATATCCAAATGAGTAAACCCACACATTCTGCCCTTCCGGCGCATACATTCCAAAGAAGATAACACCTGAAAGAACTGCAAAAGTCATACGGCCGGCTATGCCTATTAAATATCCTGTATACAATCCGTATTTCTTGGTGCTTGTAAGACCAGAAAGTCCCAGAGCCATGAAAGCAAATACATAATCAAAAAGAAGCTGCGGAACGCTTACGATATAAGGATCTACGATCATCTGAAGAAGACCATATGCAAGACCTGCCATAAGACCACTTCTAAGACCATAGACATAGCCCACGAAGCAAACAAAGAACATGGATAAAAGAGTTACGGATCCGCCCTGTGGCAACTTGATGATCTTCACATTTGAAAGTACAAATGCGACTGCTATGCACATAGCTGATACAACAAGCTGACGAGTGCTGAATTTCTGCTCATTCTTGGTGTTTTTGAAAAAGCATGCGACAATTACTGCGGCAAGCAGTAAAACTGCAAATAAAGTGTAGCCGGCAGTAGTTAGTGAATAAGTGGTTTCGCCTTCATAAGTTACGGCATTAAAGAATAGTGACATTGAATATCCCTCCTTGCAGCATTAGCTGTAAAAAATATTAGATTTTTGAATATGCACAAGGGAAACATTCTGCAGACATGCAGAAATATTAGAAAAAACGCTTCCTTACGCCGGTATTACCCGGTTCAAGTAATAAGGGTCGAGATCCATACGCATCTAAATACTTAAGAACCTCTTCTCAGCAAAGCTCCCCTAGCAGATATTCAATTCTTTAACTGCATTTAATCTAGCACAGAGCCAGGTTTAATGCAAGGACGTTTTTTTCTAAAGATAATTGCTTGTAACCCTATTAGTGAAAGTCAAAAAATAAGGAAAAACCGTATATTTTGGAAAAAGTGCACAAAGAACCGTCGAACAATTTATGCATTTTAAATGAAATGGCTATTGCTAGGAACTGTCATTATATCGTACATTTAATTATACGTGTTGACTATTGTTCATTTATGGCTTCTTTTATTGCTTCAAGAAGTCATAACCAAAATAACAAACTCCAGGAGAAAAACGAATGCTGAAGTATGTATTATTTGATCTTGATGGCACATTAACCGATTCCGGTCTTGGCATTACCAAGGCTGCGCAGTATGCGCTTAAAGACCAGGGAATAGATGAACCCGACATTTCTAAACTTGGGTTCTTTGTAGGTCCTCCGCTTAATAAGACCTTTATGGAGCATTACGGAATGGATGAGAAGCATATGCTCAGAGCAGTAGATAAGTTCCGTGAATACTACAACCCTATTGGAGTATACGAAAATAAGCCTTATGAGGGTGTTGAAGATATGCTTAAAGCTTGCCACAATGCAGGACTTAAGCTTGCTATTGCTTCGAGCAAACCTCAGGTAATGGTATACAAAGTACTTAACCACTTTGGTCTTACATCATATTTTGATGTGATCATTGGAAGTGAACTTGATGGACGTCGTACCGATAAGAACGAAGTCGTTGAAGAAGCTCTTAGAAGACTTATGGCCAATGCCGATGAAACAGCCATGGTCGGTGACAGATGCTACGATATGGTCGGAGCATGCAATCATGACCTCATGGCTATTGGCGTAACATACGGCTATGGTACATATCTCGAGCTTAAGAATGCAGGAGCAGAGAAAATCGTTGATACAGTACAAGATCTTAAGAATTGTCTGCTTGCTTCCTGCGGTGCACTTCAGAAGTGCTGCTGATATATTCAGCATATTTATTTACATCTTTTTTCTTTAATTTAGCAATTATCTTAGTGCCTTCCGGAAGGTATTCAGTGTTTATGACTTCAGATCCTTCATTGATGGCAGCCAGAATGCTGCCCTTTGAATACGGGATCAGAAGTTCACATTCCTGACTTCCTTCCAGAAGGACTTTGTCTATCAGGGACAAAAGTTCTTCTGTTCCGATATCCTTGGCAGCAGCCATATATATTCTGTGATCACGAACATAGGGAAGCTGAACCATTGTGGTTCCTAATTCATCTGCTATATCCGACTTATTGAATACATATATTTTGGGTATTTCACCTGCTCCGATCTCAGCAAGAGTCTTATCAGTAACTTCCATATGTCTTGCATGATCAGGATCAGAAAAATCTATGACTTCCAGAAGAAGATCAGCATACTTGATCTCTTCAAGTGTTGATCTGAAGGCCTTAACAAGTGTTGTTGGAAGGTCATCTATAAATCCTACAGTATCTGACAAAAGAAAAGATCTGTGACCTGCAGGAGAGATCTTTCTTATAGTGGTATCAAGGGTAGCAAAGAGCATATCCTGCTCAAGAACCTTCTTTTCATCAGTATTGCCATCAGCAAAGTCGTTAATAAGATGGTTCATGATAGTGGATTTGCCGGCATTGGTATATCCGACAAGAGCAACCTTGGGAACAGAAGATGAAAGGCGCCTGCTTCTCTGAGTAGACCTTTCCTTGTTAACGGATTCAAGTTCTCTTCTAAGCTCAGCCAGGCGATGCTCTATGTGTCTTCTGTCAAGTTCGAGCTGCTTCTCACCTGCACCTTTACTTGATTTTGAACCGCTGGCGCCGCCCTGTCTTGTAAGACCTGTTCTCATATGGGAAAGCCTTGGAAGAAGGTACTGAAGTCTTGCAGATTCTACCTGAAGTCTTGCCTCCCTTGTACGTGCTCTGTCAGCAAATATCTGAAGGATAAGGGCAGTTCTGTCGATAACTTCCCTGCCCAGGATCTTCTCAAGGTTTCTGATCTGCATGGGTGAAAGCGTCTGATTGAAGATGACAGCGTCTGCATCATCGTATTCGATACGGGTCTTTATCTCCTCAACCTTACCGCTACCAACAAAAGTGGCCTGCGTAGGTGCCTCAGCATTCTGAGTCACAACAGCGCAGACCTTCATTCCTGCCGCTTCAGATAGACCTCTGAGTTCCTGCATGGAACTTGCAAAGAGGTCTTCGTCGCGATCTGTATTAAGTCCAACCAGTACTACAGTTGGCTTTTTTTCTACTTGTTTAATGTCTATCATTATAAAAGCTGAATTCCGTTCTCTGCGCATTCTTTCTCGGTTTCGAGTGGCCAGAGAGAACTCTGGACTTCACCTATATGAGCCTTGCGCAGGAAGAACATACATATACGTGACTGTCCGATACCACCACCGATAGTATAAGGCAGTTCCTTATTAAGAATAGCCTTCTGGAAAGGAAGCTCTGCACGCTCTGTGCAACCTGCCTTTTCAAGCTGTGTCTTGAGAGAGTTCTCATCTACACGGATACCCATTGATGAAAGCTCAAGTGCGATATCAAGTACAGGATAGTATACAAGGATATCTGCGTTAAGTTCCCAGTCATCATAGTCAGGAGCACGTCCGTCGTGAGGCTCGCCTGATGCAAGCTTATCACCGATCTTCATGATACATACAGCACCTTTTGCCTTAGTGATGTAGTATTCACGTTCCTTTGGAGAATATTCAGGGAACATATCTTCAAGTTCCTGTGTTGTGATAAAGAAGATATCGTGAGGAAGAATCTCTTCGATATAGTCATACTGAATAGAAAGGAACTTTTCTGTTTTTCTAAGGATCTTATAAACCTGACGTACTGTTTCTTTAAGGTAGTCAAGGTTACGGTCTTCCTTGCGGATAACCTTCTCCCAATCCCACTGGTCTACAAAGATAGAATGAATATTATCTGTCTCTTCATCACGACGGATAGCATTCATATCTGTATAAAGACCTTCTTCAACGTCAAATCCGTATTTTTTAAGAGCAAAGCGCTTCCATTTTGCAAGAGACTGAACAATTTCTCCTGTGTGATCATTATCATTAAGTATGTCGAATGCAACAGGGCGCTCAACACCATTAAGATTATCATTAAGTCCTGATGTTGGATCTACAAATAAAGGAGCTGAAACACGCTGAAGATTCAGGCGAGCTGACAGCATGCTCTGGAAAAAGTCTTTAACTGTTTTGATTGCAACCTGTGTATCATGGAGACTTAACTCTGAATGATACTCTTTTGGAAATTTAAGCTTTGCCATAGTGGTATATACCTTTCGATTTTTGCATAAAAAAACTACTTTCTTATTAAAACTCTTTTTTTTATTCATTTCAAGTAAAGTTTGAAATAAAAAACTGATTAATAATGTAAAAATGCATCATAGGGAACAAAATAATCGAAATATAGTGAATGGCCTGTCATGCCTGCGTAAAAAGTTGCTCAATCACATGCAGGAGGTTTTTATGGATTTCCATACCAAAAATCACAAAAAAGAATCATAAATAATCGTAATAATGTTAATAATACATATATACATGATTATATTTGGGCATTTTCAAGCGACTATGAGCTATATTGAGCATAAAGTTTGTGTAATTTTTAGCCCTGTAAAGCCTTTACAATTAGCATACATGCTATATAATAGACAGGAATTGGACGAGGAATAGTATTTTACAGTTCGGTTTTTAGTTTGAAAGGAAGTTAGAATTATGGTTACAGAAAGAATACAGCATGTTATAAAATTATCACCTTCAGAAGTTAAGGATTTCGTAAGAGCAGCAGAGAAGTGCGATTTTGATGTTGATATTTCTTACGGACACGTAGTAGTTGATGCTAAGTCTATCCTTGGAATACTTGGACTTGACCTTACAAGAAAACTTACAGTTAGCTTCTTTGGTAAGAATGAAGCATTCGAATCATACCTTGCTTCATTTGCTGTATAAGATGATTGAAAAGCTTCACTTTTCAATCATTAGATATCAAAACAATTTATTGTTTTGATATCCGAAAAGCGCATATATATAAAGGCTCTTCGTGGTATAATCCATGAAGGGTCTTTTTTTGACCCTATAAAGAAAGACAGGAAGATAAGAGGACAGTAATGCAGATCAATATCTCTGTTAGAGGCCTTGTGGAGTTTATCTTAAGGCAGGGTGATATAGACAATCGGATACATACATCAGCTGAAAATGCCATGCTTGAAGGGGGAAGGATCCATCGTAAGATTCAGAAGATGCAGGGTTCTTCTTACCATGCAGAAGTTCCTCTTTCTTATAATATCCATACATCCAAATATGATCTTATTATCGAAGGACGTGCTGACGGAATAGAAGAAGGCGATCCGGTAGTGATCGACGAAATTAAAGGTACATACAGAAATCTTGATCATATGGAAGAACCTGTTCCTGTTCACCTGGCTCAGGCCAAGGTCTATGCAGCTATATACCTTATCCAGAACAGTCTCGAGCAGATAGGTGTCAGGATGACCTACTGCAGTCTTGAAAATGAGGCGATCAAGTATTTTAACTTCACATATTCTGCATCTGAGATTGTCAGCTGGTTTGAGGAAGTCGTAGACAAGTACAAGGTCTTTGCGGATTTTGAAGCAGAGTGGTCATCTATACGAACAAGCTCTATAAAAAGCTGCAATTTCCCGTTCCCTTACAGAAAGGGTCAAAAGGAGCTGGCATCGGGCGTCTACAGGACTATCGTCCATGGCAAAAAACTTTTCCTTGAAGCTCCAACAGGAACCGGAAAGACCATTACAACGTTGTTTCCGTCTATAGCAGCCATAGGCCAGGGGAAGGCTGAAAAAATTTTTTACATGACTGCCAAAACTCTTACTGCAGCGGCTGCATCAGATACCTTCCAGCTTCTTAGAAGTTCGCAAAAGCTCCGCTTTAAAACCGCTGTAATAACTGCAAAGGATAAGATATGCCTTTGTGCAGAAAAAGAATGCAATCCTGAGAAGTGTCCTTATGCAAAGGGGCACTATGACAGGATCAACGAAGCCATGCTTGATATGATGGCTAATGAAGATAATTACACACGTGATACTATCCAGTACTATGCAAGGAAGCATATGGTGTGTCCTTTTGAGCTGTCACTTGATATAAGTCTTTTTGCAGACGGAATCATATGCGATTACAACTATGTGTTTGATCCGTTTGTATATCTTAAGCGCTATTTTGCTGAGAACAAAAAAGGAAGCTATATCTTTTTGATAGACGAAGCGCATAACCTTGTGGACAGGGGAAGGAGCATGTATAGTGCAGACTTAAAGCTGTCTCCCCTTCAAAATCTCAAGGATATGCTTGACTCTGTATATGTTCCGTTTAAGGGACATATGACAGCCCTTTATAATCAGCTTATATCCATGTCTGATTCTGACAGGCCTCAGATGCTTGATACGATAGAGCCTCTTATTGTAATGGCAGACAGGCTTTCTACGTCCATATCTTCATATCTGGATGATGTATCAGATGGTCCGTATCACGATGAGATAGTGGATTATTATTTTGAACTTACAAGATTTCTGACTATATATGATAAACTCGATGATCACTACAGGATATATCAGGAATGGGACGAGATCGAAGGCTTCAGGATAAGGCTTTTATGCGTAAATCCATCGGAAAACCTTGGCGCATGCATGTCACAGGCAGTATCCACCATTCTTTTTTCTGCAACATTTCTTCCGATCCAGTATTACAAGGAACTTCTCGGTGGCACGGATGAAGACTTCGAGATGTATTCAAACTCAAGCTTTGACCCGTCCAAAAGATGCCTTGTTATAGCGGGTGATGTGACCAGCCGCTACGCAAGAAGAGGCCCTGAGCAGTATGACAGAATTGCGGACTATATACACAGGATCGTGTCAGGGAAAAGAGGCAACTACATGGTCTTTTTCCCTTCGCATGTCTTCCTGGAAGAGGTTTATGAGGTGTATCTTTCCAGATATGCCGAGCTTGACGGTGCCCAGGTCCTTGCACAGGGAAGCAATATGTCTGAAGAAGAGCGTGAGATGTTCCTTGATATGTTCTCTGAGGGCAATAATGTAAATCTTGGCGAACTTATCAATATGGATGTTGATATCGAGGATGACAGGGTTGTGATCGGTTTCTGCGTTATAGGCGGGATCTTTTCTGAGAGTATAGATCTGCGAAAAGACTCTCTTATCGGTTCGATCATAATCGGATGCGGTATACCTCTTGTTTGCAATGAGCGCGAAGTGCTAAGACATTATTTTGATGAAAACGGAAAAGACGGGTACGACTTTGCATATAAATATCCAGGTATGAACAAAGTACTCCAGGCAGCCGGTCGTGTCATAAGAACAGAAGAAGATACAGGAGTAGTGGCGCTTATGGATGACAGATTCCTTCAAAGCGGCTACAGATCACTATTTCCAAGAGAATGGAAAGATATTGAAACTGTTACGACCGACACAGTCAATTCAAAGATCGAGGAGTTTTGGTCTAAAATAAGCCATTATCAGGACTTTTAAAGATCATTAGTATTATAAATCATAAAAATCAGCAAATAGGTTGACATAAAGTATTTTTGACAAGATATATGTTAACCGTACAATTGTATAAAATTGTTCTAATTTTTGCAAAAAAAGCATCTAAGAAGGCACAAAAGTAGTTAAATGATCCTGAAACTGACACCTGTGTCTATGTGGATAACTCCGTGGAAATTGGGGATATTTAAAAAAACGAGTTTCAGAAACCGCATAAAACCGCCATGTTGGTATACTTATGAAATACCGTTAAACGCGTAATGGATTTTGGAACAAGAACTGGTGCGGTCAATGGAATTATGTAAACCAAAAAATGCATGACACATGTGTCATTTTTATGATAAAACGTGAATTCCTTTTTGGACGGATTTTTTGAGTGATCAATAAAACTTGACAAGTCTTATTCAAGTGATAATATAAAAATAATTTTATAAAGGTGTGAAGCTTATGCGACATACCATGGCGATAAGGAAGAGGAGTAAGGTTACAGACACTCAACAGAGAGCATTTGATAGGGTGGAAAAATGCGTGCTGTCGTATCCCGAAGGTAGCTTCTGTACATGCCTTTGAAATTTGCATGTACTAGCCGGACTGCTCAGAAAGTATTTTATATACAAAGGTGGTCCCGGATGCACTCCGTTACAGGCTAAATGAGCATGGATCTTTTTTCACAGATCTATGGAATCAAGGTGGTACCGCGTTTATGACGCCCTTGGCCGACAATGTCCGGCCGAGGGCTTTTTTGTTTCCATAAAGAAAGCCAGGCGGTGGACAAAACCTCACAATGTCATAAGAAAGGAAGAAACCATGAAAAAAGAACTGGCAAAGAATTATGATCCTCAGGGTATTGAGAATCGTCTTTACAGCAAGTGGGAAGAAAAAAAGTATTTCCATGCAGAAGTTGATGAAACCAAGAAACCATTCACTATTGTGATCCCGCCCCCAAATATCACAGGACAGCTCCATATGGGACATGCCCTTGATAACACAATGCAGGATATTCTCATTAGATATAAGAGAATGGAAGGATATAATGCACTCTGGCAGCCTGGAACAGACCATGCTTCCATAGCAACAGAGGTTAAGGTTATAAATGAGCTCAAGAAGCAGGGCATCACCAAGGCTGATCTTGGTCGTGAAGGCTTCCTTGAGAAGTGCTGGGACTGGAGAAAAGAGTACGGCGGACGTATCGTTAAGCAGCTCAAAAAACTCGGTTCTTCATGTGACTGGGACAGAGAACGTTTTACAATGGATGAAGGCTGTAACAAGGCCGTTACCGAAGTATTCGTTAAGATGCATGAAAAAGGATATATTTACAAGGGCAAGAGAATGGTTAACTGGTGCCCTATATGTAAGACTTCTATCTCAGATGCAGAAGTAGAATACAAAGAGCAGGCAAGCCATTTCTGGCACATCAAGTATCCTCTTATCGAGGACGATGGAACTGTTTCTACAACTAAGTTCCTGGAGTTTGCAACAACACGTCCTGAGACTATGCTTGGTGATACAGCAGTAGCTGTAAACCCTGAAGATCCAAGATACAAGGATTACATCGGCAAGAATGTAATGCTTCCTATAATCAACCGTCCTATTCCTGTAGTTGGCGATGAACACGCTGATGTGGAATTCGGTACAGGTGTTGTTAAGATCACTCCCGGTCATGACCCTAACGATTTTGAAGTTGGTAAGCGTCATAACCTTGAAGTTATCAACGTACTCAACGACGATGCTACTATCAATGAAAAGGGTGGCAAGTTCGAAGGTATGGACCGCTACGAAGCAAGAAAGCTTATCGTAGAAGAGCTTGATAATATGGGACTTTTAGTATCCATAGAAGATATGACTCACAACGTAGGAACTCACGACAGATGCGGTGAGACAGTTGAGCCTATGGTTAAAGATCAGTGGTTCGTTAAGATGGACGAGCTCATCAAGCCTGCAGTTAAGGCTATTGAAGATGGCGAGATCCAGCTTATTCCTAAGTCTATGGAAAAGACATATTATAACTGGACCAATAACATCAAAGACTGGTGTATATCACGTCAGCTCTGGTGGGGACACAGAATCCCTGCATGGTACTGTGATGAGTGCGGTGAGATCGTTGTTGCCAAAGAGGCACCTACAGTATGTCCTAAGTGCGGATGCAAGCATCTGACACAGGATCCTGATACACTTGATACATGGTTCTCATCAGCCCTTTGGCCTTTTGAGACACTTGGATGGCCTGAGATCACAGAGGATCTTAAATATTTCTATCCTACAGATGTTCTTGTAACAGGATACGATATCATCTTCTTCTGGGTTATCAGAATGATATTCTCAGGATTTGAACAGATGGGAGAAAAGCCTTTCAAGACAGTTCTGTTCCATGGTCTTGTAAGAGACTCTCAGGGTCGTAAGATGAGTAAGTCACTTGGTAACGGTATCGATCCTCTTGAGATCATCGATCAGTACGGCGCTGATGCACTTCGTCTTACACTTATTACAGGTAATGCGCCTGGTAACGATATGCGTTTCTACATCGAGCGTGTTGAGAACAGCCGTAACTTTGCCAATAAGGTATGGAATGC
>JAEEGH010032179.1_pt1 | contig 10097 bp, 9 predicted proteins | sample 9134181 | NCBI WGS metagenome assembly JAEEGH01 (sample SAMN16246544, study PRJNA631951) | gut metagenome | biome: gut microbiome; feature: rumen; material: DP-attached | host: Bos | place: Iran: Karaj | collected 2018-10 | reverse complement strand
ACCACAGATTCCATCACAGGAATATCGAGTCCTCCAATGTGGAGCGTGAAGACCTCCTCGCAATTTAGCTCTTCTACAAGCTTTTCCGCTAAAGTCAAGAAAACACCTCCTATTCATATTTTTACTGTTTCAATCCTATAAATAGGATGTCCCAGCCAACATACCCAATATTTTAGACTTTCTGCACAAAAATGTAAGATACAAATTAAACAAAGTGTATAGTATCAATATTCGGTGAAATTATACACAATTTCGGCATTCCGTATGTCCACCTTACACCCAAAAAAAGTGTCCAGTCAATGCTGGACACTTTTTTTTAACACTTTTTTCAATACTTTTTAATTGTTTAAGAAAATACCTTTTTACCGCGAACAAATTTGTCTTTGATAATGGCATCAGCATCGTTGTAGCACATTCTCTCAATGCGTTCTCTTATTGACATATCACGCATCGAATACATCTTGCTATCGTCAATTACCACTGCATCAAAATCATATCCTTCCTTGAAAGAACCGACCTTTCCAAAGTACTTTCCGCCACCCATCGTAGCCATATAAAATACTTCTTCAAATGTAAGTGGTGATACGTTTGTATCAACCAATCGATAATACATTTTTGATGCTTGAAGGGTAATAAGCATAGTCTTTACCATGTTCATTGATGAACCTGCAGCAACATCTGTGCCAAGTCCAACATTAATACCCTCGTCCAAGAATTTCTTAATTGGAGCGATTCCAGATGTAAGATTCATATTTGAGTCTGCGCAATGCGCTATATATGCACCATGCTTTTTGAGAATTTCCATCTCTCTATCATCAGAATGTACGCAATGAGCCATGATTGTTGGACAATCAGGTGTGCCCATTGTGTCAAAAAGCTCATAAGCATTGGCATAACATGAAGACTCTGGAACAAGCTCCTTGACCCATGCTATTTCCGAATGGTTTTCTGACAAATGAGACTGGATTCTAAGTCCCTTTTCCTTTGATAATTGACCAAGACCTCTCATTAGCTCATCACTGCAAGAAGGAATAAATCTAGGTGTGAGGATTGGCATAGTATTTGTATACTTGCCATCAATTGCCTCAAGCCATTGTCTTGTTGCAAGAAGAGATGCCTCAGCACTCTCCTCTTGAAGGTTCTCGCCACCATTTCTATCCATGTTGACTTTACCAACATAGGTCACAACACCGGTATCTTCAAGAAGATTCATTAATTCAATAGTTGCTTCATTATGAAGTGTACCAAAAACTACTGCACGAGTTGTGAAACAACGTCGTAAATCTTCTGCAAAATATTCATAAGCCTTTCGCGCATACTCAATATCAGCATACTTTGCTTCCTCAGGAAATGTATATGTACTGAGCCATTCCAAAAGCTCAGCATCCATACCGATTCCTCTGAAAGTGTACTGAGGTGCATGCACATGCAAATCTGTCATTCCTGGAATGATAAGTCTCTCACCATAATCATAAAGCTGAAGGCCCTTATACTTTTCAGGAAGCTCTGTAAAGGCTCCCTTGCATATTCCGTTCTCGCAAACCAAATAGCCTCTATAATAAGTCACTATGCTGTTTTTTGATTCTGAGAAAGCAATGCCTCCTCGTAGTACAAAACTGTTGTTCATATAATTCCTTTCGGGAAGACGCAGCCATCTTAGATTGCTGTCGCAATGGGGCTGCGTCGTGGGAGACTTTTTCTTTCAGAAAAAGCCTCCTATCCTTGAAGACCCCTAGCTTGTCTATCCATATCCTCAACTACGATATCGTAAATCTCACCAAGGGTTCTGCAATACTCAAGAACCTTCCAAGGCTCATTTGTATGATAGTGAATCTTGATAAGCTCCTCATCACCTACAGCAAGAAGGCTATCTCCAACAAAATTCTCTGTGATGTAATCATTGATTGCATCCTCATCAAGATTCTCTCCCTCGATAAGAAGTTGTGTGTCGTATCTAAATTCAATTGACTGCTCTGGTAACATTTTTCATCCTCCATATTATATAGAAATAATTAGGCAAAACTAACGCTGCCCACAAAAGATACTTTAACATAGTTGCTATAAAAACGCGAGCCTAAACGTACGAAAGAGACGCCAGCGGAGCGTCTCTTTCAAAAGGGAGAATAATGTTATGAAAAAATTGTATCTCTCTCGAGATGAGTATATATTAACTAAAAATTATGTACAAGTTATGTGAAAATTGTGAATTGTCTGTGAATAAAATAAATTTTCATTTAACTTAATCGTTTAGTTTCTTTTTTCTAACATTATTATAAATACTATTTGCTCAACAGGAAGACGCACTTATTGTATGCAAACTTTGCTTGCGGAAGTGCGTCGTGGAATAGCATTTTACTAAAGTAAAATACTATTCTATAGTCTCAACCTTGATTGTATTTGTATTTCCTACATTACCATCAATTGGGCCACCTGTAAGAACTACTCTGTCACCCTTCTTGAGATCAAGCATCTGCTTAACACGCTCTGATGCATAGTAGAACATCACATCAAGTGAAGTAAACTTGTCAACGAGAACTGGTGTAACACCCCAGCTAAGTGCAAGTCTTCTCCATACCTTTTTGTCTGTTGTCATAGCGATTGTATCAACTGGGCAACGGAAACGGCTAACACGCTTTGCTGTATATCCTGACATTGTGCAAGCAACAATTGCCTTTGCCTCAACATCGATAGCCATTGAACATGTAGAGTGGCAAACAGCATCTGGAATAGAAGCGATTGCAATTTCATCCTTGTGGAAACGTCTCTCATAATTAATATCGTTTTCTGTTGTCTCTGCGATTTCAGCCATTGTTGCAACAGCCTGAACTGGGTATTTACCCTGAGCACTCTCACCTGAAAGCATGATAGCTGATGTACCATCATAAACAGCGTTTGCAACGTCTGAAATCTCTGCACGTGTTGGACGTGGATTTGTAATCATAGACTCAAGCATCTCTGTAGCTGTAACAACGCTCTTTCCAAGTGCACGAGCCTTTGCGATAAGCTCCTTCTGGATAGCTGGAAGCTTTACAAATGGAATCTCAACACCAAGGTCACCACGAGCAACCATGATACCATTAGCAATTTCAAGAATTTCCTCTACATTGTCAACACCTGGCTGATTCTCAATCTTTGCGATAACAACGATATCCTCACCGCCGTTCTCATCAAGGAAAGTTCTAAGCTCTTCCATATCCTTCTTTGTAGAAACGAAAGAAGCTGCAACGAAATCAACATCATTCTCGATACCGAAGAGGATATCCTTCTTGTCTTGCTCTGAAAGGTATGGGCCTGACATAACCTTGTTAGGGAACGACATAGACTTCTTGTTACTCATAGTACCGCCTGCAGTACACTTTGTAATAACGTCATGTCCCTTGATATCTGTAACCTCAAAGAATACGATGCCGTTACAAACTGAAAGTGTATCACCAACAGATAAATCGTTGTGAAGATTCTTGTGGCTAACAGACACTCTTGTCTCATCACCCTCAACATCATCTGTTGTGAATGTAAATGTATCACCTTCTTTTACAGTAACAGAACCATCTTTGAAAGTACCAATTCTATATTCTGGTCCCTTTGTATCAAGCAAGATTGCGATAGGTAAGTTAAGCTTCTTACGAACCTTCTTAACTAAATCCATCTTCATTCCCTGCTCTTCATGATCGCCATGTGAAAAGTTCATTCTAGCAACATTCATACCAGCTTTGGCCATAGCAGTAAGAGTTTCCTCATTCATACTTGCTGGACCGATTGTACAAATAATCTTGGTTTTTCTCATATAATAACTCCTATCTATACTAAAAAATGCATTAATAAAATAACAATTTTATTATAAAACGAAATCCAATCTATCTTATCATCTTTAATCGATACTTTCAATCACAATTAAATTTCCTTTATCAATAGTGATTTTTCCAGTGGCCTCGGCCACCTCATTACTGATTGTAAGCGTATTAAAGCCCTCAACAGTCGCATCTTTAAGGGGATACTTAAATCCTTCCATTGTAAGACCACTCACTGGTCCCATATATGGAACGACCGATACATACTTACCCTCATTGGCATCAATCCTACATAAATCCCCCGGCTTTATCATTCGGATATTATTATTTCTATCCAGCAATATTACATTTCTATTTTCTCTAAGCCCCATTCCCAGCAACGCAATGTTGCCAAGTAGATGGTCTACCCTAGTTCCTGTTCCACCGAGAATATAAATGTAATCTCCATCGTGTGATTTCTCAATTGCATAATGAAGAGCCGCCTCAGTATCTGTATCATCCTTTATAGGATTTAATACTTTATGAGCTATTTTTTTCTCTTTAATTTTTTCTAATGCTTTTTCTCCTGCCGAATCGAAATCACCAATAACAATATCTGGAGCAACTCCAAGATACTCACAAGCTTCATATCCCTTGTCGCATGCGATAATAAACTGATGCTCTCTCTTTGCCTCTTTTAAAAAGTCATTAGTGAATGTGTAATCAATAGTTCCACCTGCAACTATTACATATCTCATTCCATCTTCTCCAAAAGCTCCATTGCATTTGCTTTTATATCACCTTTAAATACAGCAGAACCTGCAACAATAATATTGGCTCCTGCCTCTAAAACATCATCAATCGTATCAATGTTGATTCCTCCATCAACCTCAATATCAATCTTCAATTTCTTCTGTCGAGCTAGTATAGATAGTTCACGAACCTTGTCAACTGTGTATGGTATAAGGCTTTGGCCACCAAATCCTGGATTTACAGTCATGATGAGTACCATATCAACTTTTTCAAGAACGTGAATAATATCTGTGATAGGAGTCGCAGGATTAATTGCAACACCAGCCATTACTCCACAACTCTTGATTAAATCGATTGTCGCATCCAGATGCTTACATGCTTCTGCGTGAACTGTAATAATATCAGCACCAGCCTCTGCAAACTCCTTAATATATCTCTCCGGATCTACTATCATCAAATGTACATCAAACAATCTATCAGTGTATTTGCGAATTGTTTTGAGTACTGGAATACCAAAACTGATACTTGGTACAAACACACCATCCATTACATCAAAATGAACATACTGCGCTCCAGCCTCGTCAATAAGCTCTAATTGTTCTTTGATAATACCAAAATCCGCCGACAAAATTGATGGCGCTAAACACTTTTCCATAAGGACCTCACTTGATTAGTTATTTATATTTTGAATTTTGCTGAGCTACCATTTCTGAGTAGATTTGCAAATAATTCTCGTATCGACTAGTGGCGATTTTTCCCGCCTCTACAGCTGCTTTAACGCCGCAATCAGGCTCTTTATAATGAACGCAGCCTCCAAAACGGCAATGGGTTTCTGGCTCGATAAATTCCGGAAACAGTGAATACAATTCTACTGGCTCACACTTTGGAACAAATAGAGACGAGAATCCCGGTGTATCCATAATGTAAGTATCATCACCTAAATACAATAATTCAGAATGGCGAGTAGTATGTTTGCCACGGCCAATCTTTGCAGATACCTCTCCTGTCTCCATAGATTGTCCCTCTGTGAGAAGGTTTACGATAGAACTCTTGCCTACACCAGATGGCCCAGCAACGGTAGAAGTTTTTCCCTTTAAAACCTCTCTTATTTCATCAAGGCCATGTTCTCTTTTTGCTGATGTAAATATAACCTTGTAGCCAGCTTTCTCGTAAGTATTTCGCATAGCTTCCTCGAAGCCCTCATCCGCAATATCTTTTTTATTAAAGCATATTACAATAGGAACCTGCTGCTCCTCCATCATACACAAAAATCTATCCAATAAATTGAGATTTGGCTCTGGATTTTTGGTCGCAAAAATGAGCAATGCTTGGTCGACATTTGCCACTGCAGGTCGGATAAGCTGGGACTTGCGTGGGAGAATGTCAGTAACATTGCCCGTCTTCTCCTCCTGAGAGATGATGTCAATAACGACATCATCTCCTACTAGAGGCTTTATCTTTTCTTTTCTAAAGGCACCTTTGGCCTTGCACTCGTATACGCTGGAATCAGATGTCTGAACATAATAGAAACCAGCAATACCTTTAATTATTTTTCCTTGCATTAATTTTGCGTTCCCTGTACTGTCTGAGAAGATGTTTCCTTCTTGTTATCAAGATTTATTGTTGTGCCATCCTCAGTAGTAAATGTAGGTATATAGGTAAATGTAATTGTTATTTCTGATCTTGTGATGTCAAATTCAATTGCACTACCCTTTGGAATTGTACCTGACTGATTAAGCTCTGCAATTTCAAATGTACAATCTCCATCATATGGGTTTGAAATCTTGTAGTGATATGTGATTTCCTTTGGACCCTGGCTAATTACAAGATTAATCTTTGTATTTGCCTCAACCTCTTCGCCCGCCTCAATAGACTGGCTAATTACATCACCAGAATCTACAGTATCTGAATACTCTTTTGAAGTAGTTCCTACAACAATTGACTTTTCATCTAAAAGCTTTGTTGCCTCAGATTGAGAAAGACCAACTACATTAGGAACCGTAACCATTTCCTCTTCTTCAGTCTCAGAATCACTTGTTGTTGGAGTATTCTCTGTGCTAGAGGAATCGCTTTCTGAAGAATCAGAACCATCAGAACCTGCTACAGTAAGTCTAAGTGTATCACTAAGTGAAAACTCCTCATCAGCAGCTGTTGACTGGCTAGTAACTGTACCATCCGCCTCATCGCTCTCCTCGTACTGAACAGAAATATTATCCTCATCTAGTCCAAGAGCAGTAAGCTTCTCTACAGCCTCTTCGTATTGAGTTCCCACAACATCTATCATTGTGACCTTTTTAGAACCAAAACTAAATAATCCAAATATATTTCCAAGTATTGCTACTAAGATTGCTACTATTGCTACACCGGCAACGATACCTGCGATAGTCATGACTCTGTCCATCTTTGAGTCATCCTCTTCATCGTAATAATCGTCATCATCGTCATAGTAATCGTCATCATCATAGTACTCGTCTTCATCGTCGTACTCATCCTCGAAGGTAAGTGCCTCTGCTGCACGTCTTGTAAGACTTTCCTCCTGTTCCTGAGTAATGCGAGGTGATGAAATAACCTGTGTTTTTCCCAGGTCTGAAGCCTCAACGATAGTAACGAAATCATCATTAGGGCTAACAAGAGCCTTCTTTAAATCCATCAACATATCAGTTATGGTTCCATAACGTCTGTCAGGACTCTTCATTGTAGCCTTGAGAATAATTTTCTCAAGTGAAATGGGAAGGTCTGGCGCATAAGCTGAAGGTGCAACCATCTCCTCCTGTAAATGCTGAATAGCAATAGCTACAGTATTGTCCCCATCAAATGGAACACGACCTGTAACCATCTCGTACATTACGATACCAAGTGAATAAATATCACTCTTGCCATCTACAAAACCATTTCTCGCCTGCTCTGGTGATGAATAATGAACTGAACCCATCACATCAGCATGGATTGTATTTGAGCTAGCCGCTCTAGCAATACCAAAGTCTGTAACCTTTACCTTGCCCTCTGTAGAAATGATAATATTCTGTGGCTTTATATCTCTATGAATAATGCCCTTCTGGTGAGCAGCCTCAATACCACGCCCCACCTGAATTGCAATACTAATTGCCTCTTTAAAATTAAGCTGACCTTTTTTCTCAATATAAGTCTTGAGAGTAATTCCCTCAACGTATTCCATAACAATGAAATACATTCCATTTTCAGAACCTACATCATAAATATTGACGATATTTGGATGTTCAAGACCTGCTGCAGACTGAGCCTCTGTTCTAAACTTTGCTACAAATGTAGCATCCTCAGAAAACTCCTGCTTGAGAATCTTTATTGCCACTTCACGACCAAGAATATGGTCTTTTGCGCGATATACATCAGACATTCCGCCTGAGCCAACTCTATCAATTACCTCATATCTATCCGCTATAAATACGCCTTGTGTTATCATGTATTCTCCTATCCAATCTATAGATTATTCAACAATTATAACTGAAATATTGTCCTTGCCACCGCTGTTGTTTGCAAGTTCAATTAATTTCGCAGCTCTATTCTCGATAGGAGAATCCTCCTTGAGAATTGAGAAAATATCTTTGTCTGAAACCATATTTGTGAGACCATCAGAACACAGCAGTATATGCTCACGTCCCTTTAACGCAACGTCAAAATAATCTGGAGTAATAGAACTCTCAGCTCCAACTGCGCGAGTAATCATATTTTTCCGCTTGTCAGTACGAGCATCATCCTCATCCAACTCGCCTGTTCGCACAAGCTCTGCCACTACAGAGTGATCCTTTGTTATCTGTTTGATTTTGGAAGCTGTCGCAACATACAAACGGCTATCACCAACGTTCGCTACAAAAAGGTGATTATCAATAACTGTGGCAAGTACTAAAGTAGTACCCATACCTGCCTTTGTAGAATCTGATTTTGACTCTGTAAAGATTATGCTATTGGCTTTTTGAATTGCCTGCTCGATAATTCTAACAGTTTCTTTTTCCGTGGATGCCTTTATGCTATCTATAATTGTCTCAACGCATTTTGCGGATGCATAATCGCCTGCTAATTCTCCGCCCATTCCGTCGGCAACTATATATAGATTTGGCAAACTACCTAATCTCATGTCGGAAACAAAAATAGAGTCCTGGTTGACATTTCTCTTTATTCCAACATCAGTTTTTGCATAACTTATCATTAATCAGTCCCTTTCGCAGCTTCCATTTTACGCTTTCTTAATTGTCCACAGGCCCCGTCTATATCCCGGCCCATTTCCCTTCTAATAGTAGCATTATTCACGTATTTTTCAATCTTTTTTTGGAACGCATAAGCCCTGTCCATAGTAGGGCTAACAAAGTCTCGTTCCTTAATTGGATTGACTGGAATCAAGTTTACATGACAGTTTAAATGACCTATCAATTCTCCCAATTCCTTGGCATCCTCGTCATGATCATTTACACCACCCACTAAAGAATATTCAAAGGTAATTCTCCTACCAGTTTTATTGAAATAATACTCACAAGCGTCAATAAGCTCATGTATCTCATATTTGTTTGCAATCGGCATCAGCTCAGCTCTCTTCTTTTGATTTGGAGCATGAAGAGAAATTGCAAGTGTAATTGTTAAATCCTCATCTGCCAACTGTTTTATGCGTGGAACGATTCCACATGTACTAACCGTAATATTTCTCTGTGAAATGTTTAGTCCATTCTCATCAGAAAGCAATCTAACAAACTTAACTATATTGTCATAATTGTCCATTGGCTCACCAGTGCCCATTACAACAAGATTTGAAACACGTTCTCCGGTATCCCTTTGAATCATGTATATCTGTCCTAGCATTTCTGCAGGTGTCAGATTTCTCACCCAGCCATCCAAGGTAGATGCACAGAATCGACATCCCATCTTACAGCCAACCTGTGAACTAATGCAAACTGAGTTGCCATGTTTGTAGCTCATCCAAACACTCTCAACCATTTGACCATCACATAATTCAAATAAGTATTTACGGGTACCATCTATTTTGGACACTTGTAAATCTATTTGCTTGAGTGGTCTATAGTTGCAGTTTGCAATAAGCTTTTCTTTAAGTGACTTTGGGATATTTTTCATTTCGTCATAGTCTAGAGCTAAGTGCTGATGCATCCATTCATATAGCTGCTTTGCTCTAAACTTTGGCTCTCCCAAATCATTAGTCACAAATTCTGTAAGCTCTTCTATATTTAATGACCTAATATCTACTAATTCTTTTTCATTACACATATATAAAATCCATCATGTTTATTATCAGGGAAAAGTTGAGTTTCCTTTTCTATTTTAAATTCACTATGTGAAGATAAAAAGTTTCTTACCTGATTTTCATTTTCATCTTTGTTAATTGTGCAAGTACTATAGGATAGTTTTCCACCATCCTTAACATATTTGCATACGTTATCAAGAATCTTGGCCTGTAAATCCACAAGCTCATTTAAAGAATCCTGAGTCTGGTTGTATTTAATATCTGGCTTCTTTCGAATAATTCCAAGACCAGAGCATGGCAAATCCGCAATTACGATATCGTACTTACCAATTGAATCCTCGTCGAGAATTGTG
>JAEEGH010032178.1_pt1 | contig 10097 bp, 6 predicted proteins | sample 9134181 | NCBI WGS metagenome assembly JAEEGH01 (sample SAMN16246544, study PRJNA631951) | gut metagenome | biome: gut microbiome; feature: rumen; material: DP-attached | host: Bos | place: Iran: Karaj | collected 2018-10 | reverse complement strand
GGTTGCGGAGAATTCAAACATCATCGGAGATGACTCGGTTAAAACCGTAAACGACTTATATACATATGCAAGAAACGAATTGGAAATGAGTTACAAAGGAACGACTGCATTTAACAAACTTTTGGAAGAAGCAACCGTTAAAAAATACAACGAAGAAAAAGTAAGTGAAATGGTAAACAACTTTACCGAATATCAGGAATCTTACTATCAATACACATATGGTGTTGATTTGGCAACATATCTCGAAGCCATAGGTTCATCGGAAGAGGAATTCAACGAAAATATTGATAATTCGGTACGTGATTACTTCAAACAATATATGTTGGTTCACTACATTGCCGACAAGGAACATATTACATATTCCGAAGAAGATTATCAAAATATTCTTCAGCAATATGCTAACACTTACGGATATGAATCAGCCGAAGCTTTTGAAGAAAGCTCAACGGAAGAAGATCTTGACAACTTCAAAGCAACTCTTCTTTATCAACAGGTTGTGGAATATCTAGCAGATATTGTAACGGTTGAATAACTTATCTTATATAGAAGAAAAGCAATCCCAAAGGATTGCTTTTTCTTTTTGCGTTTATTAAGTTATTGTTATCAAAGTCGCCCATATCGAGCATCAATTATGAAAAGTGTTATTGAATTATCTAAAATATATCATTATTCCCATCTTCTTACAAATACCCAATAGATATAGCTTGCTATAGCTAATAGCTATAGCAAGTCTTTTTCCTTGTCATCCTATTATTAAGTCGTCATCGTCGAAAATCGCCTCAACAGTATTTAGAGATTATCTGCGACCAAAATACAAAAAAACCACTGCTATAAGCAGTGGTTTTTGATGAGACATCGGGGATTCGAACCCCGGACAACTTGATTAAAAGTCAAGTGCTCTACCAACTGAGCTAATATCCCATATTCTTTTTGAGAGTTAGAATCCAGTGTTTCTAACCTAACAGGGCTAGCTGGATTCGAACCAGCGAATGCAGGAGTCAAAGTCCTGTGCCTTACCGCTTGGCTATAACCCTAAATAATTTAAGGTGGGAAAAGGGACTCGAACCCTCGACCTCCAGAGCCACAATCTGGCGCGCTAGCCAACTGCGCCACTCCCACCATATGCCTTAAAAAGACAAAAACGTGCTCGAAGGGATTCGAACCCCCGACCCACGGCTTAGAAGGCCGTTGCTCTATCCAGCTGAGCTACGAACACATATACAAGAGAATGCTATATTCTATTGTAAAAGCGGGTGATGGGAATCGAACCCACGTATCTAGCTTGGAAGGCTAGTGTTCTACCATTGAACTACACCCGCATGTTGACTAATTTTAAATTTTTATCGGGGTGACAGGATTCGAACCTGCGACCTCTTGATCCCAAATCAAGCGCTCTAGCCAAACTGAGCCACACCCCGTTATTGGTGTATCGCGTAACGCAAGAGTTATTATATAATACGCTTTCGGGATTGTCAACTGAATTTTTTATATTTTGATAACTTTTTTAAATGGCTCTATATAGCCGTTTTAAAGCATTTTCCTTTTTGTTTACACAAAATCGTTTTTAAACTTAAGAAGCTCATCCGTGAATTCTTTGGCAAGGGGCGACATTATCATATTCTGATGCTGTAGCATGACTATCTTAACCTCTTCCGAAGACTCGAAAGGCACCGTAACCAAGCCCGATCCCGTAACCTGATCGATTGTCATACCGGTGCATATCGTAAAGCCTTGTATGGATCTTAAAAGTTCAAAAAGAGTCGCTCGATCGCTTATCCTTATACTTCTTTTTTGCTCATAGGTGCTTACTATCTCTTCGGAGAAATGAAATGAATTATAATCTCCTTGTTCAAAGCAAAGATACGGATATTCTTGAAGCATGGCCATCTTTACCATCTTCTTTTTCGCAAGAGGATGATTTACTGAACAAAGAATATGCGGTGTTACCGTAAAAAGCTCTCTGTATTCCAAGTTACTCTCTCTGATAATCTTCTTAATTACAGTCTCGTTAAAGCTATTCATATAAAGAATGCCGATTTCGCTTTTTAAGTTTTTAACATCCTCTATTATTTCATAAGTCTTGGTTTCCTTAATTGAAAAGGCGTATTCATCCATGCCGTATTTTTTAACCAACGTGGCAAAAGCATCAACCGCAAAGCTGTAGTGCTGAGTTGTTACGCTGAATTTCTTTTTATAAGGCTCTTCACCCAAATATTTCGATTCCACCAACCTGCATTGTTCCACAAGCTGTCGCGCATATCCCAAGAACTCTTCTCCGGATGATGTTATCGCAACGCCTTTGTTGGTTCTTTTAAATATAGTAATACCAAGTTCTTTTTCCAAGTCCTTAAGGGCGTTTGAAAGGCTTGGTTGGGAGATAAACAGCGACTTGGCCGCTTCATTTATGGAATTTTTTTCCGCAACCGTAACTACGTATTTTAATTGTTGTAAGGTCATATTAAAAATTATCCTTCTGTTTTTCAAGCATTTCCTTCATGCTTCTCAATGCCTTTCCTCTGTGACTTATGGCATTTTTCTCCTCAGGCGAAAGCTCCGCGGAAGTTTTTTTAAGCTTGGGAAGATATAATATAGGATCATATCCGAAACCGTTTTCTCCTCTAATTTCATGGGCAATTTCGCCTTCCATGGTCCCTTGTGTATCAATAATTCTGCCATCCGGAAAAACCGCAGCTATAGCACAAACAAACCTGGCGCTTCTTTCGCCTTCCTTTGCATCTTTCAATCTTTCTATAATATTATTGTTCTTAATGGTATAAGAAGTATCTTCACCCATATATCTTGCGGAATATATACCCGGTTCCTTGTTTATATAATCCACTTCAAGACCCGAATCATCCGCCAGAGCCGCCATTCCGGCCTTTTCCGCTACGTATTTTGCCTTAATTATGGCATTTTCCTTAAAAGTCTTGCCCGTTTCTTCCACCTCGTCCATGGAAACATTTACATCTTTCAAAGACAATACTTCTATGCCGGACCCGGACAGTATCTGTCTTACTTCCGCCAGTTTATGTTCGTTGGATGTCGCAAAGACTACTTTCATAACAATTCCACCTATTTCACTAAATTATTTGTTGTTGGTAAATGCTTTTAAGCAAACCGTACATTCGTGCTTTTCCTGAGTATTTTCCCACTCGAATCCCCTAAGGCTGATATAACTTTCTTTTCCTTCCAAAGTTACGGTTTCGGTTTTATAGTCATTATAAAATTCTACCGCTATAGGTCTTGTAGCCCCGGGTGTTTCTATTTTAACTATAATAGCGTATTTTTGACCGGCCGTTAATGACACCGGGCTCTTCAAATCCACGGTATAATATCCCGCATTTTTAAAGCTTCCCTCCGCATTCGGAGTTACATATATATTAAGAGAGCTGACGGATTCAAAATTCGGGCACACATACACACTGTAATTTGTGTCCGTTCCGGTAGCATAAAAGCTGACAGCTTCCAAATCCTCATCGTTTTGAGCTTCATATACGCTGGCAAAATAAGCACTTTCTTCACCGTATCCAAGCTGGCCTATCCATCCGCAATAATCATATTGATATATATTGTCGTAATTGTCCGCTTCATCAACAGCCGTATAAGCGATGTTGTGGACACCGATATTGGAATCATAGTAAGAAACATAGAAGACGCCGTTGTTGCCGAAACTGCTTCCCCAGCTGTTCATACATATAAAAGCGCCGTCGCCTTCAATATCCATAGTGAAGTTTTCTTTTGGATATTCATCGTCCCAACCGATTATAACAATATCGTGATTCGGTTTTGCGATTCCGACATAGCAATAAGCATTTTCATTAGGATTGTAATATGTGGAATAACCCGCAACCACATTCATCGACGTATATAACGAGCTTTGAACCGCACCGTATTTGTATACCATTTTCTTTATGCCGATAAAGTCTTTTGCCTGAATTATCTGCGCTTCTCTCACATGCTTAACTGCTCTCAATTCATCGTTTGTTTCACCGTCTCCAAAAGGATCGTCGCTTTCAAGCACCGGTCCCTGCCACGCCGCAAGATAAGCAAGAGACATCAAATAATCCCCACCATCTGATACGTTTGAATTGAAAGAATTATTAAGAGTCATATGATCTTCCGAAAAATCATATGCTTCTTCCGGTAAAAGTGTGCTTTCCAAGGCATTTAACGCCGCAAATGCCCAACAAGCTCCCGTCAATCCCTGATTCTTGGCAGGCGGAATTCTTCCGTTGTCCATATAATTGTAATAACTCGGCAAGGCCTGTTGTTCTACCGTAGATGTAAGAGTTGCCGTAATGGTTTGTGCATCCCATACATAGTCATATTGAAAAGCCTCTGTTAATACATCCGTAGAAACATAAACAACTCCATCTATTATTTCAATGGCATTTTTGATTTCAACGTTTTTATCGTTAATCATTACTATGTCCGAAGCTCTGTGCATTTCAACCCTTGTGGAGCCTCGTTCGATTATAAGTTTTTCTCCGTTGTAAAAATTAACCGCACAATCAAGCGCTTCTTTTATGCTGTCAGAAGGAATCATCATCACAAGTTCTTTATTCATATAGACCTTGCCTCGATGTGCTTCAACAGTCTTGCCATCAATTACAAGTTGGATGTTTTTTGAATTAACATCCTTTGAAATCTGCTCATGCCAAACAGAGGCGTTAGCATTAGCGCCTGCAGCTTTAACAATATATTCATTTCTGTTAAAAGCAAATAGTGCAAATATAACTCCGACAAACACTACTGCCGCTGCAACAATAAGCAGAATTTTTCTTTTCATTTCTCTATCACTCTTTGTTCTTACAAATTGCTATTTTTGGGAGGTTTAGGCCCCATAAACTGATAAAAATATGTTTTTATCATACCGTTATAGATTTTTCTGTTTTTATCGGCTTTAAGAGCCATATCCGTCTCAATATCGGAATATGATGTTATTACATATGCCGACCAATTATTCAATAATTTGTAGCGTTCTCCCAGTTCACTGTATATTTTCTTTAAACCTTCCGCATCCTCAAGTCTTTCGCCATAAGGAGGGTTTGTAATTAAAAATCCATATTCCGCCGGATTGCTAAGTTCGGATACCGGCCTTTGCTCAAAATGAATCATGTTTTCCACTCCGGCATTATTGGCATTGGCTATAGCTGCCTTAATAACATTTGCATCTATATCATATCCGAACAATTCAGGTTTCACGCTGTAATCAGCCAGATCATTGGCTTCATTTGCCGTATCATACCAATTTCTCTTCTTTATTAAATGTTTCCAACTTTCCGACAAAAACTCACGGTTTAAACCCGGAGCAATGTTCGCCGCCATCAATGCCGCTTCAATCGGAAAAGTACCGCTTCCGCAAAAAGGATCCAACAATACTCTGTCCTTGTTCCAAGGTGTCAACATAATAAGTGCTGCCGCCAATGTCTCGGAAATAGGGGCTTTTGAATTGATTTTGCGATAACCTCTCTTGTGAAGTGATTCTCCGGTTGTATCAATTGTTATCAAAGCCTTATCTTTTACAAAAGAAACCCTTATAGGAAAAGAATTGCCCTTTTCTTCAAACCATTCAACGTTGTATACAGCTTTTAGTCTCTCCACAACTGCCTTTTTCACAATTCTTTGTATATCTGTCGGGCTGAAAACCTTACTTCTTACGGAAGTTGCCTTTGTAACCCAAAATTTTCCGTCAACAGGAATGAATTTTTCCCATTCCATAGCCTTTACGGCTTCAAACAATTCATCAAAAGACTCGGCATGAACTTCACCAATCTTTAAAAGAACTCTCTCTGCCGTTCTCAAAAACATATTTGAACGACAAACAGCGCAGTCATCACCCGCAAAGGTAATCCTGCCATCTTCAACACGGATAATATCATATCCCAGTTTTATTATTTCTCTTTTTAATACAGATTCCAGTCCGAAATGACATGGAGCGACAAATTCATATTTATCCATTATTACTCCGCTAAATGAAAGTCTCCCTCTATTTTTATAGTATATAATAGATTAAACAAATTTAACAGATACTTTTAAGTCAAAAATTAAATGTAATTTTTCCGTAACATTTGATTAAAGACACTATATTTTGTGTTAATAATATTATTTACAAACTTTTTGTAAATTGTAAGTTATTTTTCTGAATTTTAGCGCAAAATAGCAAAAAATTCGCTCATGCATTTTTGATTTTCCTGTTGATTTTTGTTCTCTTATATACTATAATTTGTTTCATAGGAACGAGATATAATCGTTTCTATGTATAACCCCTTATTATTTATTTATACTCCCCTCAAGGTAGTCTAGAGTTTTTACTCTAGACTATTTTCTTTGTCATTATACAAATCATCGAAAGCTGCTCAAGCGACATTTCCGGATTGTATCGGTTGTTTAATGCAAGAAAGCAAGCTTTCTGTATTTTACTCGTCATGTACATAAAAAAGCCGGCATATAGCCGGCTTAAATTGTTTCTTCTAATTAATAGCTGATTTCGGTTATTAACGTACCATCAGCTTCTTCATATATAAATGAAACCTTTGTAGGTCTTACACCTGCTTCTGCTTCAATCTTATCTTTTGTCTCATTTACCATTTCTTCTGTAAGACTTTCTCTAAGCGCCTGAGCATCTGCAGTCAATCCCTCTTTAAACACATATGTGTATGTAATCGTATTTCCGCTGACTTCAAATGTCATTGACTTATAAGTATCTGCATACTGGCTTAATCTGGCTTGCTCAAGCTGATCATTCACAATTTTTATACCATTATTCTTTGAGTAGAAATCTTCAACCGATCCTTCCGCAACTTGAATAGGTACTGTTGTTTCTTTTTCATCATTATCAACTGTCTCCAATTCATTTGCAAGTGATTCAAGCTCATTTGTCAAATCTTTAACTGCCTGTTTGTTTGCACAACCTGTTGCAAAAGCTGACACTGCAACCAATGCTGCAATTAAAGTAATAACCTTAATCTTTTTCATTTTTCTTTCCTCCAAATAAACCTATTATTTCCATAGAAAAGGCTCCAAGAAAAACCTTGAAGCCTTAACGTGCGTTAGAGGATTCGAACCCCCGACCTTCTGGTCCGTAGCCAGACGCTCTATCCAGCTGAGCTAAACGCACATGCCGTTAGTACGACATTGACTATAATAGCACACACATTTTTAAAAATCAAGGGATTTTACACTTTTATTTTCTCACTGATTTCTTCTTTTTCTTTTCAAGATACATCTTAAAATCAGCTTGACTTATAAGATTATCCCATTGAATATCCTCATCTGCTCCTGCCATTGTATAGCCTAAGCTTGCGCTTGCTCTGTATTTCTTCTTGTCCGGAAAAGTGGTATCAATATATGCATAAAGAGTTTCTGTGAATTCCACTACTTCTCCTTCGTTTTCCGCAATTCCGACAATTACAAATTCATCGCCTCCATACCTCATAACTATTTGACCGTCCATGCAGCTTTTTTTAATTGCATCTGCTATACCAAGTATATATCTGTCACCCTCGTCGTGACCATAGCTGTCATTAACAAATTTCAAACCATCCACATCTGCAAAAACAACATACAACTGTTTGTCGGTCCGCTTACATTTTTTAACTATTTCAGGAACAGCCCTATTAAAACCGGCACGATTGTACAATCCCGTAAAAGTGTCCAATGTCCACATATTTTCCATATATCTGTTCATTGCCTTCAATTGGTTGATTTGCTGTATATTAAACAGAGCAATGCCTAAGGATTGAAGCCATCTACATATCTGATCCGGTCTATCAAGCATTCTTTCATCGGATAGTATTGCATATCCGAAAACATGCATATTATCATGAATAGGCAATACCAGATATGTGCCCGGAGAAAGCCATTCCTTACAATGTGCGGGCAATAACTCTGAGGTTTTAAAATCAGCATACTGAACAAATTTTCCGGATTCAAATGCTAATGTCATAGTTGCATCACTCGAAAAAGAAGTCTTATATACCTTCTTTTTATGATAACTCTTCGGATCTACATCTTCCGCATGTAAAACTTCAAAAGAATTTTCTTTGTCAAGGCAAAGATATAATCTTCCCATTTTAACTTCTTGCAGGATAATTTCAGCAGCTTTTTTTATATCTTCTATTGATTCCGCATAAAGCAGATTCTTCATTATACTTACATCAAAATGCTTGTAAATAAAGGACTTAAGTATGTAATCAACCGTGTCAACCTTAATTTTTTCTTCCGAAAATCTTTTATCCTTATTACAGCCGCAGCTCTCACTCAGTAACAATTTTATATTATTCTTAAAAATATGACTTTTGCCGTATTTATCATAATTTTTAAAATAATCAAAAGCTTTTTCTGCCATAAAACAGCTATCCCAGCTAACAGATGTAATAGACGGATAATACATTATTCCTTCTTCACTGCCGTCAAATCCCGTAACAATAACATCCTCCGGAACCTTTATACCATAATGTTTAAGTCTTCTAATAGCACCGATAGCCATGTAGTCATTTGCGCATACTACCGCATCAAAAGGTTTTTTGCTCTTTACAAAGTGATCAATCGCCTTTTCTCCGCCGGTATCTGTAAAATCACCTATATATATCCTATCAAAATCAACTTCGATATCGGAATCTCTTAATGCTTTAACATAACCATCAAGTCGAGATTCCGAATCACTTTGACCCTTTCGTCCGGTAATATGGTTAATGTTTTTTCTTCCATGCTCCTTTTGGATATGCATTACCAACTCATATATTGAATTTTCGTTATCAATAGATACCGAAGCCATGCCCGGAATAACAGCATCCATGCATATAGCAGGAACACCGGAATCAATGATTTTCTTCTTTATATCAAAATCATTAAGACCTTTGTACAAAACATTTTCAAAGAAAATAATTCCATCATAATCAGAAAAATTAGGAAGCGTATATATTGAAAAATCGCTTTTTGTAATGTTTCCGCCAACAAAATTGTCCACAATACAAGTAAAAGCAAAGATTTGATGTCCTTGCTTCTTTGCAATTTTTGTAAGTACTTTAAGAAATTCTTTTTGATAACTATATAAAATAATTGGAGAAATAAGACAAATCTTCATTATAACCACACCTCATTACCATTTACAACAAGCTTATTATAACATTCTTATTCCCAAAAAGCACCAAAAAAAATAAAAGCGAGAGTAAATTCTCGCTTTTATTTATGCCGGCGACCGGAATCGAACCGGTACCGTATTGCTACGACGGGATTTTAAGTCCCGCGCGTCTGCCAGTTCCGCCACGCCGGCACAAATATAAAAATCTTATAATGTATAACAACATTCCAACATCACTTCGTGATGTCGCCTGAGCACGCCACAAAGCCGTGCCATAAAACGACCCGCATGGGACTTGAACCCATGACCTCCGCCGTGACAGGGCGGCGCTCTAACCAACTGAGCCAGCGGGCCTTATTTAGTGGACCTTCAGGGACTCGAACCCCGGACCGATCGGTTATGAGCCGATTGCTCTAACCAGCTGAGCTAAAGGTCCAAAATATCTAAGCCGATGATCGGACTCGAACCGATAACCTGCTGATTACAAATCAGCTGCTCTGCCAATTGAGCCACATCGGCACATGCCACGTTCTTGCATACGAATAGCAAAACAACTCTTTCGTAAAAAAGAGCTACCGATGTAACTCTCCTTGTAAATGACTCCTACGGGAATCGAACCCGTGTTACCGCCGTGAAAGGGCGATGTCTTAACCGCTTGACCAAGGAGCCCAAAATATAAACTCCCCGAGTAGGGCTCGAACCTACAACCCCTCGGTTAACAGCCGAGTGCTCTACCATTGAGCTATCGAGGAATATTTTAAGGTATTACACCTTGAAAACCGCATACTGAATTATATCATTAATAAACAAATTAGTAAACATCACTTAGAAAACCCAATCCTTGGTTAACCCCTCGACCTATTAGTATTAGTCAGCTGCATGCATTACTGCACTTCCACCTCTAACCTATCAACCTCGTCGTCTTCAAGGGGTCTTACTCGTTTGAAACGATGGGATATCTCATCTTGAGGGGGGCTTCACGCTTAGATGCCTTCAGCGTTTATCCCGTCCC
>JAEEGH010032174.1_pt1 | contig 10098 bp, 5 predicted proteins | sample 9134181 | NCBI WGS metagenome assembly JAEEGH01 (sample SAMN16246544, study PRJNA631951) | gut metagenome | biome: gut microbiome; feature: rumen; material: DP-attached | host: Bos | place: Iran: Karaj | collected 2018-10 | reverse complement strand
GTTCACAGACGTATTATGTACGCTATGGATACCCTCCATCTTGCAAGCGGCGGAAAGACAAAAAAATGTGCTACCATCGTTGGTGAAGTTTTGGGACACTACCATCCACATGGAGACGCCTCTGTATATGATGCTCTTGTTCGTCTTGGACAGGATTTTGCACAGCGTTATACAACCGTAACTCCACAGGGAAACTTTGGTACTATCGCCGGTGACCCTCCGGCTGCCTACCGATACACTGAGGCTAAGATGTCAAAGATCACCGAAGAGATGACCAGCGACATCAATAAAAATACTGTAGACATGATCCGCAACTTTGATGATACCTGCGACGAGCCTGCAGTTCTTCCTTCAAAGTTCCCATTCCTGCTTTGTAACGGTACAACAGGTATTGCTGTTGGTATGGCCACAAATATGCCAACCCATAACCTTCGTGAAGTAGCAGACGCAATCTGTGCTTATATCGACAATAAAGAAATTTCTATCGAAGAGCTGATGCATTATATCAAAGGTCCGGATTTCCCAACCGGCGGTATCATTTACGGCACAGCTGGAATTAAGAAAGCCTATACAACAGGACGCGGTAAAATCGTTATCCGTTCAAAATTCACAATCGAAACTGATAAACGCGGAAAGGAATCTATTGTATTTACAGAGGTTCCTTATGGCGTAAATACAACAAACATTATCCGCCGTATCAAGGAGCTTGTCCGCGATAAGCAGATTGATGGTGTTGTAAATGCAAACGATGAATCTTCTGACCGTTCTGGTATGCGCCTTGTAGTTGATTTGAAAAAAGGTGCAATTACAAAGATTGTTTTGAATCAGCTTTTTGCAAAGACAGATTTGCAGTCTAACTTTGGTGTAATTAATCTTGCACTTGTTCCTCAGATTAAAGAGGGTACTCCTCGTTATGATGAACCTGGCATGCTTACTTTGCCACCAACTTATTTGAAACCGGAAGTTTTGACTTTGAAGCAGCTGATTCAGCATTTTGTTGATCACCGTGACGAAGTTATTACCCGCCGTACAATTTACGACCTTAAGGTTGCAAAGCACAGAATGCACATCTTGGAAGCGCTCATCACTGCAATTAATAACATTGATGAAGTTATCCAGATTATCAAGAGTTCTGAAAATACAGAAGATGCTAAGCTTAAACTTGAAAAGCGCTTTAACTTTGATGATGAGCAGGCACAGGCAATTGTTGATATGCAGCTCAAACGCCTCACACATCTGCTTATTGAAGATCTTCAGAAAGAAATTAAAGAGCTTCAGGCACTTATTGATTATCTCGAAGGTCTTCTTGCAGACCACAACAAGATTCTTAATCTTATTAAAGACGAAACACGTGGTCTTGCAGAAAAGTATGGTGATGACCGCCGTACAGAAATTGTTGCAAGCGAAGTAGAGCAGATTAATGTTGAAGACATGATTAAAGATGAGGACATGGTTGTTATGATTTCCCGCATGGGTTATATCAAGCGTGTTCCAGCTGATAAGTATAAAAAGCAGGGTAGGGGAGGAACCGGAAGTAACGGTACGAACCTTCTTGATGATGACTACGTTAATCAGCTGTTCATTGGTTCTACAAAGGAACACTTGTTATTCATAACTAACTTGGGTCGCGCTTACTGGATGAAGATTCATGAGATTCCGGAAAGCGAAAAGGCTGCCCGTGGTGCTCATATCAAGGGACTTCTCCAGGTTGGCCCGGATGAAGAAATTACAACAGTTGTTTCAATTAAAGAGTTCTCAGACGATCTGTTCCTGTTTATGACAACTGCACAGGGTGTTGTAAAGAAGGTTCGTTCAACTGAGTTCCAGAACGCTAAGACACGCGGTATCATCGGAATTAAGCTTAATGATAACGATAAACTGATTAGTGCAATTCCTACAACAGGTGACTGCGAGGTTATGCTGATTAGCCGCCGTGGTAAAGCTCTCCGTATTACAGAAGATTCAGTTCGTCTTATGGGACGTGCAAGCTGTGGTATTAAGGGTATGAAGCTTTCTGAAGGTGATGAGATTGCTGCTGCAGTTAAAGTTGAAAAAGATGCAAATATGATTTTGCTTACAGAGAAGGGTGTTGGAAAGAGAATTTCTTTCGACCTGTATTCAGTTCACGGACGTGGAACAGGTGGTCAGAGAATCTTTGGTAACACCGAATCTAAGGGTGAAATCATTGGTGCTATTAACGTTAAAGATAAAGATGAAGTTGTATGTATGACAAGCCAGGGTAAGACCCTGCGCTTTAAGGCAACAGACATTAAGGAACAGGGAACAGGAGCTTCTGGTGTAAATGTAGTTCGTGTTACCGAGCCTGATTTCATCGTTGGCCTTGATAAGGTCCAGGCTGATAGTGACGACTAAAAATTGTCACCCTGATGCAAATTCAGGAACTACATCTAGTATGCTGATAATTGAAAAAATTAATACAGACACTAGGTGTAGATAACTAACGGAAGGTAGTTAAAACAACTAACAATCGTTAGTTAGAAAAGTTAAAATTATTGTTGACAAAATGAAAATTTTGATTAATAATAAAAACAAGGGTATGAGCTATTTATTAAAGTATTTAGTTCTAGGGTGATAATATATATATACATCAGGCAGAAGGGCTGACCGAATAAATCGGTCGCCCTTTTTTTTATGTCCAACCGTTTGTTCCACGTGAAACAGCCCAAAATAAGTTATCCACATTATCTACAAGTTATCCACATTTTTTAGGAAGAGTGTGGATAACTATGTTAACTTTGTGGATTGGTGAAATACGAGTTTTGAGGTTTGATTGTTTCATGTGAAACATTGTATGTATTGAGCTGCTTATAAAAAGTGGTGAGATACTGGGACTGATTTTGGATGTGAGAAATTATTGTAATTGTCGTAAGGTTTGATGAAATGATTTGTTTCACGTGAAACTAAAAGGGTAGTGGAGGGGAAGCTGTTTGGCATAAGTGTTTCATGTGAAACATTCAGGGTTTGATGTTTGTTCCCAAAATGAATCTTATAAGCAAATTGATTTAAGCCTGGTTGTTCAAGGTTGTGGGTGTTGATTGATAGATGTTTGTGTTTCACGTGGAACAAATCTGATTGGTCTTTGTTGTGGATCCAGGACAATGGAATAGGTTAAATCAAAGATATAGGTATTATTAAGGGTTGATCAGGTTTATTTGTAATGTTTCATGTGAAACATTGTGTTTGTAAAGCTGTCTTGATTGTCGTTATGATTCGATGTTGATTAAAACTAAAAAAGTCGAATCAGGTCTATTTTCAGGGGTTAATACTTATCAGCTATTTATTCAAATAACATAAGAAAAGGTATGATTTCTTTAATTAATTTAAAAATAGATTTATGTTTCACATGAAACATTTTTTGTATCATTTTTTAAACAAACTTATGTTAGTTTGTTTAAAAAACTAATAAATGGTCGTTAACTTAACATCTTTACGACCGTTTGTTAGATAGAATCGAATATATAAAATTATTTCTGTTTTAATTCAGGGAATATCAAAAGTGTAAGTTGCTATATTGTGTTTGGAATGTTAAAAGATAATAACTCTGACGAGAGGATAATATTTTTATGGAGTAATGGATTTAAATCTTCTTTTCGCGGAGTTCAAAACGGCCTTTTCGCCAGTTTGCATAGCCAACTACAGAATATCCGGTTTTATCATATAATCTTCTGGAATATGGATTTTCTGTAAAGCAATCCAGACGAATTGAATCATATCCCGCAGATTTACACAGATTTTCTATATATTTCATTGTTTCTGAAGCTATACCCTTATTCTGGAATTCAGGATTTACACATAATCTGTGAATTACACAAAATCGGGAATCTGGATACTGCCAGCGTCCATTTTTGTATTCTTCATCGTATTCTTCGCTTAAAACAAAGCAAACAGCGATTCTATTATCAATTTTACCGATGTACATCTGGTTTCTGGTAATATCATCAGCTATTGTGGGTTTATCCGGATATATTTCATCCCATTGGTGAATTCCCTGCAATTCCATGTTTTGAATTGCTGCAGAGAATACAGAGAATACTTCTTTTGTTTGTGTTTTGTCTGCTTTAGAGTAAATCAAGCTTAAAATCCTTAAATTCTGCAATTCCGCCTGCTTTTTCTGCAGAATAACAGAATAATGCAAAACGAACACCAACAAACTGATCCAGAGTATAGCGTAGCTTTACTGGAGCACCAAATTCCTTAAAATCGGCTGTTTCTGCCATATTATCAGCAAAAGCGAACTGTACGTTCTCTTTTGTATGTTCAAGATTGAAAATTGCTTTTAATTTGAGCTTTGGAGAAGAAAGTTCCTGTTCGGCAGTAATTACAGGCTTTTCATTATCAAAAACTCCCATAGACCATGGACTATATGGAATTTTATGTTCTGCAGTAATCAGCTTGTATTTACCGCCTTTTTTGGTTATTCCTATAAAACCGTATTCACCTTCAAGTGCACATAAGCCTGCTATATCTCCTTCATTAATTTTTGAGGCATCAATTTCTACAGTTCCGGCGCAATGTTCGGTAAAGGTTCTCTGTGTAAGAGTATTTGCCGCCTGAACTATGTTTTTACAGACTTTATCAGTTTTTACGGTAAATACAGTTGGTTCAACCTTTATCAGAGCTTTATTTGGAATATGATTCCATTGCCAGGCTGGATTTGTAAAGTCATTACTGTAAAGCGGTGTATATTTATAATCCGGGCGTAAATCTGTAATTTTTACCTGTTCAGGAGCAATTCCGTCTTCTCCGAATACAGGAAAGTCATTTTCAAACTTTACAGGAACTAAAACGGGTATTCTGCCTAGTGCACCGTGGTCCTGGAATACAATTGAATACCAGCTGCCATCAGGAGCCTGAACAATTCCACCCTGAGCTGTCCCGCTGTTCCAGTTTGCCAGATCTGAGCATAAAACGTCTTTTCCTGTATAAGGGCCATCAATTTTGTCTGATACATAGCAGGCTTGGGTTCTCATCTTTCCTTTAGGCATATGAATGAAAAAGATGTAGTATTTACCGTTAATTTTATAAATATGGCTTCCTTCATAACCAAGAACGACATTTTCCGGATTATCCTGAATAATTACCTTATTTATACCGCCTGCCTTAGGACCAGATAAATCTTTATCCATTTCGGTAAGAGTTATATTCGTATTTCCGCTTACGCAGTAAACTCGTCCATCATCATCAAAAAGAAGCGACATATCGTGATAAAAGCCTTTAATCTCTGAACGTTTCCATGGACCTTCAATTTTGTCTGATGTAAAAAGATAGGTCTTATGTGTATCATTTGCTACAAAGCTGATATAGAATTTCCCGTTATGATGGCGAAGACAGGCAGCCCACATACCTTTTCCGTATGCCCCTTTATTATCTGAAAGGGTCTGTTTTTCAGTTGGTTCCAGTTCATCATAAACATAGGCTGCATGTTCCCAGTCTACAAGATTATAAGAACGAAGAATTGCGCAGCCCGGCATAAAGTGCATTGTTGTGCTTACCATGTAGTAAGTATCATCTACACGAATAATATCGGGGTCTGGAAAGTCTGCAGGAATAATGTAAGAAGATGCTTGTTTCATATGCTTTTCCATTGAGTTGATAACTAACTAACGTTCGGTAGTCCGGTTAAAAGGAGTTCAAGGTCTTTTACAGTACCGGCAATCATATCTGCACCATTAGTCTGGAGTTCTTCGCGGCTTCCGTATCCAAAGAGAATTCCACATGCTGCGATACCACATTTTTTTGCACCCAGCATATCATGCTTTCTGTCGCCAATCATAAGGATTTTAGAGCGGTCTGCTATGTGGTTTCGTTCAATTGCGTATTCAATAACTTCGTCTTTTTTACTGCGGGTTTCATCCATAAGGCTTCCGCAGACATTTTCAAAATATTGAGATAATCCAAAATGTTCGATAATTTTAATTGAATATTCTTCCGGCTTTGAGGTTGCCACAACCAGCTTTTTACCATTTTGCTTAAGTGTTGAAAGAAGCTCTGGTATGCCCGGATAAACTGTATTTTCCAGAAGTCCTTTTACAGCAAAATACTCCCGGTATTTTTTTACGCCTTCTGCAGCCTGTTCATCAGAAAAGCCGAATTGTGTTTTAAAGGTATCAACTAAAGGTGGACCTATAAATGAGCAGAGTTTTTCGTAGCTTGGAATTTCGATTCCAAAATACTTTAATGCATGAATAAATGAATTAGTTATTCCCTGTGCTGGATCTGTTAATGTTCCATCAAGGTCAAAGAAGAGATAATCAAACATAAAGTTATTATAGAAAGAGAAATAATTACGGGTCAAGGGGATGTGATTTTCAGACTTTAGTTGTTTGATTGCAACATTATATTTCATTCTGATATAGTAACAATATGGATTTTACAAAGAAGCCTTTAAGAATATTTTTCTCATATTACAAGCCTCATATCGGCCTCTTTATTGCGGATATGATTTGTGCATTTTTTATGGCTGCAATTGATGTTGCTTTCCCAATGTTTTCACGTTATGCACTCAATACGCTTATTCCAAATCATGAATTAAAAATCTTTTTGACTCTGGTGGCAATTCTGTTTGCTGGCTTTTGTATTCACAAAATGTGCAACTGGTTTGTTGCTTATTGGGGACACATATTTGGAAACCGCGTGGAACAGGATATGAGACGAGATGTTTTTGATCATCTCGAGGAATTACCTTTCAGCTTTTATGATACAAACCGTACTGGAAAAATCATGTCTCGTGCAACTACTGATCTTTTTGAAATTACAGAGCTTGCACATCATGGTCCTGAGGATTTTTCTATTGCGATGCTTAATCTTATAGGTTCGTTTGTTCTTCTCCTGACTATCAGATGGGAGCTTGCGATAATTGTTTTTATCATGCTGCCTGCAATCTTCTTTATTGTTTATACTTCGCGTAGAAATCTTTCTAAGGCCTCTGCAAAGGTTAAGGAAACAACAGCGGAAGTTAATGCTGGACTTGAATCCAGTATTTCTGGTATTCGTGTTACTAAGGGTTTTGTAAACGAAGATTTTGAACGTGCTCGATTCGAGGTTTATAACAAACAGTACAGTGCCGCGAAGCAGGATCGTTTCCGTTATATGGCAAGCTTTTTCTCAAATATAGAATTCTGTAATAATCTGCTTTCACTGCTTACACTTGCTGTTGGCGGATATTTTATCATGAAGGGAAAAATGACTCTGCCAGACTTAGTTGCAGCTAACTTATTTGTTGCAAGCTTTGTTGGACCAATTAAAAGACTTAATGGCTTTGTTGAACAGTTTGCTACAGGTATGGCTGGATTCAACAGGTTTATAGAAATAATGAGAACTGAGCCGGAGCCAGCTGATACTCCGGATGCTGTAGAGATTCTTTCAGCTCGAGGAAATATCAGCTTTAAGAATGTTGATTTTTCATATACCCCTGATTTCCCGGTTTTAAAGGATATTAATCTTGATATTCATTCTGGTGAAAAATTTGCTCTTGTTGGGGCCAGTGGTGGTGGAAAAACGACAATTTGTAATTTGATTCCACGTTTTTATGAGATTACTGGCGGTTCAATCAGTCTGGATGGAATTGATATTAAAAGAATTAAAAAGCATTCACTTCGCAGTCAGATTGGAATTGTTCAGCAGGATGTTTTCCTGTTTGCGGGAACAATCCGTGAAAATATTGCTTATGGAAAGCCTGATGCAACTGATGAAGAAATTGAGCTTGCTGCAAAACGAGCAGAAATCCACGACGACATTCTGCTCATGCCTAACGGCTACGATTCCGTGGTGGGTGAGCGCGGAATTAAACTCAGTGGCGGCCAGAAGCAGAGAGTGTCCATTGCACGATGCTTCCTGAAAAATCCACCGATTTTAATTCTAGATGAGGCGACTTCTGCCCTTGATACAGCGACAGAAATAAAGATTCAGCATTCGTTTGACGCGCTTTCTAAGGGTCGTACAACTCTGGTAATTGCACATCGACTTTCTACAGTTAAAAATGCGGATAAAATTGCTGTAGTAAATGATCATGGAATTGTAGAGCTTGGAACTCATGAAGAGCTTATGGCAAAACATGGTGAGTACTACAAGCTTCAGAGCGCTCAGATAACCGAATAGTAAAAATCAGCTTATAAAAAAAGCTCTGCAATAAAAACTACTGCACAGCAGGCACAGGCTACAGGAAAAAGACCTAGTCCAAAATAAGACAAAAGAATTCCTGCAGCAAGTGCAATTATTCCGGCAATTGGAGACTGTGTAGCTTCGATAATAGCCGGAAAGGTCATAACTGCAAGAGTAATGTAAGGTACATAGTACAGGAAGGATCTTATAAACCTGTTTTTAATAGGTTTGCGTATAAGTGTGAGAGGTAAAACGCGAATCAGGTATGAAACAAAAAAAGCAGTGAAGATTGAGAGATATACATAAGAGGTCATTTTGTTTCCTCCTCGGTTTCTGGAATCGGTTTAATTAATGCAACAATACTTGATATAACTACTGTAAGTATGATTGTTCGTGTACCCCCGGAAAGTTGACTAACTAACGGTAGTTTGGAACAAGCAAAGCTGGCTGCAAAGCTTATAATAACTGAAATCATAATTACAAGGTTCTTTTTTGCAGGTGGAACAATAATTGCAAGGAACATTCCGTAGAGTGCAACAGAAAGTGCGCTTACAACGCGGGCAGGTAAAAAGTTACCGGCAATTATTCCAAGGGAAGTACCGATGCTCCAGAGGGGAACAGCTACAAGAAGTGCTCCATAGTTATAAATTGGATTAATATATCCTGGTCTTGCAATTGTAATTCCAAAGATTTCGTCGGTTACACCAAAGCCAACAAGTAAGCGATGAATTAATGGAGTTTCAGGATTAAAACGCTGTGTAAGTGCTGTACTCATAAGGAGATAGCGGGCATTTACTACAAGCGTAATTAAAGCAATTTCCAGGAAAGAGGCAGCGGCCTGAATAGAAGTAAAAAGAGCATATTCACCGGCAGAGGCCACACAGAAAAAGCTTGCAATAAATCCTTGAATTGGGGTTAAGCCTGCATTACGGGCAACGATTCCAAGAGAAAAGGCTACTGCAAAATAACCCAATCCAATCGGCACACCGTCGCGCATTCCTTCGAAGAAAACTTTGTTTTTCATATTTTTACCAAAAAAAAGAGGCTATCTTTTCAGATAGCCTCTATATCTTATCAGTTTTCTAAGCGTTTGCCAAACCCTTTAGCTCGGCAAGCATCTTTGGCAGGTCAGCATCCATGTTCTCATTTGTGAACTGGCAGGTACCTACCTTTTCGTGTCCGCCACCGCCGTATTTAAGCATAAGGCTTCCAACATTTACTTTGCTGGTTTTATTCAGAATGCTGTAGCCTACAGCGGCAGAACAGCCCTGACCACCACGTCCGCTTACAATCCATGCAGAAATATTCTGTTCAGGATACATACTGTAAATCATAAAGCGGTTTCCGGTATAAATTGGATCTACGCCACGTAAGTCGGAAATAATCAGATTGCCTTCTACAACAGTATGGGCTTTTACCATTTCCTTGAATTTTTCTGTCTGTTCGTAGTAAACTTCGATTCGTTCTTTTACATCAGGCATAGAAAGAATTTCATCTGTTGATTTATCGCGGCAGGCAACCATAAGCTTTTCCATCAGCTGATAGTTAGAAACAGTGAATTCTCGCCAGCGGCCAAGACCTGTACGTGGGTCCATAAGGAAGCCTACAAGAATCCAGCCCTTAGGATTTTGAATTTCATCAATGGTAAGATTTCCAGAATCGACTTTATCTACTGCAACCATGATATCATCAAAGTTAGGGAATTTTTCTTTTCCGCCGTAGTATTCATAAATAATTCGAGCACAAGATGGGGTAATACGGCTTTCTCCCTTATATTTTCCTTCAAGCTGATTTCTTTCAAACTCACTTGAATGATGATCGAACCAGAGACCACAGCCTTCTACAAAAGGAACGTTAGCGAGACAGTCGTTGCTGTCTATTGGAATAAGTCCATCCTGTAAATCTTTTGGATGTGCAAATTTCCAGTGGTCAATAATGCCTTCTTCAAGGAGCAGAGCTCCACAAGCCAGTCCGTCA
>JAEEGH010032171.1_pt1 | contig 10098 bp, 4 predicted proteins | sample 9134181 | NCBI WGS metagenome assembly JAEEGH01 (sample SAMN16246544, study PRJNA631951) | gut metagenome | biome: gut microbiome; feature: rumen; material: DP-attached | host: Bos | place: Iran: Karaj | collected 2018-10 | reverse complement strand
GGTATGAATATTTGGACGGCCCCACATGCGAGGGGGGTCCTCATCCGGTTTCAGACGCCGTTTCCAGCGCTTGTTCCGGCCTTGGGGGCGGGTTGCTCACGTGTTACTCACCCTTCCGCCACTGGGCCCCGGAGGGCCCCGTTCGACTTGCATGCCTAATCCATGCCGCCAGCGTTCATTCTGAGCCAGGATCAAACTCTCCATCTCTGAAAAGTCCAAACGGCGGCGCGTCGCGCCGCCATCCTGTCGATTCAATAATTAATTGTTAAAGGATTTTCTCGGGGAGGAGCCCCATGCCTCGCATGGGGAACCCTTCCATTCAAAAAAATCATGTTCGCTCATATTGCGCTGCTCGGTTTCCAAAGAGCCGGCGGGTTCATCCGCCGTTTTTCGTCACGCCATAAGAGGCGCGACGGATGATTAAATTACCACAGATTTCAGCCATTGCAAATCAATGGCACAATTATTTTTGATTTTTTTTATTTTTTCGTCCATTTTTGTCCATTTATGTCCAATTGTTTGCCATGTTGTCTCCATCATTTGAAAGACAAGAGGATGTTTCTGTCAGGAAGGCCAGGCTTCAAAACAGCATTTCCCGCGTAATCAGAACCGATGAACGACAGTAATGCCAAACCATCTTCTCTTTCATAATAATAAATACGCATCCCGCCTTTTCCGCCATCATAACACAGGCGAGTCTCACCATGTCCCTCCGACATTTTCCAAATCCGTCCATTATGACAATATTCATATTCCGTATTCAAATTCATTTGCCAATGGACGAGATGAATTCCGGAAGCCGCCAGCCGTGACACTTCCCATGATCGTCGCAACTCGTCATCTGCAACAATGGATTGCACAGACATTTTCCGCATCCATTCCTGCGCCCCTTTGCGCATCACACCGCCAGTCATGAACAAACCATCCACCGTTGTCACGCCATTCCGCTTCAACCATTGAGTCGCCACTTTCGCCGATTCTCTGCAACCAGGCACCAAAACAAATGACCTGTTCCATCCGCGATCCAGCATGACAACACATGTCCGACTAGCAGAGGAGGCACGAAATAACATAAGCCCGGAAGTCTTTTCCTGCCGTTCCCAAATTCCCGTCACGATAATCAACGCCATCCCAACAAGCATTCCAACCTTCAAAACCTTTCCGACATGTCTTGTGAACAAAATGGCAAACAACAGCACATATACACATGCCCGTTCAAACGGGATGCCGACACCTTCGCGACACATTCCGTCCTGCGCTCCCCATTCAGCCAACTTCACTGCACATGCCATGGAGATTTCCAACACACGTCCCATCCAGCAAGAGGCTTGTTTCCAGATGCATGAAAGCATAATTTTCGGAACCGCCCCCTCCACTAACATGGCAGCCAGCGGTTGGACAACAAGATTGACGGCCAAAGCCCCTAATGGCATCAACCGATTGACATGAAGCGTCAATGCCAAGCATCCCATCCATGCCAGACAACATGAAGCCATGGTTCCAAGAACTCGTTTCAACCCACGAAACATCGCCATCCGCCCTTCCGTACGAAGACGCCAGCGCCATCTCTCCGTCATGATACGTTCCATTCCCGTTTGCATCGGACGGCAGTAAACCAGTACACCGACAATCAGAAATGAGAACTGAAATCCTATATGTAGAAGATAAAGCGGATTGAGCAACAGCAACAGCAATGCTGACAGGCAGAGAACATGACGGTCGTTTCCACGTCGTAGCATGCACAGTGCCAATGTACCGCCACACAACATCAGAACAGCCCTCATGGAAGAAGGCCCTGGCCCTGTCAGAAATACATATAATATAATCACTGGCAATGCAATAAGCCTAACGGCACGTTTCCCGAAAAACGTCGTCTGGAGTATCAGGCAGGTCGCCAACATCAGACAATTCACGTGCAAGCCAGAAATGGCAAAAACATGGATTGTGGCAGATTTCACAAATAACTCCCGTTCAGCCTGCGGAAATAAATCACGACGCCCCATCGCCATGGCAAGATACAGTCCTCCCAAACGCGCTGAACGGAATCCCTCCGTCAAACCATCCGACAACTTTCCACGAAAAAATAAAAAATTCGCCCATGCTTTACGCCATCCTGACGCATGTGCAAGCAATTCAACTGTCTCGCATTCTAATTCATGGCGCATACCCAACGTCCGTAGATGACGCCGTTGAAAACCAGCCTCAGGATAGACCATGCCTCCTGTCACTTCAAGGTAGTCACCATAGGCGAATTGCCCATTTGCCCGCAGACGGACAAAACCGGAACATTTTTTCCAGCCATCAACCGTCTTCATGCCATGTACGGCAAAATCAAATGGTCCGCCAGGCAACGGACATCCCACCACCATGCCACGGCAATGGACACGGCATTCCTCCCGTCCCATCAGACGAATATATGAATCAGATGGAATCCCAACAGCCCGAAGCCCCCACCATGTTCCAAACGCAAACAGCATCCACGACATCCACAACCGTCGTCCATCATGCAACCAAGACACCCAGAATGAAGCGTGCACAAGCCCCAGCCAGCCACGCCAGCCAAAACCGCACACACCACCCATGACTCCCAGACCGACCAGCAGCAACGGTCCAAGTGATGGACATACCCTGAACTCCTTCCGAATCCTTTCTATTGCCTGATATATCATGCCTTCTTTGTTCCTTTTGTTAACATAAAAATATCATTTTTCATAGAACTATAATATCATTTTTCAAAATTGCAATATTATGATTGCATTTTATGACTTTATATGACTTTATATGATTTCTTATTATTTCTCAAGAATAATTTGACATTCTTCGATACGGTGAAGAACACTCTTTGAGAAAATCTTTAAAGAAAAATTGTTGAATACCCAAATATCACAAGAGACAGACACGTTGTAAAGATTACAAAAAAAACTGTACGGAGGTGGAATTTTGTTTTGAAAAATAATCTCTCATCACATGGATATTTTTCATAACAAATCATACCTTTGCACTAAATTGCCATATTTGCACATTCGTGCTGTTTATAACATTTTGGGACACCAGTTTTCAAACAATCATAAACCGAGCAAGGGAGAAAAACAAACATGAAAACCATGAAGTGGGGCCATTGCCTGTCCGTCATCGCCGTCATCTGCCTTTCCATGATGGCATCATCGTCGCTGCTACACGGCGACCAACAGCCTGAATCGCTTCTTTTGCGAAGCGTCTATCCAGACAACGACTTGGGCGGACTGAATCTGTATTTTAACACGAATAGACGCGTTCTACCGCCAGAGGATTCATCGGCATTCACTATCACGCCAGAGGCCAACGCCAAAATCGAATCAGCCGATCCATGGGGAAACTGGCGTGTCAGCGCAGATTTGAAACCGCAGACAGATTACATCATCACATTAAAGGCCGGCCTCCGCAGTCGTGACGGAAAAATTTTGCTGAAGGATCAAGTCTTCTCGTTCAGGACAGGAAACATGGAACCTTCTGTCAGAAAACTTTCCGAAGGTCCTTTCTTCCCTGCTTCTCGGCAGAATTTCACCATCCCTCTCTCTCTTGTGAACATCCGGTATCTTGAGGTCACGCTGGACAAGATATACAACGACAATATTATACCTTATGATTATGATAGCGACGAAAATGCCTACCGCTCAGAACGGATCAGCAAATTGGAACTTGATCTCAAAATACCTGTGAACACCCGTATTAACTACGCCTTTGATCTCGCCAAAGTGCTGCCGAAACGAACAAATGGCATTTACCGCCTTTCGTTCTACGGACAAGACGCTGAAAAAGAAGACAGCAGCTCCACACGATGCTATCTGGTCCTTTCGGACATGACGATCATCGGCGCGGCGGACGATCAAAATGAACGCGCCTCCTTCTTCGTCCGCAGCCTGAAAGATTCCTCTCCGATTGTGGACGCCGTCATCAAGCTGTATTCACGGAACAACCGTCTCGTCGGCGAAGGCAAGACGGATCAGGAAGGCAAGGCGATTCTTGAATATCTGCCGGAATACCATAAAGACAACGATTCAATTAACGTCGTGACTGCGGAAAAAGGCGATGATTTCACTTTCCTTTACATGACGTACAACTCCCATGATCTTTCTGTCTTCAACAATCAAGGGCAGCATTTCAATAATGGCCCAGCCGCCTTTGTTTACACGGAACGCGGCGTGGCACGCCCAGGGGAGACCATGGTCATCTCCGCCTTCATCCGCAACGACAAAGACAGAAGCAACCTCCCGCCCGTCGCGGACGCGCCAGTCGTGCTCACTATCTACGACCCCAACGGCAACGAATCGGCTCCCATCAAGCTGAAGACAGATAAATTCGGTTTCGTCTCCTACAAGCTGTCTCTCCCGCAAGATGCCTACACGGGCTCGTATTATGTCAAAATTGGGCCGGAGAAAAACGTTGTTTGGGGCGAAACCGACTTCAGCGTCGCCACTTACGTGCCCGACCGCATCAAAGTCTCCGTCACGCCGGATCGCGTCGTCGGCCTTCACTCTGACACTGTGAATTTCAAAGTCAACGGCAAATATTACTTTGGAACAGATGTCTCCAACGGCAAGAGTTCGTTCCGCGTGAGAGCATCGCTGGCCAAGCCGCCCGCGCATTGGAACCAATACACCGTCGGCGACAACTCCGCCTTCCTGCCGGGCGAAGCATTCGTCAGCGAAGACGAAAATTTCAATGGCGAAGAGACCATCGCCTTCAACGGTTTCAACTCCATGAATGGCACATCTTATTCGCCAGTCACACTCATTGCGGATGCATCCGTCAACGAGCCTGGTGGACGCGCCGTCACAGGCCATGCAACCGTCATCTCCCTGCCAAGCGAGCAGTTCCTCGGCCTTCGCAAGAATCAGACAACTGCTGAAAACAAAGTAGAAATCGCCTACGAAGTCCTTTCTTATGAGAAGGATAAGCCTGTGACACCATTGTCCGCTCCCGTCACGTTCAAGCTCTACAAATGTGACTGGGATTATACCATGAAGAAAACCGGTTACGGACAACTCCGCTACGAATGGACAAAAACCTCCCTGCCCGTCGGTGAGCCGAAGACCATCGATCTGACGGAAACAAAAGGTGTCATTCCGTTCGACATCAGATACCATGGAAGCTACGAACTGGTAGCCACTTGCGGCGACGCCATTCAGACTCGTCTTGAATTCTATTACTGGTGGGGCGACGGCGGTGCCAGAACTGCCAACCCATCCGTTCTTTCATTCTCAACCGATAAAGAGATCTACATGCCTGGTGAAAAAGCCACCGTCACGTATAAGGCGAATGGCGACGGCAATGCCTTCATCGTCTGCGGCGAAGACGGTATCGGCACGCAGAAGACAACGACGGTCAAAGCGGGTGACAACACTTTCACAGTCGAAATTCCAGCCGCAATGACCACAAAGACCTACTACGCCGCCGTCACCGTCGTCAGCCATCATGGAACGAACATCGATCGCATGTTCGGTCTTCTAGCGTTGAAAATCGACCAATCCGCCAGCCAGCTGGACATCAAGCTGGATGCACCAGACGTAGCGCGCCCTGAAACAGACATCGCCATCAAAGCCACAGTCACAAACAAAGATGGCAAGCCCGCTTCCGGCCTCATCCATCTTTTCGCCGTCGATGAAGGCATCCTTGCCTTGACGGATTTCCACACGCCTGATATTTTCAATTTCTTCCATGGCCAGCGTTTCTTCGTGCCTGACTTCTATGACAGCTACAGCAACATCTTCCCGGACATCCGAATTTCCGACGACGGAAAGATCGGCGGCGGCGGCCTTGCCCGCGTCATCACGCCAGTCACCGCCAAGAAGCCAGCAATCGTTGTTCTGAATCCTATCGAACTATCGGAAAACGGGACTGTGGAAACTACTATCCATGTTCCGGAGCATCTGGGCGCCATGCGTCTTATGGCTGTCTGCTCCGCCACCAAAGGAGTCGGCTCCGCAGACACATCCTTTATCGTGCGTGACGCCATCAGCATCATGCCTTCCGGCCCACGCGCCGTCGCGCCTGGCGATGAATTCCTCTATACCTTCACGCTGTTCAACCATGACCTACCAACTGGCGACTGCTCCTTTACCGTCACCCTTCCGCCTGAACTCAAAACAGATGCGGATACGACATTTACACAGACTATTGATTCCAACAGTTCCAAGACCGTCATCCTTCTGGTCAAGGCACAGGATGTGTTCAAGGATTGCGTTGTCAAAAGCACGCTGAAAATGGGTGAATTCACAAAGCAGAACGAACTGCCGCTTACCATCCGCAGCGGCAATCCAGGCATGGCTGTCACCCGCAACTTCACGCTTCAGCCCAATGAATCCAAAACTTTCCTCTGCGATCCAGATGAATGGTTTGCCAGCTCCATTCACAGCTATGTGACCACAACGTCCTCCCCCGCCTGCGGTCTGGAGGAAAGCCTCACATGGCTCAACAGCTATCCATACGGCTGTTTGGAACAGACCATATCCAAAGCCTTCCCATTCTTGCAGTTAGATGCTCTTGTCAAGGCAGGCATCGTCTCAGCTGACAGCGTGGAAGGACATCGCAGCAAGCTCTTCGCCGCACGTGACAGAATCATGACGATGGCCCTGCCAGACGGTTCCTTCTCCCTCTGGCCTGAACATCGTGGAACCCATCTCGTCGCTTCCATCTACGCGACGCATTTCTTGGCGGAAGCGGCTCTTCGCGACATTCCTGTCAACGCCAAATCTTTGAAGAAGTCCTGCCAGTTCCTTCACAAAGTCGCAGACGACCGCAAAAATCCGCGAGCCCTTCGCGCATATTGCTCCTATGTTCTAGCGCTCGCAAAGCAAAGTTCCCACCGAAACATTGCCGAAAACATCCTGAAGACGCCAGAAAACGACTACGCGGCCTTCATAGCCGCCGCAGCCCTCATCAAAGGCGGTCATGCTGCCAAGGCCATGGACCGCTTCAACAAAGCCATCGAAGCGCGTGTTTGGTATGAAGACGGTGCCCCCCATGATCTGATGTCCCAAGCCGCGCGTTTCGGCATGACGCTCTCCATCATCATGGATATCGCTCCCGACAATCCCGCCGCTCTGGATCTCGCGCTTCAACTCCGCAAAGCTATCCGCAAAGACGGCTATGCATGGGGCACAACGCAAGCCAACGCATGGGGTACTGGCGCCCTCGCCAAATTCGCCGCCCATTTCAAAATCGATGGAAACAGCGCGGCGACTTTCCAAGCCGATCAGAAGGAGCCTGTCGCCATCGACGCCGCAAAAATCAACAAATGGGACTTGCTGCCCAACCACACCATCACCATTACCAATACAGGAACGAATACGCTTTTCCTGCAACAACACATTGACGGTACGCCGAAAACCGTACCACCCACGCAAAGCGGCGTCGTGAAACTCACCCGCGAGTATCTTGACAAGACTGGCGCACCTGCCACGACCTTCAAACAAGGCGATCTCATCACCGTCAAAATCACCATCGAATCCCTGAGCGACATCCCGAATTTGGTCTTCGCGGACGTCCTGCCCGGCGGCATGGAAATCGAAGACCCCACGCTGGTCACGCGAGCCGCCGCTTTGACGGACGAACAGGCCAAGCCTTACGGCATCCTCAGTCCTAAGTACATCGAACGCAGGGATGACCGCTATTTGCTTTTCGGCGATCTCAAAGAAAGCGGCATCGCTGTCATCACCTATCAGGCTCGCGCCGTCACGCGCGGCAAATACGTCACGCCGCCGTCATTGGTCGAAGCCATGTACGCTCCCGATCTCAAGGCGGTTTTCACGACGGATTCCATTTTTGAAGTCGAATAACCTCTGTGAAAATCAAGAACAGAAAACGCCTATGGACCATCATGGCCGTCTGTGCGGTAGCCGCCATTTTTGGCGGTGCCGCCTGGACGGCGTGGTTGCTCGCGCCTTCCTTCTGTTCTGATCCATTCGTGGACTTGAAAAAACAGACTCCTTGCCGTTCCTATTACGACCGGCAGGGGAAGCTCCTCCACATTGAACGTACCTATGACTACCAATGGCGTTTCGATATCCCGTTGGAGCAAATTTCCCAAGAGGCCATCGACGTCATTCTCGCCGCGGAAGATGCGCACTTCTATGAGCACAATGGCGTTGATCTTCAAGCCGTTATTCGTGCAGCATGGCAGAATCTCACAAGCCGTCGCATCATCTCCGGCGCTTCGACCATTTCCATGCAGCTCGTCTCCATCGCACGTCCGAGAAAGCGCTCCTTTAAGACCAAATTCATCCAAGCGGCCGAAGCGCGTAAAATGGAAAAGCTCCATTCCAAACGTGAAATTCTCACGGAATATCTCAACCGAATTCCTTTCGGCGGAAAAATCCACGGCATTCAAGCCGCCGCCATTTATTATTTTGGATTGGACGCAAAGTCATTGAATCGTGCAGAAGCATCTCTTCTCTGCGGACTTCCGCAACGGCCAAACGCCTATCGGCCAGATCGGCATCCGGAACAAGCTCGCAAACGGCAGAAGCTTGTTCTCAAGCTCATGGAACGCAACGGTTTCCTCAAGCCAGGCATGGCACAGGAAATCTATGAAAACGAACCATTGCGGCTACGCGATTTCCGTTATCCGTCCGCTTTGCGTGCATACTCCCGCCCGAGCCATCGCCATTATTTCACGATGGCCCGTCGTGAAGCACGCAACGCCTTCGACGTCAAATGCGCCATCGATGTCGAATTCACAGAACGCATCCAGCATGCGTTGTCGCAACATGTTCAACAGCTGCCAGGCGTCCATGATGCCGCGGCCGTTCTCATCGACAACAAGACACGTCAAGTCATCTCATTCGTCGGCACGCTGAACTACAACGATCCGCTCAACGGTCAGGTAAACGTTGCAACCGCCACCCGCAGCGCGGGTTCCACGCTCAAGCCATTCATTTATCTAGAGGCTTTCGACGCGGGGCTGGCCGTCATGGACACGATCATCAAAGACACGCCTGTCCGCTTCGGCGACTATGCGCCAACGAATTACGATGGACGTTTCAACCAAAAACTGCGCATTGCGGAGGCGCTCTCCATGTCACTGAACACGCCAGCCGTACGTCTAGTCGATGAACTGACTCCTGAACGTGTCATCGACATGTTCGCATCGCTTCGGTTGACCATGCCCACGGACGATTCCAAAGGAGATCTCATGAAAAAGCATGGCCTTTCCATTGCATTAGGCACGATGGGCCATTCCCTCCTTGACCTTGCGCAAGGCTACGCCGTCATTCCAAATGGCGGTCTTTTCACACCAGCGACGTTTTTGACAACCACTACTGCATCTTCCATTCAGCCTGAACGCATCTTCACGCCAGATGCCTGCGCCATGGTCACAAAAATTCTCTCCATGCGACGATTGGCAGGCGATGTCTCCATCGGAATCGCTTGGAAAACAGGAACTTCCAATGGAAACCACGATGCCTGGTGCTTCGGTTACACGGCGGATTACACACTGGGCGTATGGTTTGGAAATAAAAACGGACGGCCTGCGGCCGCTCTCGTCGGAGCGTCGGCGGCCGCTCCCGCGCTTGTCGATATTTTCAACGCCATCTACCGTAATTCCGCACCATCCCCATGGCCGGATTCGTCTGCTCTGCTACCATTGCGGCAACTCTGTGCAAAATCCGGACTTGCGGCGACACCGTCCTGTCTGAAGCAATTCACTGGAACGACTCTTCAGTCCGTTCCTCTCCGACCATGCGACCAATGCGGCGTCTTCGCCAAAAAGCCGCCCATCACCATTCTTTCACCGCAACCAGAGCATTATGTCGCCGATGGCGACGGCACGGCGAAACTCCGCCTGCGCGCATCGGTCTCACCAGTCTTGTGGTATGTTGACAACGATTTCATCGGCGAAAATTCACCGTTTGACAAGCGGTCCTTCGCGCCTGGCCGCCATGTCATCCGAGCCGTTGATCCGAATGACATGGCCAGCCCTTCGTCCGTCACATTTGTCGTTACTAAATAACTGCCGTCAAAGCGAATGCGCAAACAGCCATTCGGCGAATTCAGGCTTCGTCAAAGCAGGCGTCCATGAATCGTGGCCGACGCCTGGAAATTCCGTCAGCGTCACAT
>JAEEGH010032169.1_pt1 | contig 10098 bp, 12 predicted proteins | sample 9134181 | NCBI WGS metagenome assembly JAEEGH01 (sample SAMN16246544, study PRJNA631951) | gut metagenome | biome: gut microbiome; feature: rumen; material: DP-attached | host: Bos | place: Iran: Karaj | collected 2018-10 | reverse complement strand
GGCTTTTCATTCACTCTCTTGTTACCAGCAAGAGAGTTTTTTCATTTTAGACTGCTTCTGGACTAAAGTATCCAATCTCTTCCCATACCTTTCTGTCTGGACAATAGTAGTTGTATTCACTGGAATTCTCTTTCTTCATGGCATATCCAAATTTGAATATCCCCTGCTGGATTCCAATTCTTACGAACTGTGCATCCTTGTGCATTGCCTCGGCAACCTCAGTTATAGGAACATTTCTACCGGTAAATCTTGGTAGTTCTACATATAACTTTTTGTCTTCCATACTTTTCACCTCCCTTCTTTCAAAATACGAATTATCAGTTCGTATTTTGATAATACGTCTTAGTAATTCATTTGTCAACACAAAATATGTATTTGTAATTCGTATTACGTTCTTGCAATTCGTATTACTACATGTTACAATTCACACAAGGAGGTCAGTATGATGAATAATAGATCTGATATTGGAAATAGAATTAAGCAGGCCCGCAAAGCTCAGCACCTCAGTCAGACTGAACTGGCTAACAGGCTAGGCAAAACTATGCGTACCGTACAGAAATATGAAAGCGGTGAAATAGAACCTTCAATAGGTATACTGAATGAGATCGCAAATATTCTTAATATCTCCCCAGCAGAACTAATTGGATATCAGAAGAAGAACATCACTTTAGATACTCTCTCAGATGTCCTCTATGTTCTAAACGAATTAAATAAAAAAGCAGGTCTTCACTTCAATATAGACGTAAATCGCCCACCAAAAACTGAAGAGTGGAGCTGTAGCCTTAAATTCATGGGAAACGATGAGATAGCAGAAAACAACGCAGATCTCTGCCTTTTTCTGGAAAGATACGCAGATGAACGAGAAAGCCTTGAACAAGGCCTATCAAATGAAGATAGATTTAATCACTGGTTTGAAACAGAACTTGCATACTACGCAAATGTAGCATTGCCCGATAAGAAAGGTGATTAAGGGACTATCCCCTTTTTCATAAATTACCTGAGCATCAAAGGAGGTCGATAATACTTGAAATTACCAAACGGATATGGAAGTGTTATGAAAATGTCCGGGAAACGCAGAAAGCCCTATATGGTAAGAGTAACCACCGGATGGACCATTGATCCGGAAAAAGGTACCAAAAAGCAGACGTACAATGTCATAGGATATGCTGAAACCAAGCAGGAAGGATTGCAAATGCTATCAGATTATCATCAGAATCCATTTGATACAAAAGCAGCCAAAATGACATTCACAGACGTATATAATGCCTGGTCTGAAGCAAAGTATCCTACCATCTCTAAATCCAATGTGCATGGGTATACAGCCTCATATAACGTATGTGGCACCCTTTACAACAAAACTTTTAGAGATATAAGGCTGGCAGAGCTTCAGAATGTCATTGATACCTGCGGAAAAAATTATCCTACACTTCGTAAGATCAAAGTCCTTTTCAATCAGCTTTACGATTACGCTCTTAAGAACGATATCTGTAACAAGGACTATTCCGAATTTGTAGATATCCTCAAGTATAAGGATAAAAATCCAAACAAGGTTGAGAGAGATATCTTTTCAAAAGCTGAGATTGACAGGTTATGGGAACTCAAGGATGATCCGTTCTACCAGACAGTACTGATGCTGATTTACAACGGCTGTAGAATATCTGAACTACTGGATTTGGAAAAGAAAAATGTTCATCTTGAAGAACAGTATTTCGATGTGATACTAAGTAAGACTGAAAATGGTATCAGAAAGGTTCCTATAGCAGATAAGGTTCTACCATTCTACAAAGCCTGGTATGAATCCTCTGACTGTGAATACCTTCTTCACACAGATGACAACAAAAAATTCACCTACAGGAACTATAAAGACAGCTACTGGACACCACTAATAGAAAACCTTGGTATGGAGCACAATCCTCATGATACTAGGCACACCTGCATATCAATGCTGGCGGAAGCTCATGTGGATCCTACAATGATCAAGAAAATCGTAGGACACTCCGGAGCAATGTCTCTGACAGAGAAAGTGTACACACACCTTGATATTCAGTCTCTGGTAGAAGCAATAAATAAAATCTAAGACTTGATAATTTTGCTGTCTACCTGCTGTTTACTCGCTGTTTACGGTACAAAATTTTCTGCGTTTCACCACAACTGAATACAATTATAGATAAAAGAAAAACCCCAGAAACACTGAGTTTCTGAGGTTTGTAAGTTCTTTTTGAATCTCGAAAGATTATCTCTTTGAGAACTGAGGTGCTCTACGAGCCTTCTTGAGACCGTATTTCTTTCTTTCCTTCATACGAGGATCTCTTGTAAGGTATCCAGCCTTCTTAAGTGTAGGTCTGTACTCATCTGAATCAGCCTGAAGAAGAGCTCTTGAAATACCATGTCTGATAGCACCAGCCTGACCTGTTGTGCCGCCGCCTCTTACTGTAACTACAACGTCAAACTTATCTGATGTCTCTGTAGCTACGAGTGGCTGTCTAACGATAACCTTGAGTGTCTCAAGTCCGAAATACTCATCGATAGATCTCTTGTTGATTGTTATATTTCCATTTCCGGATACAAGGTATACTCTTGCGATTGACTTCTTTCTTCTACCTGTTCCGTAGTAACTTGCTGACTTTGCCATTTTATGTTCTCCTTTCAACTACCCGATTAAAATGTTAATACTTCAGGCTTCTGAGCTGCATGTGGGTGCTCAGCTCCTGCGTATACATGGAGTTTTGTGTACATCTCTCTACCAAGAGATCCCTTAGGAAGCATTCCCTTAACGGCATGCTCGATAACTCTCTCAGGCTTGTCCTGGAGCATCTGACGAAGTGAGAACTCCTTGTGATGTCCAACGTAATCTGTGTGGTGCCAATACATCTTCTGATCAAGCTTCTTACCAGAAACCTTAATCTTCTCTGCATTGATAACGATTACATAATCTCCTGTGTCGATGTTAGGAGTGTAGATTGGCTTGTTCTTTCCTCTAAGTACGTTTGCAACGTTAGAAGCAAGACGTCCAAGTGTCATATCTGTAGCATCAACTACATACCACTTCTTCTCAACTGTAGTTGCACTAGGCATATAAGTTTTCATTGTGTTTCCTCCAGTAAATAATTGCTCATTAAAATTGATACATTGCAAAGACCCTTCACCTGATCTATGCATTTATAACGATGTACATATTGAAGCTTACCGGGACAACAATATGACATTACCGTGTTATATCAGTCATATCGACTGACAGATGTGCATACGGACATACCGTCACACAGTAAGATATTATATGACCTCCAACTCCATATTGTCAAGGTCAAAATCACCATTTCAGCAAGAATTTTACCAAAATTTTAGTACTATTTATCGTTTGTTTTTAGGAATTATGCTTCCTCATCAGTAGCTTTCGGTCCAGGAATGCCATCAAGGAATTTATATTCTATGAGGAAAAGACCTTCTGCAGGTGCTGTAGGTCCAGCCGCCGCCCTGTTTTTCTTCTCGAGGATGGTCTTAACCTCTAATGGGCCGCCTCTTCCGCGTCCTATCTGCATAAGAGTTCCTGCTATTATGCGGACCATATTGTACAAAAAGCCGTTTCCAGTAACAGAAATAACTACTTCATCGCCATTTCTGGTAACTGTGATGTCCTTGATAGTCCTCACATGGCTCAGAGCCTGGGATTCCACATTGCAAAAGCTTGTAAAATCATGCTCTCCAACAAGGTGATGAGCCGCAGCATTCATCAGATCAATATCGAGTGGCATGCTGAAGTGACAGGCATAAAATCTTCTGGTCGGATCCATGATCTGAGAATTGACTATCCTATATTCATAGGTCTTCTCTGTATCACAGTGCCTCGGATGAAAATCCAGCGCTACTTCCCTTGATTCCACAATTCGAATATCCTGTGGAAGCTCATGATTAAGTGCAAAAAGAAATCTATCTCCAGGAATGGTACTGGCTGTATCAAATACAGCTACGTTGCCATAGGCATGAACTCCGGCATCAGTCCTGCTGGCGCCGATAACCTGAACCTGCTCTCCAGTAAGCCTTTCTATTGCACGATTAAGCTCACCCTCAATAGTGTTGGGAGTGCTGCTCTGCAGAGCCCAGCCATTATAAGCTGTTCCATCATATGAAACTGTCAGCATTATCCTGCGAATATCGCTCATTTTTGTCCTTATCCAAACAGTATCCTGCCCATAACTACAATAAGTACCAGGTACAGTATTAAAACAAGATACGCAAGTCTGTCTCTCTTTTCATAAATAAGAGGTTTCATCTTGGTTCTGCCATCGCCACCCTTGTAGCATCTGGCTTCCATAGCCATAGCAAGGTCGTTGGCTCTTCTGAATGCAGATATGAAAAGAGGCACCAGAAGCGGAACAAGACTCTTAGCTCTTTTAATAAGTGATCCACTCTCAAAATCAGCTCCTCTAGCCATCTGCGCTTTCATGATCTTGTCTGTCTCTTCCATGAGAATTGGAATGAATCTGAGTGCAATTGACATCATCATGGAAATCTCATGAACAGGCACTTTGAACAGTCGAAGTGGTCTAAGGAGTCTCTCAAGACCGTCTGTCAGATGATTAGGAGTTGTGGTAAGTGTCATCAGTGATGAGCCTGTGATGAGGAACACAAGCCTTACAGCCATCATAGCTGCCATCTTAAGACCTTCCTGAGTGATAGTAAATTTCCATACGCTCACGATAGGTGTTCCAGGAGTAAGGAATAAGTTGAACACCATAGTCAGGAGCAGCAGGAAAAAGATTGTCTTCATTCCCCTGAAAATAAACTTAGGCGGAACCTTGGATAAATAGATAACCATAGCCAGGAAAAGAGCTGCTATGGTATATCCTATGAAATTGTTGGCAACAAACAAGGATACTATGAACGCAAATGTCGCAACCAGCTTGACTCTTGGGTCAAGGGAGTGTATCACAGATTCAGTTCTATAGTATTGACCTAAAGTAATATCTCTTAGCATTTTCCAAACGCCTTTAATATCTCATTTTTTGCATCTTCCAGTGTTGTTACATCAGTATCCACTGGGAAGCCGGCCTCATGCAGTTCCTGCATCACGTATGTAACCTGTGGCGCAGCAAGGCCTATCTCTTCTAACTCTTTGTAATGCTTGAATACTTCCTTGGGCTCATCGTCAAAAGCAACACGGCCCTTATTCATAACTATGATTCTCTGAACATAATTAGCCACGTCATCCATGCTATGGCTCACCAGAATAATAGTGATGCCCATTTCCTCATGAAGCTTGGAAATCAGATTCAGAATATCCTCACGGCCCTTAGGATCAAGACCAGCTGTTGGCTCATCAAGAATGAGAACCTCTGGCTTCATGGCAAGAACGCCTGCTATAGCCACTCTTCTCTTCTGACCACCAGACAGATCAAATGGTGACTGGTAAAAATATTCATCATCAAATCCAACCTGTTTGAGGGCCTCATAGGCACGAAGCTCAACTTCTTTCTGTGGAAGACCTAGATTCTTGGGACCAAAGCATACATCTTTAAAGCAGTCTGTTTCAAAGAGCTGATGCTCAGGATACTGGAAAACAAGTCCTACCTTGGCTCTAAGGCTCTTTTTATCATAATCTGAATCGTTGATATCCTTGCCATCATAAAAAACGCAGCCGCTGGTTGGCTTCTCCAGTCCATTCATGTGCTGGATCAGCGTTGACTTGCCGGAACCAGTGTGTCCGATAAGGCCCACAAACTGGCCATCCGGAATATTCAGGCAAACGTCGATCAGCGCAGCATGCGCCATAGCTGTATCTTCGTCATATATGTAATTAACGTGATCAAGTATTATTGACATATCTATTCCTACGTTATCTCTTAATCTTCTTGAGTTCCTCTACGAACTCTTCTCTTGTAAGAACACCATCTGGAAGTGGAAGACCAGCCTTCTTGAGTTCATGTGCAAGAAGTGTAACCTGTGGAACGCCAAGCCTTAGCTCTTTTAACCTATCGACCTGGGAAAAGATCTCACGAGGAGTTCCAGTCATCTCAACATGTCCCTTGTCCATAACAAAGACTCTGTCCGCGTAAATAACCTCTTCCATGTAATGAGTGATGAGGATAATCGTGATATTCTCTACCTGGTTAAGGGCTCTTGCTGCCCTGATTACCTCTTTACGTCCATTAGGATCAAGCATGGCTGTTGGCTCATCAAAGATGATGCACTTAGGATGCATCGCAATTACGCCTGCAATTGATACCCTCTGCTTCTGTCCACCAGAAAGGTGGTTAGGTGAAGACTTCCTGAACTGGAGCATTCCTACAGTCTTAAGACTCTCTTCAACTCTTTCCCAAATCTCCTGAGTTGGAACGCCCATATTCTCTGGGCCAAAGCCGACGTCTTCCTCTACAACCTGACCAATGATCTGGTTGTCCGGATTCTGAAATACCATTCCAGCTTCCTGTCTGATATCCCAAAGGTGGCTGTCATCCTCAGTATTCATGCCATCCACAAAAACTTCGCCCTCTGTAGGATACAAAAGAGCGTTAAAATGCTTGGCAAGTGTGGACTTACCTGAGCCGTTATGTCCCAGAATAGCAATAAATTCGCCAGGCTTAACATCGAGGTTCACATTATCTACTGCCCTTGTGATGCCCTCTACATTGCCCTCTTCATCGCGTCTGATATATTCAAATACAAGTTTATCTGTACGAAGCATATTCTTATCCTTAAAAAGAGCTGTCAAACTCTCTGTAGCTCTTATCTGGCATGTATTTATTACCCGATACTGCATAATTTTACTAGAGTTTACGGGCAAATACAAGCTATTAGTGGTATTATAGTTATGTTCAAATCACGTAAATTATATAAGACCAATTTGGGGGAAAAGAAAAATTGAATAACAAATATACCAAAGACTTAGTTCTGCTGGGTGCGCTAATTATCGGCTGTTCTATACTGGCCAGATACATGGCACGCGGGGAAACTCTGGCAGAGTATGATAAAGCCAAAGCAGAAAGTAGTGTTGAGGCGACTGTGCTAGCATCTGATCAAGCGTCAGCAAATGTATCTAAGGAAGCGGCTTCATCATATGCAACAAGTACAAATGAGTCCGTTGCATCTGCATCTATAGAATCATCCAATAATGATGCATCGACATCAACATCTGCATCTTACGCAAGTACTACCAGCGATACTTCCACAGATACCTCAAATAGCGAAATAATTGCCGTTTATGACAGGGTAAACTATATGGATGGATTTTATCACGAATCTCTTACACAGGACGTTATAGACAAAATTACAGGCATTTCGTATGTGGAGAATGATAACGTAAGTCTGGATGACTTAAGATACTGTAGTCTATTATATAACGATTTTGATGGAAACACTCAGACAGGTGAGATGATATGCAATAAAAAGATTGCACAGGACGTAATAGAAATCTTTGCAGAACTGTATACAAGTGGATATCAGATTGAAAGTATCAAACTGATTGATGAGTTCGGTGGCGATGACACAGCCTCTATGCTGGCTAATAATACTTCCTGCTTTAATTACAGAGTTGTGGATGGCACAACCAGGTTATCCAATCACGCTTACGGCCTTGCTATCGATCTCAATCCATTCTACAACCCTTACATCACCTACAATAAAGATGGCACAACTAATGTATCACCTGAAGGAAGCTTACCTTATGCAGACAGATCAGCAGCCTTCCCTTACAAGATTGATGAAAATGATCTAGCTTACAAGCTCTTCAAGGAGCATGGCTTTAAATGGGGTGGCGACTGGAATTCAGTAAAGGACTACCAACACTTTGAGCGTCCAAATTGAGCCATGCGCTTGCATGAAAAATATATGCGTTGGAAGCTCGCTTGCATAAGCATATATGTTTCTATGCAAGGATACGGCGAATGCCGTACAACGAGGAATTTGCATCGCAAATTTCGAGTAGAGCGCATGTAATAAAAAAAAGGGATGAGGCATTGCCTCATCCCTTTATCTTTAGCTATTAAACGAGCTCTAATACAACCATCATAGCTGCATCGCCTTTTCTCTGGCCGATCTTGATCATACGAGTGTAACCACCCTTACGATCTGCATACTTAGGACCGTACTCATCGAAAAGCTTTGCTACAAGGTCAACTTCCTTTGTGTTCTTCTTTCTTCCAGCCTTCTCAGTAGGAACTTCAACTACTGGATAAAGAGTCTTAAGAAGCTGTCTTCTTGCGTGCATTCTTGAAGGAAGATCCTTCTTGATTTCCTTCTTAACAGTTGTGTACTTTGTAACCTTCTTGCCGTCAACAACTTCCTTTACTCTCTTACCGTCTTTGTCCTTCTCAGGAACCTTGCAATCAACTGTAAGTGTCTCGAAGTTGTCCTTCTCCTTAGCTGCAAGAGTGATCATAGGCTCTACGATCTTCTTGATTTCCTTAGCTCTTGCCTCTGTAGTAACGATCTTTCCATTGTAAAGAAGTGCTGTTACCTGGTTACGAAGAAGTGCTCTTCTAGGTTTTGTTGCTTTTCCAAGCTTTCTGTACATTGCCATTTTAAATTACTTCCTTTCTCATTTGCAGGTTTCCCCTGCAAGTTCACATCCGGAGATGCACATCGGACTTACTCTCCAAATGCATGTTGTTGTTACTATGAGAATCCGCCTCAGTACGCTTTGGGTTTACCGTCAGCGAAAAATCACTTATAAATACCGGTTCACTCGCCGTCCTGTCTCAGTGAAAGTCCCAGCTCATCAAGCTTTGCAAGAACCTCTTCGAGGGATTTGCGTCCAAGGTTACGAACCTTCATCATGTCATCAGAAGTCTTGCTGGCAAGCTCCTGAACAGTGTTGATGCCGGCTCTCTTGAGGCAGTTGAAAGAACGAACTGAAAGCTCGAGCTCGTCAATTGACATCTCAAGAACCTTGCCCTTCTCGTCGTCTTCCTTCTCAACCATAACTTCTGCAGTCTTGGCGTTCTCGGAAAGATCGATGAAGAGAGAAAGATGCTCTGAAAGTACCTTAGCTGCAAGGCTTACTGCCTCGTCAGGACCAAGTGTGCCATCTGTGTGCACGTCAAGTGTAAGCTTATCAAAGTCTGTCACCTGACCTACACGAGTATTCTCTACAGTTACATTTACTCTCTCTACAGGAGTGTAGATAGAATCAATAGCGATCATGCCAATAGGAAGATCTCCTGTCTTGTTCTTGTCAGAGCTTACATATCCTCTTCCTTTTGTGATGGTGAGCTCCATATAGAGCTTTGCATCCTTACCTGACAGTGTAGCTATAACCTGATCGGGATTCATGATCTCGATATCCTGATCCACCTGAATGTCGGAGGCCTTTACAACACCCTCGCCGCTGAACTCGATGTAAGCAGTCTTGGGCTCGTTGGTCTCAGAGGAATTCTTGATGGAAAGGTTCTTGATGTTCATGATGATCTCAGTTACATCTTCCTTAACTCCGGGGATGGAGCTGAACTCATGAAGTACGCCCTCAATCTTCACCTGGCTTACTGCTGCTCCGGGCAGAGATGAAAGCATGATCCTGCGAAGGGAATTACCCAGTGTAATACCGTAACCTCTCTCGAGAGGCTCCACTACGAATTTACCATATTTATTATCATCTGAGATTTCAGCAACTTCAATATTTGGTCTTTCAAAATCGAACACTGATATACCCTCCTTATGTGGTTAGTTAACAAGTTATTTTTTTTATAATGAATCGCAAGTCGATCACTATTCTCAGTCTATGAATTACTTAGAATACAGCTCGACGATAAGCATCTCGTCAACCGGAACATCGATAGCTTCTCTTGAAGGAAGCTCCTTGATTGTGCCCTGGAGATTTTCCTTGTTAACATCAAGCCACTCGGGAGTAAGTCTGCTTGCTGTTATCTCTGAAATATCCTTAAATCTCTGGATATTCTTAGCAGCTTCCTTAACCTCGATTACATCACCGGCCTTGATGAGGTATGAAGGGATGTTGATAACCTTGCCGTTAACTGTGATGAACTTGTGAAGAACAACCTGTCTTGCTTCTCTTCTTGTTCTTGCAAATCCCATTCTGAATACTACGTTATCAAGTCTTGTCTCAAGAATAGTCATAAGGTTTGAACCTGTCTGACCCTTCATTCT
>JAEEGH010032168.1_pt1 | contig 10099 bp, 8 predicted proteins | sample 9134181 | NCBI WGS metagenome assembly JAEEGH01 (sample SAMN16246544, study PRJNA631951) | gut metagenome | biome: gut microbiome; feature: rumen; material: DP-attached | host: Bos | place: Iran: Karaj | collected 2018-10 | reverse complement strand
GAGGATCTCGCAGGCCTTGAGGGAGATGGCGGGGTCGGGCTTCCGGCTGCCTTCCACGCAGGACAGAAGCACTGCGCCGAAATATTTGCCGAGGTCGTCACGCTCGAGCCAGTCGGGGATCTCACGGCTGGTGACGAGGTTTGAAATGATGCCGAGCTTGTAGCCGTTCGCGTAGAGGTCCTTGATGGACTGGGCGCCGTTCGGGGCGACCACGCGGCGGCCGTCCTTGTTGCGGTACTCGATGGTGAGTTCGATCGCGTTCTTCATGATGAGGTCGTGCGGATATTCGGGGGTGAGCCACTTGGTCCAGAGCTCCCACTCCGGCGCCTCCTTCATCGTCTCGAAGCACCATTTGCGGTAGCCTGCGTAGCGGTAGTCCAGGAACTTGCAGAATTCATCGGGGTCGCCGGTCTCGCCGCAGAGTTCGGCAATACGGCGGCGTGCGCGTGCCTCAAATTCCGGGTCGCGTTCGACGAGACGGAGCGTTCCGCCCAGATCATAAAAGATCGCGTCAAATCCTTTTTCCATGTCAGTCCTCCTGATGCCTTAGGGCTTTGTCAGTCATTCGTGCGCCGGGGAATGCTCCGGCGTATCAGTCTTTCTTCTCCGAACCGCCTCTCGGCGTTTATTGTTCTCCGTTCACTTTCCGGATAATGTCCGGGATCTCCCAAAGTTCGTCGATGATGTAATCCGCCGGGGGCACATTTTCCATGCCCACGTCGCGGTGCGCGATGGCGGGATTCCGGATCTGGATCATGAGCCCGAGGTGCGCGGCCTGGGCGCCGCGGACGTCCCGGGAAATGGTATCGCCGACGTAGGCCATCTCGCTCGCCTCAAGGCCAAGCCGCCTGAGCGCAATCTCGAAGATCTCCGGCGAAGGTTTCCGGACGCCGACGTCCGAGGAGCAGATGATCACGTCCATGAACTTGTCGATGCCGTACTCCTTCACGATGTGCGGGACAAATGAACTGGAGATGATGTTCGAGATGATCCCGAGTTTCATGCCCTGCCCCGCGAGCGCTTCCATCGTCTCGTAGAGCTTCGGCCGACGCTTGTTCTGAACACGCTCGTAGTCGTAGAGGAAGCTCAGTTCCTCGGCGATCGGCGCTAGTTTTTCCTCACCAATGTGGTACTCCTTGAGATAATACTCGTTCCAGATCTTCACGTTCGGAAGTTCCCGAAGCGTCTGCTCGCTCCAGTGCTTGTAGTCCTCCGCGTTCTCGTGGAGCGTGAAGGCCAGCTCGTCATATGGCGTCGTGATGTGAATGTCGTAGACTTCAAGCCGCCGTTCCAGACGCTTTGCGAAGGAACGGGCCAGTTTGGCATTGTTGGTGACGGTGTGAAGCGTGCCTCCGATGTCAAATAAAACGGCTTTGATCATCTCATCCTCTCCTTCCAAAAATTCCGGCAGATCCTTGATCTCCGAAAATGGCCTGTTCTGTCCGCGTTTAGGTGCAAACGTTTGCACTTTTTCTCAATTTAACCTACGAAAAGCGATTTGTCAACCGCTTCCGAGCATGTTTTTTATAGCCGGAAAGCCTGATCCCGAAGGGCTGCGGGCACCGCGCAGGACGCTGAAAAACCGGCTTTCCGGGTCATTTTACCATTGACAAATCCCCGAGGGGCAATGTAAGATAAAGGCAGAATTCCTGCAAACGTTTGAGCCTTTACATAAAAGGGGGATACCATGGCAAGGACACTGGACAAGATCGATACCATTTTCTTCGACGTCGGGGCTACGCTCCGCTATGTGGCGAAGGATCCGGAGTTCGCGCGGGCCGCGGAGGACCGGATCATGGAGCTCGTCGAAACGGACGAATCACATGACGAATTCTTCGAAAAACTCGAGAAGAACTGGAAGGCTTACCGCAAGAAAGCCAAGACGGAACTTCTGGACGTCTCCGAGATGGAGCTCTGGCTCCAGTATCTGCTGCCCGGCGTGAACCCCATCAAAGTCGCGGCGAATTCCGCGCTCTTAACGAAGCTCTGGAGAGACCATGAAGGCCGACGTTTTGCGCACGACGACGTCGTTCCGACGCTCCATGAGCTCAAGAGGCGCGGCTACAAGCTGGGCATCATCGCGAATACCATCACCGAGACCGAGATCCCGATGTGGATGTGCGAGGCGGGCGTCGCGGACCTGTTCACGACCACGATCCTGTCCTCCAAGGTCCGGCTTAGAAAGCCCGATCCCGCGATCTACCACCTCTCCTGCCGCTGCATCGAGTCCAAGCCGGAGACCTGCGCCTACGTGGGCGACAACCCGGTCCGCGACGTGGAAGGCGCGCTGGACGCCGGCTTCGGCGCCATGATCCTCTACGAGAACGCCGGCACGGCGGACCGCGAGGGCAAGGCCCCGACGAAGCTTCCGGACCGTGTGATCTACACCATCGGAGACCTCTTGGATCTGTTCCCGGGCGTCCCGGCGAAGGAGTGAATCATGCACGACGTATCGAAGATCGACACCATTTTCTATGACCTCGGGGACACCTTCCGTGTCATCCGCCACGACCCCGAATACGCGCGCCAAGCCCGTCAGGAGATCATGGAGCTCATCGGCGCGAAGGGCGATCCCGACGAATTCTACAAAAATGTCATCGAGCCCCGCTACGACAAGTACCGCGAGTGGGCGCTCTCCTACTACTGCGAAGCTCCGGAAGAAGTCCTTTGGACCCGGTGGCTTGCATTCGATTATCCGCAGGACCGCGTGCGGAAAAATGCCTCGGCGCTCTGCTGGGCTTACCGGCGCACCAAGGGCGAGCGCGTCGTGACGGACGGCGGCGTGGAGACCACCATCGAACTCAAGAAGCGCGGCTACAAGCTCGCGATCGTTTCAGACCTCGTCGGCACGCACGAAGTGGACGAATGGCTGGACCACGACGGCCTCCGCCCGTACTTCTCCAGCGTTCAGCAGTCTTCGATCTGCCTGATCCGAAAGCCCCACCCCGCGATCTACTATTACGCGCTTCAGGAGTGCGGCTCGGATCCCGCGCATACCTGCTTCGTGGGCGACAACCTGGACCGCGACATCGTCGGCGCGAAGGCGGCCGGCCTCGGCATGACAGTCGGCGTGCATTATCCCGGCAAGAAGTGGCCGGCGCTCACCGAACTGAACACGCCCGACTACGAGATCCATCATTTCAAGGAACTTCTGGACATTTTCCCGTCCAGGGTATAAACGACTTTTCTGCCGGACCGGTCCATCGGGGACAGGGTCCGGCAAATGATTGACAAAAAGGAGCGACAAATGGCGAACACACATGGCGGCGCGGCACTTGCGGCCGCAGTCGAAAAAGCGTATCAGGCCGGGCAGGATGATTATCATCTCGAGCCGATGAGCCTTCTGGATGCGGAAGGCGCCCCCGTCGGCAAGATCCACGACGGTGACGAGGTGGTCTTCTGCTGCAGAAGAGGCGAACGCGAGATCCAGCTCACGGAAGCATTTACGGAAGCGGATTTCAAGGGCTTCTCCCGGAACTTCATGAATGACGTCCGCTTCGTCATCATGACGATGTACCACGAGAAGTTCAAGAACCTTCCGATCGCATTTGCGCCGGAGAAAGTGAAGACGCCGCTCGCCGAAGTGATCTCCAACGCCGGACTCACCCAGTTCCATGCCTCCGAGTCCGAGAAATACGCCCACGTGACCTTCTTCTTCAACGGCGGCGAAAATGAGCCCTTCCCGGGCGAAACGGACGACTGCGTTCCCTCGCCCAAGGGCATTGCCTTCGATACGAAGCCGGAGCTGTCGCTTCCGGAACTTTCCAAAAAAGTAAAGGGCGCGGTCGAGACCGGCTATGATTTCATCCTGACGAATTTCGTGAACGGCGACGTCATCGGCCACACCGCCAATTCCGAAGCCAAGATCGAGGCCTGCAAGGTCCTCGGAAAATACGTGGACGAGGTCTCGCACTTTGCGAAGGAGCACGGCTATTTCGTCGCGGTGACCGCGGATCACGGCAACATCGAGACGCTATACGACAAGAAGGGCAACCCGCACGTCGCCCACACCTCCAACCTGATCCCCTTCCTGGTCGTCGACCCCCAAGGCCGCGACGTTCTCCTTAGGGACGGCACGATGCAGGACGTCGCGCCGACGGTGCTGTCCGTCCTGGGCCTTCCGAAGCCCGAAGTCATGACCGGCGAGTCCCTCATCACGACCCCCGGCATCACGAATCCGAAGATGCTCCTCATCATCTGCGACGGCTACGGCTTCGGCTCCGCGGACGACAACGACGCCGTCTGGTCCGCGGACAATCCGGAGTGGAAGAAAATGCTCTGGACTTATCCGAACTGCACGCTCCGGGCCTTCGGCCCCTACGTCGGCCTTCAGGAAGGCAAGCCCGGCAACTCCGAAGCCGGCCACATCAACATGGGCGCCGGCCGCGTGGTCCCGCAGGACGACGTCCGCATGGACAATGCGATCAAGGACGGCTCTTTCAAAACGAACCCCGTGTTCATGACTTCGATCCGGAACGCCGTCGAGAAGAACGTCCCGCTCCATCTCATCTGCCTCCTCACGAAGAAATCCAGCCACGGCTGCATCGATTATCCGATCATGCTCACGGAAATGGCCAAGGAAGCAGGCGTGAAAGAGACCTATCTGCACATCATTTTCGACGGCCGCTCGACGGAGCCCGGCAGCGCGCCGGAGCTTCTCAAATGGCTGGACGAGAAACTTGACGAGATCGGCACCGGCAAGATCGTCGACGGCATCGGCCGCGGCATCGCCCTGGACCGCGATCACAATTACGAAAAGACCGAAAAAGCCTACAATAACCTGGTATTCGGCACCGGTACGGCGTATCGGGAGTGAGAAGCGCGTTGATCTATCCGGCGCTTCCCAAGAAAGGAGTCCATCATGGCAGCGAAAACGGAACGGATGACGACTGCTCAGGCAATCGTCAGATTCCTGGACAATCAGTATGTTTCAATGGACGGCGAGGAAACGAAGTTCGTGGAAGGTTTCTTCACGATCTTCGGCCACGGCATCGCGGTCGGCCTCGGCGAGGCGCTGGACACGAACCCCGGCGGGCTGCGCGTCATGCAGGGCCACAACGAGCAAGGCATGTGCCACGCCGCGATCGCATTTGCGAAACAGAATAACCGTCGCAAGATCATCGCCTGCTCCTCTTCCATCGGCCCCGGCGCGGCCAACATGGTCACAGCCTGCGCGACGGCGACGGTCAATAACCTCCCGCTTCTTGTGTTCCCGGCCGACACCTTTGCGTCCCGCCAGCCGGATCCGGTGTTGCAGCAGCTCGAGATCCCGCAGAGCCTCGCGGTGACGACGAACGACGCGTTCAAGCCGGTCTGCCGCTACTGGGACCGCATCAGCCGTCCGGAAATGATCATGACGGCGCTGATCAACGCGATGCGTGTGCTCACCGACCCCGCCGAATGCGGAGCCGTCTGCATTTCCCTCCCGCAGGACGTCGAAGGCGAGTCCTTCGATTTCCCGGAGTACTTCTTCGAGAAGCGCGTGCACAGGATCACCCGCATGGCGGCGGCGAAGGAAGAGCTGGAAGACGTGGCGGCGGTCATCAAGGCCACGAAGAAACCGCTCCTCATCGTGGGCGGCGGCGTCAAATATTCCGAGGCCGGCGAAGCAGTTGAAAAGTTCTGTGAAGAATTCCACATCCCCTTTGGCGAGACGCAGGCCGGCAAATCCGCCTGCAAATCCTCGCATCCCTACTGCCTCGGCGGCATCGGCGTGACCGGCACCTACGCGTCCAACGTCATCGCGCGCGACGCGGACTGCGTCATCGCCGTCGGCACCCGCCTCGGCGACTTCACGACCGCCTCGAAGTACCTGTTCCAGAACTCGGACGTCAAGGTCGTCACGATCAACGTGAGCCGCTACCACGCCTACAAGATGGACGCCGTGAAGGCCGTCGGCGACGCAAAGGCCACCGTCGAAGCCCTCGGCGCGCTGCTCCGCGCGGCCGGCTACGTCTCAGCTTATGAAAATGAAGTGGTCGAAGCCCGTGAGACCTGGTTCAAGGAGCGTGCGCGTCTCGGCGCGATCCGCTACACCGGAGAAGGCTTCGAGCCGGAATGCAAGAACCGCGACCCGCGGACCATTCCGGAATACGTCGCGCTGACCGGCGGCGAACTCTCGCAGAGTGCCGCGCTCATTACCCTCAACGACATGGTCGGCGAAGACGCCACGGTCGTCACGGCCGGCGGCTCGCTTCCGTCCTGCCTCCAGAGGCTCTGGATGACGGACAAGCGCCTCGGCTACCACGTCGAGTACGGCTACTCCTGCATGGGCTACGAGATCCCGGCCGCGCTGGGCGTCAAGATGGCCGATCCGGAGCACGAAGTCTACACGGTGGTCGGCGACGGCGGCTTCGTCATGCTGAACTCCGAAATGCTCACGATCATTCAGGAACGCCGCAAAGTCAACATTCTCGTCTTCGACAACGGCGGCTTCGGCTGCATCAACAACCTCGAGATGAACAACGGCATCGGCTCCCTGGCGACCGAGTTCCGTTACACGGACGGCAAGAAGCCGGTCGGCGACCTGATTCCCGTGAGCTACGCGAAGATCGGCGAAGGCTACGGCTTCAAGAGCTACACCGTACGGACCATCGAAGAGCTCCGCGCCGCCATCGAGGACGCCCGGATGCAGGAGCGCCCCTGCCTCTTCGACCTCAAGGTGCTTCCGAAGACCATGACCGAAGGCTACGAAGCCTGGTGGGACATCGGCATCGCCACCACTTCCGAAAAAGAGCGCGTCCGCGAAGCCTGCGACGACGTCATGGAACACCGCAGGGAAGCAAGATTGTACTGAGCGGCGGCGGGATCCGGCTTCTCGCCGCTAAAAGCAGTGCGTTTCGCGAAAGGCAGGTTTTGCACTGCCCCGGCCGAAAAACATACGCGACCATCCGCACGGTGGAGGTGAAGGATGAAACTTTTTGGCTATCCGACGTTTGACGAGAAGGGTGTACGGACTTTGTGCACCTATACGAATGAGTACAGCCACATGCTGATGGACATCCGGATCTACCGGGTAAAGGCGGGCGAGACGAGAAGTTTTGCGAGGCCGGGCGAGGAGATCGCACTCCTTCTGCAGGCGGGCTCGGGGCAGCTCGTGGTCCACACGGAAGGCAAGATCGACCACCAGAGCATTTTCGCGCACCGGCGGGACGTCTTCACGGAGGGGCCGTATGCCGCACACGTCTCCACGACGGGCATCATCGAGTACACGGCGGCTTCGGACAGTGAATTCCTCGTGCAGTGCACGCACAATGACAAGGAATTCGAGCCGAAGCTCTACGCGCCGGAGGACGTAATGCTTGTGGCCTCGACGCAGGGCAAGTACGGAAATGTGGCGAACCGGATGGTCAACACGGTCTTCGATTACGAGCATGAGCCCTGGTCCAACATGGTGCTCGGCGAGGTCATGAACGACCGCGGCAACTGGTCGGGCTACCTCCCGCACAGCCATCCGCAGCCCGAGTGCTATTATTTCCTCTTCGACCGGCCCGAAGGCTTCGGAGCCTCATTTGTCGGCGATCAGGTCTATAAGAGCACAAACGGCAGCTTCTCCGCCATTCCGGGCGGCGCGCTTCACCCGCAGGCCGTGGCGCCGGGCTATCGGATGTACACGGTCTGGATGATCCGTCACCTCGACGGGCAGCCGTGGCTTCAGACCGATCGGTGCGAGGACGAGCACTATGTGTGGCTGCACGACGCCGTACAAAATGTTAAACCCATCGATGGATATTGGGCCATCCAGGACCATAAGTCCTGATACAAGTCCACCAACCACAAATGACCGCCTGCGGGGCGGCCGGAAAAACAGGAGGAAAATATGGTAAGAGTAGGTATTATCGGAACCGGCAGGATCGGCAAAGTCCACATCCGTGCCCTGAACAGCATGCTGGACCACGCAAGGATCGTGGCCGTCGCGGATCCGTACCTCGATGAGAAAGCGGTCAGAGACCTGGTCGTGAGTCCGGAACCGGTCAAATTTACCAAGAACGTTGACGAGATCTTTACCGATCCCAACGTGGACGCGGTGTTCATTTGCACGCCGACGGACACGCACGTGGAGTACTCTCTCAAGGCGATCGCTGCCGGCAAGCACGTTTTCTGCGAGAAGCCGGTCGACAGGACGCTCGAAGAGATCCGTAAGGTCATGGCTGCGCTGGAAGGCAAGAACCTGAAGTACATGGTTGGCTTCAACCGCCGTTACGACCACAACTTCGCCGCCGCCAGAAAGGCCACGAAGGACGGAAAGATCGGCAAAGTCGAATGCGTCCGCGTCACTTCCAGAGATCCGGGCCTTCCCTCGATGGACTATCTCAAAGGTTCCGGCGGCATGTTCCTCGACATGACCATCCATGATTTCGACATGGTGCGTTTCCAGGCGGGTGCCGACATCGACGAGATCTTCGTCGAGAGCGCGGTCCTCGTGGATCCGGCGGTAGGCGAGATCGGCGACATCGACTCCGCCGCAATCGTCCTCAAGATGAAGAACGGCGCGCTGGCGGTGATCGAGAACTCGCGCCGCGCCTGCTACGGCTACGACCAGCGCTGCGAAGTCTTCGGCTCCGACGGCCTCATCACGGTCTCAAATGACGCCCCCAATAACGCCATGATCAGCGGCGCGGACGGCGTGCACGCCGAGAAGCCCTACTACTTCTTCCTTGAGCGCTACGAGCAGGCCTACCACGATGAAGTTGCGGAATTCATCAAGGCTGTGGAAAATGACACGGAAGTCCCGGCGGGCATTTACGATGGTCTGATGGGCGTTGCGGCAGCCGTCGCGGCGAACCTGTCCATGAAAGAACATCGCCCGGTAAAAATGTCTGAAATCATTTGAGAGGAGCGCATGATGGATCCCAAAAAAGTACGTCTGGGCATTGCCCCGATCGGCTGGACCAACGACGACATGCCCGACCTCGGCGCCGAGAACACATTTGAGCAGTGCGTTTCGGAAATGGCGCTGGCGGGCTTCACGGGCTCGGAAGTCGGCAATAAATATCCGAAGGACCCGGCTGTCCTCAAAAAGGCGCTGGACCTTCGCGGAATGCAGATCTGCAACCAGTGGTTCTCCTCCTTCCTTCTGACCAAACCCTTCGAGGAAGTCGAGAAGGAAGCCCGCGCGCAGCTTGAATTCCTCCGCGCGATGGGCTCGAAGATCATCGGTTTCTCCGAGCAGAGCTACTCCGTTCAGGGCAAGCTCGATACCCCGATCTTCGGCCACAAATATGTGATGAATGATGAGGAATGGGCGCGGCTTCTTGACGGCCTGAACAAGCTCGGCAAGATCGCCCTCGAAGAGTACGGCATCGCGCTGACCTACCATCATCACATGGGCACGGTCATCCAGACCGAAGAAGAGACCGACCGCTTCCTCGCCGGCACCGACCCCCGCTACGTGAATCTTCTGTATGACACCGGCCACTTCGCCTTCGCAGGCTTCGATCCGCTCGCCATGGTGAAGAAATACGTCGGCCGCATCAAACACGTACATCTGAAGGACGTTCGTCCCGAAGTGCTGGAGCGCGTCCACAAGGAAGACATGAGTTTCCTCAATGCCGTCCGCGCAGGCGCGTTCACCGTCCCGGGCGACGGATGCATCGACTTCGAGCCCATTTTCAAAGTCCTCGAGGATGCCGGTTACGAAGGCTGGATGCTCGTCGAAGCCGAGCAGGATCCCGCCATCGCGAACCCCTTCGAATACGCCCTGAAAGGCCGCAAATACATCCGCGAGAAGACCGGACTGTAAAGTTTTTTGAAAAAAAGACCCCCTGCGCTGTGCGTGCAGGGGGATCATTATATTTCTCCATCAAATTGCCTTTTTCATCCATGATCGAATATTTCCATCACGATCACTCCCGTTCGCCCTTCGTTTTCCTCCAGCACCTTCCTCATTCATCTCCCTTAATAACCGATTTTCTTCAAAAATGCTTTGATCTCAGCCTTGCAGCTGTCCGACGGTGCCGGCTCGATGTAAAGGATCGTATCTCTGACCCGCTCGACAAAGCTATAGTTGCCGCCGCTGTTCTGAGAATACGACGACCATGTAATCATATTAGTCTTCTGCCAGTTGCTTATACCGGTCGCCTTGCTTTCCAGAAACCTG
>JAEEGH010032167.1_pt1 | contig 10099 bp, 6 predicted proteins | sample 9134181 | NCBI WGS metagenome assembly JAEEGH01 (sample SAMN16246544, study PRJNA631951) | gut metagenome | biome: gut microbiome; feature: rumen; material: DP-attached | host: Bos | place: Iran: Karaj | collected 2018-10 | reverse complement strand
AGCCCTCAACAACATCGAGGATGTAATACCGCCCACCGCGCCCACTGGCTTGAAAGCGCTGGTGGATACCAATGGTATTGCCGTCTTCACTTGGGACAAGAATCCTGAAAAAGATATCTTAGGCTACCGTGTCTTCTTTGCCAACCAGATGGACCACGAGTTTGTTGAGTGCTCTAACGGCTTGGCTGAAACCAATGAATTTATCGACACCATAGATTGGCATACCATCACTAAATATGCATTCTATTACATTGTAGCAGAAGACTATAGTCACAACGTGTCGCTTCATTCCGACACCATTGCAGTGCCCGTGCCCGATAGAATCGCACCCACACCTTGCGTTTTGGACGATATCACCGTGGAAGGTAATGCCGTAGTAATCCGTTGGACAAAGAGCGCTTCCACTGATGTAATGTACTACTACATCTACCGCAAATTCAAAAAGCAGAAACAGTGGCAGTTGCTGCAAGTAGTTGAGCCGTGGCAGATTGCCGAGGCCGACCATATTGTCATGATTGACTATCCCGAGCCCTCGTCATCCATGTACCAATACTGCATTGAGGCCATCGACGACTTCCACAACTCTTCGGGCCGCGAAGGACTGGCCAACGCCTTTGTACGTGAAGCCACCGTACTGGACATTCCTATTGAGGTGAATGCCAACGTTGACAAACGCAATCATAAGGTAAACCTCTCGTGGTCATATAAATACGATGGACGTCGCGACCACTACGGAGTTATCTACCGCTCCCTCAACGACGGCGAGTACGTGGATATTGCCAACTTCCGTCGTGGCGAGACCTCCTTCACCGATGACAACGTTAAGGTAGGCGATCGCGCCAGCTACTATATCGTGCTTTACCTGGGCAATGGCCAACGGTCAACGCCATCGACTTCTGTGTCAGCAAAGCTATAGACTCAACAGTTTCATCGCACTGGCATAGATACGCGACAGTTTAAAGCGGAAACCACTGATATAAACAAACTTACCCTCCAGTTTGTCGATGAAATTATAGTTGGCAATGATGGATTGGTTGACCCTGAAGAAAAGTTCCGGTGGCAGTTTGTCCAGAAAATCCTTCAAGGTGGAAGTATGGTAATAAACCTTGCCGTCAGTACATTCCAACCGTAACACATTACCGGTATTCTTCACATACATAATATCATCGAAATTTACCTTGATAGTAGTTCGTTTATGCTTGATAAACACGAAATTACGCAGACTTTGATAGTGTTTGTCAACCTTATAGCTCTCCTGTGCCTCGCTCACTTTCGGTTTCTCCTCCTGACTGTAATGATTAACTATGCGAATGATTTTACTCATCAGGCGGCAGAAACTCTCAAGGTCGGCATGGCTGTCGAGGCAATCAAAGAAGCCCATCTCTAACAACGGAGGCACCTCTGCAGGATTGTCCACCAAACCGATGATAAACGGCGGTTTATCAATCATACGCAGCAGTTTATCGCTCACATCTCTCCTGCTCATATCCATAAATAACACATCAACACGTTGCTTTTGTAGTTTCTCTATCATTTCAATGATACTGGAATAGGTATCTAGCAAATGAACGGAATAGAAATGATTGATATAGTTCACAAAAACATCTTCAACATGCGTATCCTGAACAAACAGGATACAATTAAGTTTCGCCATAAAACAATCGCTTTTTAGTTAACAATAGCGAAACAAAATTAATTGATTATTCAAAACTTAATCTACTGAAAAACAAAAAAGTGACAAATAGCGATTTATCTGATACAAAGATATTTTTCTACAAGAAAATCTCTTCTTACCTTAAAAAAAGTGCATAATAACCCTTAAAAATCCTAATAAATGAATAAAATGCATATTTATTTGCCAAAAAGAAACATATAACCCTCAAAAATGAACATATAGCCATTTTTGTTTACACGATACAAAACAGATAGTCTAAGAAAAAAATACTTTTTTCTCAATTTTTGCGCGCAAAAACGGCAACAACTTAATCAAAATCGGGTCTTTCGCGAGTTTTCTTTTCCTCATTACAGCCTGACGGATCGCCGGTATAAGCTTTCGGAATGGGGAACTCCATACCTGGATATTTTTCCGGATTATGAACAGCCTTATAGTAAGGAAGTTCCGGATCAGCATAGCACTTGCTCATAAAGAGTGCAAACACAGGCAATGCGGCTCGCGCACCTTGACCATAGGTGATTGTCCGGAAGTGTGCGGCGCGATCCTCGCAACCAACCCACACACCACAGGTCAGCATGGGCGTATAACCCACAAACCATGCATCCGACTGATTGTCAGTGGTTCCCGTCTTTCCTGCCAAGGGGAAATCCATATTATAAGGTGCACGACGCAGACGTTGACCAGTACCATAATCCACTACGCCCTGCATCAACCGAACAGTCTTGAAGGCCGTAATCTGGTCGATAGCTTCGTTGGTCTTGGGTATGAACGAATGAATAACATTACCCTGCTTGTCGCAAATCTTGGTGATGAACGTCGGCTCAACATACACCCCTTGATTGGGGAAGCAGTTGATGGCTCCGACCTGCTCATACAACGATAACTCGCACGCACCCAGACAAATAGATGGAACGGCGGGGATGTCGGAGGTCATGCCCATGGCACGCACCAGCCGGATAACTTCCTCTGGGCCATAGATTTTCATCAGGTAAGCCGACACATGGTTAAGCGACTGCGCCAAAGCCTCTCGCAACGGCAGCATCTGCCCTTCTTTGTAGTGGCTTGAGTTCTTAGGTGTCCATGTGGTTCCTTCGGGCAAATGGAAAGTCACCGGCACATTGGGCACCATCGTGCAGGGCGTAAACTCGCCATGCTGCATTGCCACAGTATAAACGTATGGCTTGAAAGTGGAGCCCACTTGACGCCTCGACAACTTCACATGGTCGAACTGGAACATCTCGTAGTTGGGACCGCCCACGTAGGCCTTCACAAAGCCTGTATTCACATCCATCGCCATCATACCACACTGCAGGAAAGACTTCATGTAACGAATAGAATCCATGGGCGTAAGCAGTGTGTCGCGTTTGCCGTTGTAGGTGAACACCTTCATCCTTATCGGCGTGTTGAAGGCCTTCATAATCTCAGCCTCCGTAGCACCGCTCGACTTCATCTTCATATAACGGTCAGATCGCCTTACAGCGGCTTTCATGATTCGGTCAATCTCCTCCTGACTGATTTTATAGAAGGGCGCATTCTTCCATCCTTTCCAATGGTCGAAGAAGAGCGGCTGCAGATACTGGCAAACATGCTCTCTTACAGCATCTTCGGCATACTGCTGCATCCGAGAGTCGATGGTGGTGTAAATCTTCAACCCATCCACATAAATATCATAAAACGTACCGTCATCTTTGGGATTCTGGCGGCACCACTCCTTCAAATACTGGCGCAAATACTCTCTAAAATAGGTAGCTTTACCTACCGTGTGAGTTTGCATTTTAAAGTTGGAAATATCAATCGGAATGGCCTTGATAGAATCACATGCTTTTTCAGTCAGATACTTGTACTTCTCCATCTGGTTCAGCACCGTATTGCGTCGTTGAAGTGCGGCTTCGGGATTGCGGCGCGGACTATACTTGGTGGAGGCTTTCAGCATGCCCACCAACATTGCCGACTCCTGTACCGTCAGATCCTTAGGTTCCTTGGCAAAGTAGGTATTGGCTGCCGACCGGATACCCATTGAGTTGCTGCCAAAATCGACCGTATTGAAGTACATGGCAATAATCTCATTCTTCGAATACTCGCGTTCCAACTTGGCTGCCACCACCCACTCTTTCAGTTTGGTCAACACCAACTTCAGCTTGTTGGAATTGGGATCGCGGGGAAAAAGGTTTTTGGCCAGCTGTTGAGTAACCGTACTACCACCACCCTTCTTGTTGAAAGTGACTACGCCCGTAATCACACGCATCAGCGCGCTCACATCCCTTGTCGAATTCTTGTAAAAACTAGCAACCTCGGTAGCCACTAAGGTTTGGGTTAGATTATCGGGCAAGTCTGAAAAATGGCAATTGGAGCGGTTTTCAAGATAATACTTGCCTAGCAATTCGCCGTCATACGAATAGACCTCCGAGGCCAGATTGGTTTTGGGATTTTCCAATTCCAAAAATGAAGGCATAAAACCCAACCAACCTTGCGAAATCATAAAGAAGATGGCCACAACACTCAAAACGCCCACTGTATATAAAATCCAGAACGGCTTAATCAATTTTGAGCGAGGAGCCTTTGATTTCCTGCTTTTTTGAGGCTTAGGATCATTCGTATTATACATTGCGGATATATTTTGCTAACAAACGATACTCTTTACTTTTTATTTTCCTGATGATTGAGAAGCGTAATACCGAAATAGGCAATCCCCTTCACCTGCTCTGCGCGCATGGCCTGAACCACGGTAAACTTATAGACACCCTTCTGCGGGAAGCGCACATTAGGCTTGAAAAGAAAACGATTCTCCTTCACGCGCCCCACTCCCTTGCCTGTCCAATGACCGTAAGGATCGCTCAAGATGCAGCCCAACGTGTCCTGGGCCTTGTAGCCATTGGGAAATTCAGTGTCCATAAACAGGTAGAAATTCTGCGTCTCGAAATCGACCGTGTTGCCCACATTGATATAGAAGTCGTAATAGGCCAGCGAGTCGGTAATCTCGAACTCATACTCCAATTGGGTATTCATATTCCAAACCTCCCCTTTTAAGGTGTCCATCTTCTCATAGAACACATCGCGCTGACACGAGACAACCAACAGCAAAAAGAGAGCAAGTAACGGAACGACTACCTTGTTTTTCATATTATCTTAACAATCAATTATTTGTCTTCAATATTTTTCAGTTCATCCAAACTATAGCTGATGCCCTCATCCACTTTCTTTTGGTTAACGATGGCAAACTCTTCCAGTGTTTCGGGATATTTGCCATTATTGTTCATCTCAATAATCTCCTTCACCTTATCAAGCGGAATGGCAAAGATGGTAGAGCTGTCGTTGGCGTAAGAATACCACACGATACGTTTGAAAATGTCGAGTTTATTGAAGAAACCCTTGCCCTGCTTGGTTTTCAGATGGACATTAGGTTGTGGGAAGTCTTTCATCAACTCAACATAGGTCGACTGCTCGAAGTTGAGGCAGCATTTCAGTTTGCCGCACTGGCCGGCCAGTTTCTGGGGGTTGAGCGACAGTTGCTGAGTACGGGCGGCAGATGTGGATACCGACTGGAAGTTAGTCAACCAGGAAGAGCAGCACAACTCGCGACCGCAAGTGCCGATGCCGCCTAACCGCCCTGCCTCTTGACGCACACCAATCTGGCGCATCTCAATACGAATCTTAAACTGCTCGGCCAAAATCTTAATCAACTCGCGGAAATCGACACGGTCTTCGGCTGAGTAATAGAAGATAGCTTTTGTTCCATCTCCCTGATATTCAACGTCATTCACCTTCATCTTCAAGTTCAAATCCCAGGCAATGTAGCGCGAGTCGAGCATGGTTTTTTGCTCCTTCTTCACAATCTCCACCCATTTTTCAATGTCGGAAGCCTTGGCGGTGCGGTAGATTTTCTTGGTAATATCCTCAATCTTAGCTCTTTTGTGCTTCATCTGGTTTTTCACCGACAATCCCAGCATCGAAACGATGCCGATATCATGTCCTGGCGAAGACTCAACGGCCACAATATCACCCACTTTCAGCACCAATCCTTCGGGAATGAGGTAGAAATCCTTGTGATTATTCTTAAAACGCACCTCAGCGATAGGAAATTCCAAATATTCGATAGAGATATCCATTTGTGAAATCCAATCGTAACTGCTTAATTTACAACACGATTGTTGATAATTAGAGCAATTTACTTCGTTTTTGTCGGGCAGGTCTGACATGCCGCGTGTAAGGAACGGATTCTGCGATATCTTTTCAGCCTCGGGACTCATTCCCGCACGGATATCCATGTCGAGGTACTGGTCGAGGTTTTCAATTTGGGTTGGGTCTTTATCTATTTCCTTGAATTGTTTTTTCTTTTCCTTTTCTTCTTCTTTTTCCATTCTTCTTCTATATAACTTATTTAAAGTTAGTTATAATAAATAACTATTAAACTTTTTTTTCTTTACCAAAATGCAAAGGTACATCAAAAATTTGAAATAGACGAGTGCACAGATGGAATAAAATGAGTAAAAAAATGTAATTTTGCAGCACTAAAAAGCACCTTAGCATGAGAAAAGCCACCCGACTTCTATTTCCTTTACTTTCCATAGTTGTCATTGTGGCAAGCATTCTTATTGCGGCGTCTATCGGAGTGGTCAAGATTCCGTTCCCCAACATCATCAAAATCATTATAAGCCAACTCGGACTAGCTGATGCTTCGGGACTTGCGCACACCGAAGTGGTTACCATCTGGGAATTGCGGCTGCCACGTATCCTCATGTCACTGACGGCGGGCGCGGCGTTGGCCATCTGCGGTGCCGTATTCCAATCCATCTTCCGCAATCCCATCTGCGACCCTTACATCTTAGGCATCTCCTCGGGAGCCTCGCTCGGTGCCGCCACCGCCTTCATCCTCGGCTGGGACGCGTTCCTGTTCGGCATAACACTGCCAGCACTCGTCACCGCACTGCTAACCCTGCTTGTCATTATGGGCATCGCGCGACTCAGTCGGCAAAAAACCACTCACACGCTGCTGCTCACCGGCATTGCAATCAATTTCCTTATCTCGGCCGTCATCACCCTGCTGATGGTAGTCAACCAAAAGGAGATGCACAAGATAATCTTCTGGACCATGGGCAGTTGCGCAGGCACCACATGGAACGACATCCTCTTCCTGTTGCCCTTCCTGATTGTCATCGCCATCGTGCTGCTCTATTATGCCAAAGACCTCAACATCATGCAATTAGGAACCGACACGGCGCAAACGTTAGGCGTCAATGTGAAAGCGGTGACTTACATCACCCTCATCACCTCATCATTGCTCATTGCCGTAGTGGTGGCCATCTGCGGTGTTATCGGCTTTATTGGGCTCATCATTCCGCATGCCGTGCGCCTGATGGTCGGCAGCGACAACCGTCGTGTATTCAGCTACTCGCTACTGCTGGGAGCCCTGTTTTTGCTGATTGCTGACACGTTGGCACGCACCATCGCCATCCCTGCAGAGTTGCCCGTGGGCAGCATCACCGCCATTGCAGGGGCCCCGTACTTCATTTTCCTGCTACTAAAAAAACAGTAGAGACATTTCATGAAACGCCTCTACAACAATGTTTTGTAATCGTAATGGTGAAATATGATTATGCGCCTCTATTATTATGGCATAACCTTTTCACCAGGCCAATTTACATAGCCTTTGTCCATCTCGTAAACCTGATAACCTTTGGCTGCCATCACCTGGGCAGCTTTTTTGCTGCGGCGCCCTGAACGGCAGTAGACCACCACGGGGCGTTTTTTATTCAACACCATAATACGAGTCTCAAAATCAGGTTGATTGACGTCTATGTTTCTGGCATGCGGCAGATGGCCGGAATTGTATTCCTGCGACGTACGAACATCCACCACCTGCACTTTCTTCTTTGATAATATCTTGGCAATATCATCATTGTTCATCGACTGGTATGACTGAGCAAAAGCTCCAAAAACCAGAACGAACAGCATGGTTATCAGCAGAAGAACTCTTTTCATCATTTTATCATTTAGATTATCACAAAAAAGGGTGACCAAAAATACTACTTTTTGGCCACCCACGAACAAGCTGAATGAATTTTCAAATTTTCATGATTACTGCAGCGCCATCTTCACCTCAAGCAATCTCTTCACATGAACCATCTCATTCTTGAATTCTTCGTAGTTCATGTCTTTCAGGTAGATAAAGCCATAGGTACGACGGAGCATCATCTTGTCTGACTTGTAGAAGTAATCCTCTCCAAGCAGTTTGCATACATCGTCATGCTGCGATACCCAAATCTTCTGGGCTAATTCGCTGAACGCACCATCATGGGCAGGGCTCGGGAAGTCGGCCGAACGCTGACTCAAATAGCAGCTATTGAACATATTCTTGATGACGGCAAACGAGTTCAACGAAATGGGTATCATAGTGTTAGCTTCGCTAATATGGAACTTGGACCATACATTGCGATAACCCCAGATGCGCAGGTTGATTTCAGGATGGCGCTCTTTGTACACGTCAATAGCCTGGCTGAGGGCGATGAGCGTCTTGAAGTGCGTATCAGGACCGCTGCCTTCGGGATCCATAGCCAAACTGATAATCGTAGGTTTCACACGTTCGAGCAGTTCCAGCACGGGTTTTACATCCTTGTCAAATTCGGGATAGTGCGGGAAGATATCGTCACTGTAGAACGGCAGGCGCAGGTGGTTAACGCGCTCGCAGCCGAGGCCGAAATGTGCCCATACCAACTCAGCTTCAAACTCACGCAGCCAACCCTTGGCCAAGTGGAATGAATCGGGCTCTTTACGACCTATCTCAATGGAATTCATAATGTTAAGTTGAATCTGCAAGAACTCCTTCAGTTCGGAAATCTTGGTCATATTCATCTTCTCAACCCACTTACGAGCCAAGCGGCGGGCAACGGCATAGTCTTGGCACGACTTGTCCTGCTGGGCGATACCGCGCAGATAGAGCGTAATATCATCGCCATAGGAAGAGGTGAACAGCGTGTCCATCTGCTCATCACGACGCGAAGCGGCAACGGGGTCGATACGCTCGATAATATGGTGATAGCACTCTCTCAAATACTTGGTAGTCACCGAAGTAAAGCCGCTAGTACAATATACGAAATGGTTCTGAATAGTTTTCGAACGCACGAGATGATGCAGGTAGGGGAAGTATGCCAACTCGATATCGTCGTGGTGCGGAGCGGTGTGCAGAATCACTTCGTTCTCGCCCATCGTCAAGCCCTTTTGGATTTTCTTCTCCACCGAAGCCAACGTTTTCTCCAGCAACTCTTGTGAATTGAGGCCAGTCAGCTGCTCGGCGAAGCGGAGCTCATCACAAGTGTAATGCTCGTCAATAAGTTCCTGGAAAGTCTTGCCTGTAGCGAAAACGGCGTCAATCACAATCTTCTCCACGAAGGCATCCTGATAATGCACATGCGGATAGATGGAGGCCAAATAGCGGTTCGACTTGGGGAGATTGTTGGAAGCACTGTCGGTAATGAAGAAACGGGCAGCGTGCAGTTTCTGCAAGCAGGTTGCAGGGAATTCCTGCGTAGGCTCGTTCAGTACGGAGCCAGCTACCATCTTGGCCTTACCGGCACCGGCAGCGATGATAATAGCCACACAGTCGGGGTTGTAGGTAATGGTTTCCAAACCCATGGTGATGACAGCCTTCTGGCGAACCAGCTCTATACCTCCCAAGTCGGTGGCAGCAGCGGCCTGAGTTTCATAGTTGATGCCCGTGAGACGGGTATGTGAGAAATGGCTGGAACCGCGCACGTTGAAAGCGATGTGGCCATCGGGGCCGATACCGCCGAGGAAGAAGCCGATGCCGCCCAACTCTCTGATTTTGCTTTCGTAACGAGCACAGAAATCGTCAAACAGACGGATGGCGCGTTGCTTGATAACCTCTTCCTTCGTCTTGGCCTGACGGATACGCAACGAAAGATCGATGATACCATCCTCGAAAACCTCACTCAGGTTGGTGGCATTACCCAAGAACTCACTCTCCTTGTCATTCAAGAAATAAGTGTTGATAAGATGCGTCTTCTCGGGATCAAAGCCCAAAATATCTATGTAGTAGTTCTTTACAAAATAGCGGAAAGAACGTTCATGTTCAGGGTTAATGGGGAAAAACTCGTCCAACTGGAAGAAATGCAGCGACTTAAAGTCGGGTTTGTATTGCGACAAGCCCACCTTTTCCAAGATGCCGCCTTTGGCTTCCTTATCCCAGTTGGTAATATAATACTGTAACCACTTGATGAAAAACTCAGGGGTTTTACCTGTGGGCAGGGCTACCACGCCACCAGGGTTCAAACATACCCATTCAATAAAACGCAAGGCGGTTAGCTGGCCCAAGATCACATAGTTGTCAACCGACAACACCTGTGTTTTACATTGTAAAAGATTATCCTCATACGTGGGATCCAATTGGCGGAAATACTCTTCCACCTT
>JAEEGH010032166.1_pt1 | contig 10099 bp, 7 predicted proteins | sample 9134181 | NCBI WGS metagenome assembly JAEEGH01 (sample SAMN16246544, study PRJNA631951) | gut metagenome | biome: gut microbiome; feature: rumen; material: DP-attached | host: Bos | place: Iran: Karaj | collected 2018-10 | reverse complement strand
CACGAAAACCTGAGACGTCGCGGCAGCATGCTCTGCGGCGAGGGAGGAGAAAACTGATATGCTGACGTTTGCAAGTTATATGGAGATGCTGATGGTCGTCTGCTTCGGCATTTCCTGGCCGATCAACATCCGCAAGGCCTGGAAGGCGAGGAGCACCAAGGGCATCAGTCTGCTGTTCTACGCCTTCATTTTCCTGGGCTATGTCTTCGCTCTGGTCGGCAAGCTCGTGCTGATCGCCTACCATGCCCCCGCGCCCTGGTATGAGACCGTGCACTGGTACGTGATGTTCTTCTACGTGCTCAACACCCTGATGGTCGCCGCCGGCGTCGCGATCTGGTTTCGCAACCGCGCGCTGGAGAAAAAGGCGGCGTGAGGAACGCGCGCAGATCGGACAAACGAAAAAAAGGCTGCTTTTTGTGTGGACAGAAAGCGGCCTTTGTTTTATAATATGGACGTCCAAAAACAGAACGATACCAAGGAGGCTTCCATGAAAAGATTTCTCTCTATGCTCCTGCTTGCGGCGATGGTCTTCACGCTCTTCTGCGGCGCGGCCTTTGCCGACGACGCGCCCGCCGAGGAGGCGCCCGCGCGCACTTCCGACGTGGTGATCCTCTTCACCAGCGACGTCCACTGCGGCATCGACCAGGGCTTCGGCTACGCCGGCCTTGAAGGCGTCCGCGATTACCTCGTCGCCCAGGGCAACGACGTCATCCTCGTCGACGACGGCGACAACATCCAGGGCGAGCCGATCGGCACGATGACCAAGGGCGAGGCGCTCGTCGACCTGATGGGCCAGATGGGCTACAGCATCGCCATCCCCGGCAACCACGAATTCGACTACGGCATGGATCAGTTCCTGGCCCTGGCCGAAAAGGCCAAGTTCGATTACATCAGCTGCAACTTCAACCATGAGGGCGAGCTGGTGTTCCAGCCCTATGTGATCCGCGATCTCGGCGGCGCGAAGGTCGCCTTTGTCGGCGTGACCACCCCGAAAACGCTGACCTCCTCCACCCCGAAGTATTTCCAGGACGAGAACGGCGAGTTCGTCTACGGCTTCTTCCAGGATGAGACCGGCGAAGCCCTGTACGCCGCCGTGCAGAAGGCCGTCGACGACGCGCGCGCCGAGGGCGCCGACTATGTGGTCGTGATGGGCCACCTGGGCAACGAGCTCGAATGCGCCCCCTGGAAATATGACGACGTGATCAGCAACGTCAGCGGCATCGACGTCTTCCTCGACGGCCACAGCCACGACACCGAGCAGGTCGTCATGAAGGACAAGGACGGCAAGGACGTCGTCCGCAGCGCCTGCGGCACGAAGCTCGCCTGCATCGGCTGGTGCCGGATCGACACGGAAGGCAAGATCACGGCCGGCGTCTACACCTGGAACAACGACGCGCCCCTGCCCGAGATGCTCGGCCTCCAGAACAAGATGAGCAAGGCCGTCACCGCCGCGAAGGCCGCCCTTGACAAGAAGATCAAGGAGGTCGTCGCCTCCTCCGCCGTGCTGCTGACGGTCAACGATCCCGAGGCGGTCGACGAGAACGGCAGACCCATCCGCATGGTCCGCCGCGCCGAGACCAACCTCGGCGACCTCTGCGCCGACGCCTACCGCTTCCAGTCCGGCGCCGACGTCGCCTTCGTCAACGGCGGCGGCGTGCGCGCGAACATCCCCGCCGGCAAGATCACGCTCAACGACATCCTCAAGGTCCATCCCTTCGGCAACGCCATGTGCGTCATCGAGGTCAAGGGCCAGCAGATCCTCGACGCGCTCGAGTGGGGCGCCCGCAAGGTGCCCGGCGAGAACGGCGGCTTCCTGCAGGTCTCCGGTCTGAGCTATGAGATCCACAGCTACATCCCCGACCCCTGCAAGGCGGATGAGAACACGATGTTCGCCGGCATCGAGGGCGAGCGCCGCGTGCAGAACGTCCTCGTGGGCGGCGAGCCCATCGATCCCGAGGCCACCTACACCCTGGCCAGCCACGACTACATGCTGCTCAACGGCGGCGACGGCTACTCGATGTTTGCCGGCGCGCCCGTGCTGCAGGACCGTGTCAAGCTGGACAACCAGGTGCTGATCGACTATGTCACCGAGACGCTCGGCGGCGTGATCGGCGAGGAGTATGAGGACCTCACCGGCGAGGGCCGCATCGTCATCGTCGAAGAGGCGCCCTGATCCGACATCCCCTTAATCGAAAAACAGCGCCCCTGCTCCGAACGGAGCAGGGGCGCCGCGCAAAAGAAAAGACCTGCGGCGCACAGCGCCGCAGGTCTTTTCCGTTTTGTTCAGTCCCTGATGGAGATGCGGAGCGTTTCGAGCAGCTCGCGCAGGTCCTCGCCCGCGGCGAGCTCCTCCACCGTCTTGTCGCAGCCCTGCGCCTTGAGCAGCGTGAGCAGCAGATAGCTGTACTCGTCCACGCCCAGGCAGAAGCAGACGGCGTCGCCCTCGCGGTAGCGGAAGCCCTCGGCGGAGCCGAAGGAAACGCGCGCGAAGCCGGGATACTTCTTTTCGGCCGCGGCGGTGATGACGCCGAGGTCCTCCTCCTTGTAGTAGGAGGCGTATTCCATCTGCATCGAGAAATCCTCGCCGGTGATCACGGCGACGTGAGAATCGCTCGAATAGCTGAGGAAATCCTCGCCGATCACGTCGAACGAGAAGCGCAGCGCGTCGTAGTCGAGCGCGGCCTCCACGGTCTTCGCGTCCTTGAAGCCGGAGACGAAGCTGTACACGCCCGTCTTCATCTGCTTCTCGCGCGGCGCGTCCTTTTTCTTATCGGCCGGGGCGCTCTTTGCCGCGCCCTCGCCGTCCTTTTTCTTCAGCAGCAGCGCCGCCGCGGCGCCCGCCGCGGCCAGCAGGCCCAGCGGCGCGATCAGTTTCCATTTGTTCATGCTGTTCATGGCTGTCCCTCCGTTTTCTTCGATGGTCTCATTTTAACATACGGGAGGGGAAATGTAAATCTCACTTCTGCCCGGGCGCGGCCTGCGCCTGCGCCTGCGCGGCGAGCTTCTTTTCCTTCCGGGCCTTCGCGCGGCGGCGGATGCGGCGCACGAGGAAGACGACGAGCACGGCGATCGCGGCCAGCACGATCAGCGTGGGCAGGGCCTCAAGCAGCCAGAGCAGCAGATCGCGGAAGAACTCGCCGATGGCCTTCAGACCGCGGCCGAGCGCCAGAGAGAGCTGCTCGCCGAAGCTCAGCTTGGCCTCGGGCGTGTACTCCTGCACCTCCTGCACGGACAGGGAGATCGTGCTGTAGCTGACCTGGCGGTCCCAGTTCGTCAGCGTGGACTGCAGGCTCTCGATGCGGTAGCGCACGTCGCTCAGCTGCTCCTGGATCTCCAGCATGTCGGAGACTCTGGTGGCGTTCGACATCATCTCCAGCAGGGTCTGCTCCTGCGTGCGGCAGGCGTTCAGACGGGCCTGCACGTCGTAGTACTGGCTGGTGATGTTCTCGGTATAGGTGTTGCAGTAGGGCACGTTGCCCAGCGTGGAGAGCGAGTTCATCACCGTGCCGAAGTCGCGGCTGGGGATGCGGATGCGGTATTCCGCGCTGCGGGAGGAGCTGTAGCCGTGCGAGCTGTGGTAATAATTGTTGCCGGACACGCTGCTGGATTCGACGAAGCCGCCGTACTGGGCGATCAGCGCCTCGAGCTTCGAGACGGTGTCGTCGAATTCCGTGGTCTCCACGGTGGCGCTGGCGGAGTAGATGATCTTGTCCACGGCGATGTCGCCCGCGTCGGGCGTCTTCCCGGCCGAGGAGTCGGCGTTCACCGCGCTCTCCGACGCGGAGAAGCCGCCGAGAGACTCCGCCTCGGCCGCCATCGCGGCGGGCTCTTCAAGGGCGTAGCCGTCGTAGGCGTAGGAGCTGTTGTAGCCCGCGGCGGGCGCCGCGGACGGGCGGTAGCTGTCGTTCTTCGCGGCGCTGCTGCCGCAGGCCGCCAGGGAGAAGAGCATCAAAAGGGCAAGAAGCAAAGCGGTGATCTTTTTCATGGTGTTGTCCTCCGTTTATGTGTTGGGATCTCACTTACGCCCCTTTAGACGGCGCGCGCGGGAAAAAGTTCCCTCTCATTAAAAAAACGGACTGAGATCTCTCAGCCCGTTTTTCGTTTCATTCAGCCGACGAGCTTCGCCCAGTAGCGCAGCACGGGCTCGACGCCTTCGGTCTGCGCGGCGAGGAAGTCGTTCCGGGCCGCGGTGGTCAGGGCGTTGCGCGCGATCTCGCTGCTGTAGTTCTCGCCCTCGCCGACGAAGTAGACCAGGTGGTAGCCGGCATAGCCGCTGTTCTCGCCGTAGACGACGCCGATGTCGCCGCTCTTGTGGCCGGCGAAGCAGAAGTCGTCGAACTCCTGCACCATCTGACCGCGGTAAATGCCCTCGTACAGGCCGCCGTTCGTGTTCGAGCCGGCGTCCTCGGAGTACTTCTCCGCCAGCGCGGCGAAGCTCTCCTCGCTCTTGTCGCCGGATTCGAACTCGGCCTTGATCTCGTTGATGCGCTCGAGCGCGACTTCCTTGGCCTTGTCGGAGTAGGTGCCGTCGTCGGAGGCGGCGGCCTTGATCAGGATGTGGCGCACGGATACCGTGGGGTAGTGGTTGTCGTTGCGGGAGAGGAACACCGCCACGGTGCAGCCCGAGCCGTCGGAGGCTTCGATCACGCCGACGTCGCCCGCTTGGCGCGCGTCGTCCCGGAGCCAGTCGCCCAGGTCGCCCAGACTGCTGCCGGACACGCCGCTGCGCACGGTGGCGGAGCCGGCGTCGTACTCGGCCTCGATCGCGGCGTTGAGCCTCTCGGTCGGATCGTCGATGTCGTAGCCGTCCTTGTAGGCCATCTCGATGGCCTCGGCGGTCATGCGGGCCTCGAGACGGGTCTGCTCGGTGGGAGCGGTCTGGTCCTCGGTCTCGGCGCCCTCGACGGGCAGGGCCTCGGCGGCGACGAAGTAGCTGGCGTAATCGAAGAGGTCGCTGCTGCCCTCGAGCGAGGCGTAGTACTCCTCAAGCTCCTCGTCGGAGAAGCTCAGCGAGTCGGAATAGCTCTGCATCGCCTTGGAGGCGAGCGTGCTCTCCGCCATCAGATCGCGGGCCAGGCGGACGTTGACGCCGGTGCCGTACTGCGCGGCGAGGAAGCGGTTGGCGTTGGAATAGCCGTAGGACCTGGCCGCCTCTTCCAGCGCGGCGACCTCGTCGTCGAGCGCGGCGAGCTCGCTCTCATCGAGCGTGATGCCGTTCTGATCGGCGTAGTTCTTCAGCGCGGCGACCTGCAGGAGATTGTTCTCGGCGTTCTGCAGGAAGTAGTCGCGCCAGGTCTTGCCCTCGTCGAGCATGGGGCAGCTCTGCTGGGACAGCGAGGCGACGCCCTTCGAGCTGTCCAGCCCGAAGAGGGAGGCGTAGCTGCCGTACTGGTTGAGAAAGCTGCTGTACTGGTTGACGTAGGTATAGCTCAGCTCCGCGGGGGAGTAGTTCCGGCCGCCGACGGAGAGGGCCGTCGTGTGCTTGTAGAGAAAGCCGGAATTGAGCAGGATAATGACGATCAGGCCGATCGCGACCAGGACCGATCCGATCGTCCAGCGGCGGCGGCTCTTCGCGGCCTTTTTCTCGGCCTCCTGCCGGGCGAGCGTTTTCTTGTCGGTGCCGGCCTCACGCGCGGCCGCGCGGTTTTTTCTTTCGGTAGATGCGCTCATGGTATTCATCCTTTTTTCCGTGTGATACAAGCTTGCGTCAAACAAGCCTGAACATTATAACGCAAAGTCCCGCGCTGTTCAAGAGAAAAGATGAAAAAGACGCGGCATATCCTTCCGCCGCGCCGCATAAAATGACGGTATGTTGAGAATGAGGAGGCCGAAATATGGATAAAGACGTCGACGATTTCATCTTCGAGGGCTGCGAGAGCTATGTCAGCAGCCGATAAAACGGGGAGCGTTTCCGCTCCCCGTTTCGCTTATTGCGATCTAAGCCTTCAGGCCCCCGCCTTCATCGACAAAAAGGCGTTGATGAAGCCGTCGAGATCGCCGTCCATGACGTTCTGGATGTTGCCGGTCTCATACTCGGTGCGCAGGTCCTTGACCAGCTGATAGGGCATGAAGACGTAGGAGCGGATCTGGCTGCCCCATTCGATCTTCATCTGCACGCCCTTGATGTCGCTGATCTTCTCGAGATGCTCGCGCTCCTTGATCTCGGCCAGGCGCGCGCGCAGCATGTTCTTGCAGTTCTCGAGGTTCTGGAAGTGGCTGCGCTCGACCTGGCTCGAGACGACGATGCCCGTGGGGATGTGCGTCAGGCGCACGGCCGACGAGGTCTTGTTGACCTTCTGGCCGCCCGCGCCGGAGGAGCGGAACACGTCCATCTTGATATCCTCCTCGCGCAGCTCGATCTCGCCGGCGTCGGCGATCTCGGGCATGACCTCGACCGCGGCGAAGGAGGTGTGCCGACGCCCGGCGGCGTCAAAGGGGCTGACGCGCACGAGACGGTGCACGCCGCTCTCGCTTTTCAGGTAGCCATAGGCATATTCGCCCTCGATCTCCATGGTCACGGTTTTGATGCCTGCCTCGTCGCCGTCCTGCAGATTGCTGACGGTGAGTTTGTAGCCGTTCGTCTCGGCCCATCGCATATACATGCGCATGAGCATCGATGCCCAGTCTTGCGCCTCCGTGCCTCCGGCTCCGGAGTTGATCTTGAGCACGGCGTCCATGGGGTCTTCCTCCTGACGGAGCATGTTCTTTAGCTCCAAATCCTCGATGGAATCGATGGTTTTTGCATATATGTCGTCCACCTCTTCCTCGGTGACGAGTTCTTCCTTGTAGAAGTCGAAGGCCGTGGCGAGCTCATCGGCGAGCGTGCGCACTTCGGCGTAGCCTTTAATCCATTTCTCGAGGCTCTTGACCTTCTTCATCTGCTCCTCGGCGCGCTTGGCATCGTCCCAGAAGTCGGGCGCCTGCGTGCGGATCTGCTCTTCCTCGAACTCCATCTGCTTGCGGGGAATATCGAGGTATTTGTAGAGCGCCTCAACGCGCTCCTGGGTTTCCTTGAGTTGTTCTGCTGTAATCACGGATCAGTTGTTCTATTCTTCGTACATTTTATCAATCAGTTCCTTGTAGTTCTGTGCGATCACGGGGCGTCGCATCTTCAGCGTGTTCGTCAGCTCGCCTTTCTCCATCGAGAAAGGATGTGGCAACAAGGTGATGCGTTTCACCTGCTCGTAGTGGGCGAACTCCTGCTGCAGCGTGGTGATGCGTTCCATGAGCATGTTGACAACCAGCGGGTTGCTGCACAGCTCCTCGCGGGATGATACACCGATACTGTTGTCCTTGGCCCATTGCTCCAGCAGCGTGTATTCAGGTATAATCAGGGCGGAGACGAATTTACGTTCGTCGGCGATGATGGCCACCTCGTCGATGTAACGGTCCACGACGAGCTTCGATTCCAGCGCCTGCGGAGAGATGTACTTGCCGTTGCTGGTCTTGAACAGGTCCTTGATGCGGTCGGTGAGGAACAGCTCGCCGTTCTTGATGTAACCGCTGTCGCCCGTGTGGAACCAGCCGTCCTCGTCGATGGCCTGCGCGGTCACTTCGGGCTTGCGGTAGTAGCTCTTCGTGATGGTGTCGCCCTTGAGCAGGATCTCGTTGTTCTCGCCGAAACTGATCTCTATGCCGTCGAGCACGCGCCCGACCGAGCCGATGCTGACGGGCGAGTCGTGCCAGTCGCAGGACACGGTGGCGGTGGTTTCCGTCAGGCCGTAGCCCGCAGTCATATTGATGCCGCAGGCGTGGACGAACTCTTCCACCTCGCGTGGGATGGCAGCGCCTGCCGTGGGGAAGAAGTGTGCGTTCTCGAGTCCCAGCGTCTTCTTGAGCAGCGAGATGATGGTCTTCTCGTAGAACATATAACGTAGCTTGAGCGTCAGGGGCGGTTCCTGACCGCGCAGCTTATATTCCACGTTGTAGCGCTTGCCGACGGCCAACGCATCCAGCATCAGCTTGCGTTGCAGGGCCGAGCTCGTGTCTATCTTGTCCTGCACGCCGGAATACACCTTCTCCCAGAAGCGGGGCACGGCAGCCATGCACGTCGGGTGTACTTCCCGCAGCGTCATCTGGATGTCCTGTGGCTTCAGGTTGATGGCCAGCTGTGCGCCGCGGCTCAGGCACCAATAGCTCCAAGCGCGTTCAAAGACGTGGGTGAAGGGCAGGAAGCACATGATGACGTCCTTGTCCGTCAGGTGCATGATCTTGTCGTTCGCCGGGATGGCTGCGGCGTACATGCGATAGGTCAGCGTGACACCTTTCGAAACGCCCGTCGTGCCGCTCGTGTACAGGATGTTAGCGATGTCGTCGGGCTCTATGGAAGTCGCCCTGGCTTTTACCTCCTCGGCGAAAGGAAAGCCATCGCCCTCGTGCAGGAACTCGTCGAAGTACAACGAGACCTGATCCTGAGGGTTCTTCTTGACCTTGCGGTCGAAGATGATCAGACGCTCCAGCGTGGGACAGAACTTCAGCACACGGAACGCCGTGTCGTACTGGTACTGCTCGCCCACGAACACGAAACGGATCGAAGCGTCGTTGATCATATACTGTACCTGAGCCTCGCTGCTCGTAGCGTAGAAAGGCACGCTGACGGCACGGATACCGTAGGCTCCGAAGTCCACGCAGACGCTCTCCGGCTTGTTCTGCGAGAAGACAGCGATGTTCTCCTGAATGCCCACGCCGAACTTCAGCAGGGCATTGCTGACCAGCGACACCAGTTCCGAGAACCGGTTCCAGGAAATCGTGCGCCACGCATTGGCGTCGTAGTCGCGGTAACTCAAGGCCGCGCGATCGCCGTAAACTTTGGATTGTTCATGAATCAGAACGGACAAAGGAGCTGTATTTAGCATAGCTTTTCGGTTTTAATGCCACAAAGATAAGCATAAATAATGGATTATGGACAAAGGAATGTGTATATTTTTACATTTTTATCCTTTTTTTCCGCTTTCTCCTTGTTTTTTTCAACTTTCAACTTTCAACTTTCAACTTTTTATTATCTTTGCGCCGTCATTTTGTCTTCTCATCCCACAATGCGATTCTCCATGACTCCCGCTACCTATGATCTGGCCTCCGAGGCTGTCGATTTGCTGAAACGACTCATCGCCACTCCGCGCACCAGCCGCGACGAGGGTGCTGCTGCAGACCTTTTTGCCCGTTTCATCGAGGAAAAGGGCTTCCAAGTTCATCGCGAAGCCAACAATCTCTGGACGATAGCCGACGGCTACGACTCCGCACGGCCTACCTTATTATTAAATGCGCACCTCGACACCGTGCGTCCCGTCAGCGGTTGGATGCGCGATCCGTTCGTGCCTGTCGTCGAAGGCGACCGCCTCTATGGCCTCGGTGCCAACGACGACGGTGCCTCGCTCGTGAGCCTCTTTGCGGCCTTTCGTGTCCTCGCCCGACGGCCGCAGGCCTACAACCTCGTCTTCCTGGCATCGGCCGAAGAGGAGGTTTCGGGGCGCGACGGCGTGGCCCGGGCTATGGCGCAGCTCCCGCCCATCGACGTGGCCCTCGTTGGCGAACCGACAGGGATGCAACCGGCCATTGCCGAGAAGGGACTTATGGTGCTTGATGTCACGGCTAAGGGACGGGCGGGTCACGCCGCCCGCGACGAAGGCGTGAATGCCATCTACCTTGCGCTGCCCGACATCGAGTGGTTTCGCACCTTCCGTTTCCCTAAGGTGTCGGATTTGTTGGGACCTGTGCGGATGAGCGTCACCGTCATCAATGCCGGCACGCAGCACAACGTCGTGCCCGACCGTTGCACGTTCACCGTTGATGTACGCTCCAACGAGTGCTACACCAATCAGGAGCTCTTTGACATCATCACCTCGTCGGTGTCGTCGGAAGTCGCCGCCCGCTCATTCCGCCTCGGCTCGTCGCACATCGACATCTCGCATCCCTTGGTGGCCCGCGCCTTGAGCCTCGGCCCCACGGTTGACGGTCAGCCCCGTGCCCCCTTCGGCTCTCCCACGCTGTCCGACCAGGCGCTCATGCCCTGGCCCTCCATGAAGATGGGACCCGGGCAGCGTGGACGCAGCCACACCGCCGACGAGTTTATCCGTCTGCCGCAGATCCAACCGGCCATCGA
>JAEEGH010032163.1_pt1 | contig 10099 bp, 16 predicted proteins | sample 9134181 | NCBI WGS metagenome assembly JAEEGH01 (sample SAMN16246544, study PRJNA631951) | gut metagenome | biome: gut microbiome; feature: rumen; material: DP-attached | host: Bos | place: Iran: Karaj | collected 2018-10 | reverse complement strand
CTGCTTTCGTAGAGCGCATCACACTCTGGGCGCACCTGGAAGATGATGGCGTTACAGCCGTCTTTCTGCAATTCGTTCAGCTGATAGGTCAGCGTCTGTTTCATCGCCTCGGTACCCATGCCCTTGAACTGTCCGTTCACGCACTGAATCCAAGCACCACGGAACTCTCTCTTGTGCTGCGCCGACACAACCAGCGCAAACATCAACAATACTATCGTCAATAATCTTCTCATATTTCTTGAACTACTTAAACTCCTTAAACTTTTTGAACCACAAAAATTTCTTACTTATACTTCTTCATCGCGCGGTCCATTTCGCGGCGGTCTTCCTTCTCCTTCAGGGTCTGGCGCTTGTCAAACTCCTTCTTACCCTTGCAGAGCGCAATGTCCATCTTCGCACGGCCTTTTTCGTCGATGAATACCAATAGCGGCACAATGGTATAACCCGTCTGCTTCGTGGCCGACGCCAGTTTCTGAATCTCGCGGCGCGTCAACAGCAGCTTCCTGTCGCGCTTCATCTCGTGGTTGTTGTACGACCCATAGAAGTAGGGAGAAATGTTCATGCCCTTCACCCACAACTCGCCGTTGATGATGGTGCAATACGTATCCACCAGCGACGCCTTGCCCAGGCGGATGCTCTTGATTTCGGTCCCCGTCAGCACGATGCCGGCCATGTAGGTCTCGATGAAGAAATACTCGAAACCCGCCTTCTTATTCTTGATGTTAACAGGACTCTTCTTCCTGATTAGTTCTTCTTCCTTGTTCATGTCATTATTTCATAATTCCATGACTTTTGTCACGACTCGGCAAAATTCGAACGAGTTCGATTTTGCTCTCGCTGCTCCAAAAGTTCATGTCTCAATCGTTGCAAATCGTTCGATGTTTTCGTCGATATAGTGAGCAATGTCGGCAGTCCAGTTTTCTTCTTCCTCAACGAACGTATCGTCCAAGTCGTCGAACTCGGGAAACTGCTCGAACAACGCCATGAACTCGTCGTCCGTACAGTCGCGTTCTATCTGCTCACCATATTTTATATATAATGTATGCGCGCTATATATCAGCTTGGACAATTCGCGCAATCCCCATAATTTCAATACCTTGGCCAAGGGGTTCTTAAAGATGAACGGGCCGTAACCGTTGTGAATCAACTGGACGAAACCGCCGTCCATCACCTCTTCGTGCAATATATCCCAAGCCAACAGCGTCACTTGGTCGCTGTTCAATTCTGCCATCGTCTCGGCAGTCAGTTCGCCACCAATAGCCTCCTTCGTCGCACTCACAAAACAGCCTACGAAGGCATCCATTCCCTCGCCTGCCGCCTCGCGCAAAGCACTATCCTTTATTCTTACTTCTATCATAAACTCTCTACTTTCAAACACATCATTGTCAGGTCGTCATTGGGTTCTGCACCATTGCGGTGGGTTTCCACCTCGGCCTTCAGCGCTTCAATAACCTGCTGGGCGGTATCGAAATGCGTATTGCGCAGGAATTCCAACAGGCGGTCGTCGCCATATTGTTCCTTCTGCGGGTTCTCGGCTTCATTCAATCCATCTGTATAGATGAACAGCGGACGGCCCTTGATCGTGTCAATCTCCTCACCCTCGTATTCCAGTCCGGGCCACAAACCGATGGGTGCATTGGGAATCATATCGAGGAATTCACCGTGATGCTCACCGCCACCAATGACGGGAGGATTATGTCCGGCATTGCAGAAGTCGAGATGCCCCGTCGTTAGGTCAACCAATCCAAGCCAGAAGGTGACGAACATACCGTTCTCGTTGTCGTCGCCACTGAGGGCATCATTTATGCGCGAGCAAATCTCTGCTGGCATCATGCCCTGCTTTGCCAGCGTCAGGAACAGTCGCGTGGCTTGTGCCATAAACAGCGAGGCGGGCACACCTTTACCCGACACGTCGCCAACGGCTAAGTAGAGCTTGTCGCCCATCAGCAGATAGCCGTACAGGTCGCCGCCAACCTCCTTGGCAGGGGTCATCGAGGCATACATATCCAGTCCTTCACGTTCAGGGAACAAACTCGGCACCATTGACATCTGGATGTCGCGGGCAATGCGCAGCTCCGATTCTATGCGTTCCTGCACGGCCTGCATCTTCGTGATGCGGCGGCGGTAGATGGTATAGATGATGAACGACAGAATCACCAGTCCGAGCACAACCATCGTGGCTATCCACCAGAGTCGCGTCAGGGCTGCCTGCTTTTGGGCTATCTGTGCCTCCTTGCCTTGCGTGTCGTAGATGGTGGCGAGCTCCATCGCGTCGCTGTTGCGCCAGCGCACAATGGCACTGTCGAGGACGCTGGTAATACTGTCGGCCATCGCAATCGCCTTTTGATTGTTACCCATATTGCGCCAAGCCTGATATTGCGGAACGAGCGTTTGGATGATGCCGTCGAGGGTCATCTGCGTAGAATCGGTGTCTGACGAGTCGCTCCTATGATACAGGTCGATAGCCTCCTGCCATTGGTGGGTCTCAAGCAGATAATGTGCACATTCACGCTTTACCACTTCATTCATGTCACGACTACTGTCATAACACTGGCGGAACACCTTTTCGGCCTCTTCAAGTTTACCTTGATGTGCCAACAGCCGCGCCTCGGTGAGTTGCTGGCGGAAGAGCCGAGTGTCAAAATTATACCATGCTGAATCGCAATGTTCCTGAATATAAGAAAGGGCCTCTTTGCTCACTTCGAGCCAAGTGGCGGCACGTTCGTAAAGGCCCTTGTTGAGATATGCCTGCGAAGCAACAGCAGCGATCCCTTGCCTTACGTCGTAATAGGTGGTATCGTTGGTGAAATCGACACTGGCCGTGATGTCGTACTTGACGTAACGCGACGCATTGCGTTTGTAGGCCTCTATGGCTTCCTGAAACTGATGCTCGCCCTCGTCGAAACGGTCCAATGCCACCAAGTTTTTGCCCATCATCATTAATAACAGAGACAAATGATTAGAAGCCAGCAAGATATTGGCCTCATGTTCCTTGGTTGTGGCGATAACGGGCATGAGCACTTTCAATGCACCTTCATAGTCGTTCTTTTCATTTAGCAGGATACTGAGTCGATATCCCAAAATAGCATAGTCAGGCAACTCATAGTCATCACCAGTAAAAGACTCCAGTGCTTTTCTACGATAGAATTCCTCCAACCTGGGTTGGTTCATGTACATATATGCGGCTGCCCTGAAGCTATTGAGCGATATCGCAGGTAATTTCGAACGCCCTTCGAGGCTGTCGCAGAGAGTAAGTGCCGCATCATAGTTTTTAAGTTTTATTTGCTCATATATCAGGGTAGCATCCTTATCTGCCGCTTCATAGTCTTGAACAGGAATGAACAACGACAGAATCCAGTTTCCAACACGATCGCCATACTCTTGTGGTAAGCATTCAATAGCAACAAACAGCGCAATAACAAGTGCCACGGGCAACACAATCCCCCACAGCAGCACGCGCTTAATCCATTTCTTCACTCGTTTATTCATTCTATTCCGTTTTGGTTGATTAAACTACAAATTTCTTCCAAATATTTGCGGTCGGTTTCGTCGAATGTGGCCAACTGATCACTATCAATGTCGAGCACAGCAGTCACCTTGCCGTCAACGCCAAACACCGGCACGACGATTTCAGAACGCGACGCGCTGCTACAGGCAATATGTCCCGGGAACTGTTCGACGTCGGGAACGATGACGGTCTCTGCCCGTTGCCACGCTGTGCCGCAAACGCCCTTGCCGAAAGCAATGTGCATACATGCAACAGGGCCTTGGAAAGGGCCAAGAACCAACTCGCCGTCCGCCACCCGATAGAATCCCGTCCACCAAAATCCCATCGTCTGATGAATGGCCGCTGCCACGTTGCTCATGACGGCTATCAAGTCCTTCTCACCCTCAATGAGCGACGCTATCTGGCTTACCAGCAACTTGTATTGTTCTTCTTTCATGTTGCAAATTTACGCATTATTTCCGAAATACGCCACAGAAATGTAGGAAATTCGCTAAAAAATTTGGAAGTTAGTACCGAATTTAGTATCATAGGTGATGCTTTATAATAACAATGCCAAAATTTGTTTAAAGGGTATTCAGCTTTTTTAGCCAAATATTCTATCAAATCTATTTCTCCGCTTTTAAGCTCTCGACGTTGTTCCATAAGCACGACACTTTAATCCCGTAATCCGTATTCCCATAATCTTTTTGCAATATCTTTTATATCCAGCTGTAGTTCTTTCTTTTGAATTATTTCAGATCTAAATCCCATCTGTTCTAGAATAGTTACCAATTCTTTCTCAATTAGTTCCTTACTATGAATAACAAGAGCTAAAGATGGAATATAATTCTCATATTCTGCATCAGTTATATATTCCGGAACCCCTATGGGATTCCACTCCTTTAGGACATCATGGATAAAACTATATAATCGTTGATTTTTCATACTCGTATCAAATAACAATTTGCAAATTTAAGATATATCAATATTATTACCAAGTTTTTTTATAACCTTTAACGTGTAATCAGAGGGGGCTGTTCCCTTGATCATATTCAGGAGTCCGCCATCTTTACTGTGATTTATTATTTGCGTCATTCGCATTTCATTTAATTACACCCAACTTAGACTCATCCAAAAACATGTGATAAATACTATCAGTAAAGGAATCCATAGACTTTCCCTGAAGTTTCTCATAAAACGATTTAAAATGCTGACAAACGTGTTCGTTCGCAGGCTGATATCCATATTGTTTAGCCATAACGATAGAATAGAACAATGATTCATCAGGAAATTTAGATGCCATAAAACTATCTCTCAATTCGATATACGAGATAATATCCCCTTTATTGATAACCTTTATTTTTAAACTATCAACATGGCATAGAGGGGAATCCTCAAACACCTCTGGACCTTTCGATTCTTCATAAAAGTATCGAATTATAGCACCCATGAGAAAGCACACTATCATAAGAATTGTATACAATAGATATTTAAAAAATTTTCCTTTCATGACGCTCTATTTTTCAATTTGTTCTTTTGGCGGCTGAATCCTCTGCGCAAATTCCTTCATTGTTGAGTTCGGAATATAATGATTATCATCATAAAGAGTATCTGTCAACATTCCATATAGGGTATATCTCGCATTATAATCACCATATTGGAATGCCACATACCATGTATATGGAAACAAATCATATTGCCGTAATTCATTTACTTGATATGGTATGGAACGCCATATTGAGTCAAGCTTTACTTTACAGGGATTATTAAAAAAATCTTTCCTAAGACCTTCTATGTCCTCCACAACAATATCTATTTGTAAATCATCTATAGTATTCCTTACAGGCCAGATAATATCATGACTGAAAAAGCCCAAAACAAAAGATATAATTATATAGACTATCTTCTTCATTTATCTTTATTTAATTCCAAAAAAATTTAATACTTTAATATACCACGGGCTATTGTAATCAGAGGGTCTGTTCCCTCGATTATATTCAGGAGTCCAGCGCTTTTACTGTGATTTAATATTTGCATCATTTGCATTTCATTTAATTTGAAAAATGATTAGAGACCCCGTGATTTTCCTGGTCTACCTGTGATTATTCTCTCCTTTGTATTCAATAATGTTTCCTTGTTTCAGCATATCTCGAGTGACAACTAAAGTGTCATATAATTTATCCCTACAGATTTCTTTCCAAGAATAATTCTTTGCAGTCTCTAATTTAATAATAAAGAAGTAACCTTTATGTTCTCGGTTGTGTCCAAAAAGAACCGTTTCACCATAACAACCCATTGAATCATGAGGAATGAGATTGTTTTTGCTAATTATAAGACTTCCCGTGCTGTCTATTCCCGTACATGTAGAATCGTACTTTGCCCTATAATGATCCAAGAACCATTTAACACTATCAATGTTACTATAATCGGCATTGCCTATAAGTATCGTGTCAGCTGAATTATTTACTATTCTCATTTGCTCCATTGAATCAAATACTGGTATACAAGAGATGAATACAATAAGACACGAAGTCACTGATAATAATATGAGCGTTATCTTTTTCATTCTATCTTTATATCCATGCTGCAAAAACAGATCAGAGTCCTCTGGTTTAACCTTGCTCTATATACTTTTTAATCTTTTCCACAAAAGTCTTATATTCTTTATACGCTCTATATTCTGGCGTAGAAGAGTCCATTTGTATATTAGATAATGTAAACGGATAATCATCATGTACTTTTCGTATCTGTGCTTCCTTTTCCTGAACCTCCCTGTTCAAACATGATAATATAAAATCTTTTTCACCATTAAGCAAATAAAAGATGGAGAGATTGTAATCCGCACCAGGCAGAAAAAGTCTATTGCCAACTTCTATTTCATGTATAGTCTCGTCTAATATAGAATATTTCTTTAAGAAAGGAATAGCATGTTTTTCAACATATGCAAGCATTTCATCTATTACCGAAAGAATTAACTTTTCTTCGTCTGTCTCTGACATTCGCCATACCTTATATGAGTTTAGGGGCGATAGATATCCGATGTTTGTTCCAATAACACCAACAGTAAAAACATCTAACTCACGGCCAATCCTAATAGCCTCAGGGTATTCGATAGAAATCATTATATTGTAATCTTTTGCTTTTGGATATGGAACAGAGTGGATAAAGTCTATTGACTGAATTACCCCATTTGCTTTGCAAGAAAAGCGATGTTTGTTCTTCTTTGCAAAACCAATATCAGCAAGCCTATTTTTTAGACTATCGTAATTTGTTATATAATCATATCTCATAGTTCATCATTTTTACGATTATTTTGGCCCTCTCCAATGTTAAAAAATACAACCGTCAGAGTCACAGACAGATAGCAAATTCACAAAAACTCCCACACCTTAGCTCCAAGTTGGCACTCTCTTTGGTAGTCGCTGAGTGCTCCTTGATTCTGTGAATCTGAGCCAGCAATTGTCTAATCAGGGAGCTTTGATCCATGTACTCCCTCACTTCCACATCGAGATGCTTGGCGATGTCGCTTTAGTCATTATTTTCTCCCTTATGTTGCAATAGGAAGAACTCTTTTTGTTGCTCAATCTCACGACGCAAATCTGCTCTTGAGGGCATATATGTCAGATACTTGGCGGCAAAGAGCTGGTCGCTGCCGTTCAGGACAGAATAGTGTGCGACATCATCGTCGGTGTCTGCACAAAGAATTAGGCCGATAGTGGGATTGTGGCCCTGAGGAAGCATCATCTCATCGTACATCCTCACATACATATCCATCTGGCCTACGTCCTGATGGCTTAGCTTGGTGGTCTTCAAGTCGATTAAGACGAAGCTCCGCAGGTTATAGTTATAGAACACCATATCGATATAGTAATCATCCTTCTCCGTATGAATACGCTTCTGGCGATCTACCAACGCAAAGCCTTTTCCCATCTCCATCAGGAATGGTATCAGGTGGTCAATGATGGTCTGTTCCAGTTCGCTCTCCGTATAGTCAGGTCTGTTCTTGAATCCCAGGAACTCAGCCACCACAGGGTTCTTGATATACTCCAACTTGTCCTGAAGCGGAGCCGTCAGCTGTTTCATCTCTCCTCGCACGGCATCCTTGTTTTGTGATTGGAGCAGACGATGATAGTACTGGCTGCTCACATTGCGTTGCAAAGTTCGAGTGCCCCACATCTCGCGAGCTGCCTCCTGCTCATACCAGTCGCGAGCCTCCTTGTTGCTTTCTTGTAGGATGATACGATAGTGAGTCCAAGAAAGGCGGATAGGAGATTTTGCAGTCACTAATTGCAGAATATTTTCAGATTTTCTACTCACTGCGTGGAAAATCTCTTCTTCATCAGCTTCTTCAGATTTTCTACTCACTGCGTAGAAAAAGTTTTGGTGGTAGTTGTAAAAAGCGATAAAATGATATAGATTGGCTTGGCGAAAACCCTTACCATACTTTTCCGTCAAACTATTAGCCAAGTTCTTCACCACCTGTTCGCCATACTCAGCTCGCTTATCTTTCAGCACCTCATGCTGAATGCGCAAGCCCAATAGCCAGTTACGCTTTATCAGCGTCTCATTGACTTGGCGATAGGCCGACTCCTGTGCTTGCTCGATTATCTTACAAGCATCCTGAAACAACCGTCTCTCTTGTTGCCCCGTTGCTATTATGTTGTCTTTCTCCATATAATGCGGTTACTTTTGTTGTTTTAAACTCACCTTTTGCTTACCTCCTGCCGTTTGGACGGAAGGGGGGTGACAAGTTGTCCCCACCCTTTAGAGAGTTCAGGGTCGCGCTTCTTCATCTTCTTGATGTAGTCTTTAGGATCTTTGCTGTCCGTCAAAACCTCCACCACATCCACCACACAGAAGAACCACTTCTCCTTCTCGTCATCCCACACTGTGCGGACTTTCTTGTCTTCAAACAGTTTTATTTCTTGTTTCTTTGTCATATCTCAGTTATATTTGTCGTTATTGGCCCGTTGTTTAGGCTTTCGACTGCAAATATAGTGAAAATGTTGAAGAAAAGCAAATTATTGAAGAAAAATCTTCAATCTATCTTCGATAAATGCACACGCAGTCACGCAGTCACGCGGTCACGCGGTCACATTTGGAGGAACGCAGGGACAGGTACTGAAGTGAACCCAGAAAGTTGGACACAACTGAAAGGTTCAAATGAAAAAGGAATTTAGTTTAGAAGAAAAGTTGTCCGCAATTGGGTTAGTATTCCAAGGCGAATCTGCCCGTTCCGTGTCTCGTAAACTCCATTTAGGCCATCATCTTCTATATGAGTGGATTGAGAGTTACAAACTCCTTGGTATTGAAGGTCTGAAATTAAAGCGTAAGAAGAAAAAGAGGCTTTCATATGAAGAAAAATGCAAAATAGTTTGTGAATATCAGGAAAGTGAATTAACTTTGTTCCAGCTTTCAGCTAAATATCAATTGTCAAGCTCGATAATTGGCAATTGGGTTAAATTGGTTGAGCGAAATGGATTTGAAGCACTGGAATCTCGACGATCCAGGCATTTCCAAACAGGTGAGCATATGGTTAAACGACTACCCAAAGAAGAGTACGAAAAGGAGAATGAGCGTCTTCGCAAGGAGAACGAACGCTTAAGACTAGAGAATCTCTTACTAAAAAAAGTGAGAGCCTTAGTCGAGGAAAGAGAAGCCCGAAACAGAGCGATTGGGCATGGGCCATCGAAGAACTAAGGCGTAATGAGCATGCAGATTTAGAAGTCCTGCTAGAGCTCAAGAAGATGGCGCGTAGTACATTCTATTATCACCTCAAGCATCGCAAGAAGCAAGACAAGTACAAGGAAGTAAAAGATATGATATACATCATATTCCATAAGCATAAAGGGCGTTACGGATACCGGCGCATAACGCTGGAACTCCGTAAAGATGGCCGTCTTATCAATCACAAGACAGTCAAGAAGCTTATGGATGAAATGGAACTGAAGAGCGAGGTGAGGAGGGTAAAATTTCACTCCTATAAAGGAGAAGTCGGCAAGACTGCTCCTAATATCATAGACAGGGATTTTACAGCTGAAAGACCTTATCAGAAGCTGGCAACAGACGTGACCCAGATGACGATAGGCGGACGCAAGATTTACCTATCACCTATACTTGACATGTGCGATGGTGAGATTCTTGCATATTCAATCACAGAGAAGCCAAACATGGAAATGGTACTCGGTATGCTCAACCAGATGTACAGGCGTATAAAGCTACCTGAGGGCGTCGTATTGCACTCTGACCAAGGATGGCACTACCAGCACGTAGCCTATCAGAATAGTCTAAAGAAACATGGCATTATCCAAAGCATGTCTCGCAAGGGAAATTGTCTGGATAACGCCATGATGGAGAATTTCTTTGGTCTCATGAAGTCAGAGCTGCTGTATTCTGGAAAGTACACATCAGCAGACACCTTCATCAAAGACCTGGTAGAATACATTGAATATTATAATAACGAGAGAATAAAACTGAGGCTTAATGGCATGTCGCCCGTACAATACAGGAAGATGCTTACTGCTTCGATTGTTTAATCCGTCCAAACTTTGGGGTTCACTTCATTCAACCGATTATCATAATCCATCTGGTTCACCTCTGGATCACCTCTGG
>JAEEGH010032161.1_pt1 | contig 10100 bp, 9 predicted proteins | sample 9134181 | NCBI WGS metagenome assembly JAEEGH01 (sample SAMN16246544, study PRJNA631951) | gut metagenome | biome: gut microbiome; feature: rumen; material: DP-attached | host: Bos | place: Iran: Karaj | collected 2018-10 | reverse complement strand
TAACAGGGACCGTGGGTTCGAATCCCACCGCCTCCGCTTTCTGAATCCCGCTTGAAAGGTGTCCTTTTGAGCGGGATTTTTAAGATTCAGGACAGGAAAGGGAGCTAAATGAATCTTATTTCAAAATACTTTGATGAGCTCACAACCAGGGAATTGTATGAGATCCTGAAAGTGAGAACAAAAATCTTCGTTGTGGAGCAAAATTGCCCTTATCTGGAGCCGGATGGGATGGACTATGAAAGTCTGCACGTCTTTTATGAGAAGGATGGACAGGTGCTGGCGTACCTGAGAGCGTTTCGGAAGGATGAGGAAACGGTACAGATGGGGCGTGTACTCTCGGCGGAACACGGAAAAGGCTACGGGGGAAAAATCCTGGCAGATGGCCTGAACCAGATCCGGGAAAAGATGAACCCGAAAAGAATCTATATCGAAGCACAGTGCTATGCAAAACACTTTTATGAACGGGAGGGCTTCTGGATCTGCTCGGAAGAATTCCTGGAAGACGGGATACCGCATATTCAAATGATAAAGGATTTTTATTTAGAAGAGGAGAAAACGAAATGAAATTCAGAATGGTACATGAAAATTATAATGTAGTGGATCTGGATGCTTCTATCCATTTCTACGAGAAAGCTCTCGGGCTGAAAGAGGCGAGGAGAAAAATCGGCGACGGCCACATCATTGTGTTTATGAGCAATGAAGAAGCGGATTTTGAACTCGAACTGACATGGCTTGCCGACCATCCGCAGAAGTATGACATCGGCGAAGAGGAGTTCCATCTCGCGTTTAAGACGGATGACTATGAAGCCGCGCATGCGCTGCATGAAGAAATGGGCTGCATCGTGTTTGAGAATCCCAAGATGGGGATTTACTTTATCACGGACCCTGATGGGTACTGGCTTGAAATCATTCCGGAACGCCGATAAATGACCGTATTCTTTGACGTAGACGATACCATCTACAGCAGAGGAGATGCGTTTGTCCAAGCCTGCGAAGTGTTTTTTGAACCGCGGCTTGCAGACCCCTATGGCATTTATCTGCTGTGCAACCGGCGCACCAATGAGGTGTTTAAAGCATCCCAGCGCGGAGAGATCACGATGGATGAGATGAATATCTATCGCTACTGCAAGGGATTTGCCGATGCAGGGCTGGAGCTGTCTGCTCAGGATGCGCTGAATTTTCAAAAGGCATATCAGGAAGCTCTGGAAAAAATCACCTGTTCTCCGGTTATGAAACAGGTCCTTGACCTGTGCGCTGACCTTGCGGAGGGAATGGGAATTCTGACCAACGGCCCGTCCTACAAGCAGAGAGGAAAGATTGCCGCATTGGGGATCTCACATTGGTTTCCGCCTGACCGGATCATTGTTTCCGGCGAAGTCGGAACAGACAAACCTGAGCCGGATATTTTCCGCCTGGCTGAGAAGATCAGCGGGAAATCCGGAAAAGAGCTGCTCTATATCGGTGATTCTCCGGAACTGGATATCATCCCGGCTGCAGAACAGGGCTGGAAGACCGTCTGGTTCAACCGGCGAAAACTTGATACGGAGGCATGCAGAGGTGCGGCAGACTATATAGTGGAGACCGAGGAGGAACTTCTCAGCATTCTCCCTGCGGTTTTGACAAAAATCTGATAGAATAGGAGGACCTGGTTATGGAAATGAATTATTGCATGCAGTGCGGTACAAAGCTGCAGATCAGGCATCATCCAACAGAAGGGGAGGTGCCATTCTGTGAGACCTGCGATGCCTTCCGTTATCCCGTGTTCAACACGGCTGTCAGCATGCTTGTAGTGAATCCGGACAAGTCAAAAGTTGTTCTGATCAAGCAGTACGGCCGTCCGCACTATATCCTGGTTGCGGGATATATCAATAAAGGGGAAGATGCAGAAGATGCTGTCGTCCGCGAAATAAAAGAAGAGATCGGGCTCACGGTAAAATCCGTGCATTTCAATCACAGCCATTATTTTGCGCCTTCCAATACCCTTATGCTGAACTTTACAGCTGTTGTAGAGGATCAGGATGTCCATCCGAACTGGGAGGTAGACAGCTGGCAGTGGTTTTCGATGGAAGAAGCTAGGGACCGGATTAAACCGGGCAGCCTGGCGGAAGCTTTCCTAAACGGTTATCTGGATGGAAGATATTGTTTTTGATTGTTATGAGAATTGTCGATTTACACTGTGATACAATCCTCCACTGTTATACAGAGGGAAAATCTCTACGGGATTATCCCGGCCATATCAGCATAGAAAAACTGCAAAAAGGTGGCTGTCTTGCCCAGTGCTTTGCGCTCTTCATCCCAACGCATGACAGCGCGAAAGAGCATTTGGGTATGGAACGGGAACCATGGGAAGTCTACCAGGAGCTCCTTCATTGCTACCGAATCAATCTGGAAGAATGCGCGGAATGGATTCGCCCGGCCCTTTCTCCTGAAGATATTCTGCAAAATAAGGAAGCAGGATTGATGTCATCCATCCTGACGATTGAAGACGCAGTAGAGCTTGATGGCCGTTTGGAACGTCTTGATACAGTTTACAAGGATGGCGTAAGGATGATTGCCCTTACCTGGAACTATGAGAACTGCATCGGATTTCCCAACTGTGGAGACCATGAAGCACATACCCGGAAAGGCCTGAAACTGTTTGGATTTCAAGCGCTGGAGCGGATGAACGAGCTTGGGATCCTTGTGGATGTTTCCCACCTTTCTGAGGCCGGGTTTTATGATGTGGCAAGTCACAGCAAAAAACCGTTTGCCGCAAGTCACAGCTGCTGCCGTGCCCTGAGGGATCATCCGCGGAATCTGACGGATGACCAGCTCCGTACACTCGGAGAGTCAGGGGGAGTTGTCGGGATAAACTTTTATGATGTTTTTCTCGGGGGCAGAGAAGGCTATACGACTGCAGAGGATATTGTCTGCCATATGGTACACGCAAAAAACAAAGCTGGCATCGAAAGTGTAGCGCTCGGCTCTGATATGGACGGGATCGAAAGCACCCTGGAGTTTAAGGACTATTCCGGCATTCCTGTTCTTCTCTCTGCTATGGAAAAAGAGTTTACGGCAGATGAAATAGACAAAATCTGCAGCGGTAATTTCCTTCGGGTTTTCTCAGCACAAAAAGAATGACCGTTCTGTGTTGAATAGAATCACCCCGCCCGGTGCGGGGTGATTTCTGTCAGGAATCATGGCTAAAAACGTCTTTTTACAAGGCATTTTGGCACAAAGGAATTGATTGACGGAAATGGAAAACTATGATAAAATTCATCTTTGATTTAATTATTAAAGGAGTTGTTTATCCTAAATGGATGATGGCAGTCGATTGCCTTGGATTATAGCAGCAGTTCTTGTCTTATGCGCAGCGTATTGCGCTATGGCTGAAACTGCTTTCGCGTCTGCTTCCCGCCCGAAACTGAAAGTGGCTGCGGAAGCCGGCAATACAAAAGCACAAGATGCCCTTGATATTTTTGACCGTTTTGATAAAGCGATCACGACGATTCTGATCTGCACCAACATCGTGCATCTCTCGGTTGCGTCGCTGGTTACTGTGACAGTGACCAAAAAGTGGGGATTGAGTGCTGTTTCTCTCAGCACGATCATCACGACGATGGTGGTGTTTTTTGCGGGGGAAATGCTCCCCAAAAGCATTGCAAAAAAGTATGCGGAACCGGCAGCGCTGTTCTGCGCAGGTTCCCTGAAGACGCTCATGGCGGTTTTTTCTCCGCTGTCCATGCTGCTTACGGCGATCGGAGAACATGTCTCCAATGCCGTGAAAGGAGAACCGGAGCTTTCCGTGACAGAGGATGAGCTCTATGATATTATCGAGGATATGACGGAAGAGGGTACGCTGGATGAAGAACAGGGTGACCTGATTTCTTCCGCACTGCAGTTCGGAGATCTCACGGTAGAAAGCGTCCTGACACCCCGGGTGGATATTGTTGCCCTGGATGCAGAAAGCACGCTGGAAGAGATCTTGTCCGTCATTCGTTCCTGCAACCACAGCCGCCTGCCGGTTTACGAAGGAACCGTTGACCATATCACGGGCATTCTGCAGATCCGTAAGTTTATTAAAAGCTATCTTCATGAGAAGGAAGCAATGGACCTGCATACCTTGCTGGATGAGCCCCTGTTTATCCATCAGAGCACCAGCCTGGACAGTGTATTCCCTTTAATGACGCGCAACCGGCAAAGTGTCGCGATCGTGACGGACAATTACGGTGGAACACTCGGTCTCATCACCATTGAAGACATGCTCGAAGAGCTGGTTGGTGAAATCTGGGATGAGGATGACGTTGTGGAGGAGAGCATTGTTGCGCTTGGCAATGATGAGTATACCGTCGATGCGGATGAACACGTCAGTGATACGTTTGAGGAAATCGGCTTTGAAGATCCGGAGGATAATGAAGAGCTGGTAGATACAGTGCTGGGAGCATGGGCATATGAACAGTTCGGCTCTATTCCCCGCGAGGGAGACAGCTTTCGTTACCACAACCTCCAGGTTGCTGTGGAAGAGATGGATCATAACCGCATCGTTCGGCTGAAGCTTTCTATCCTGCCGGAAGAAGCAGAAGGAGGAGAGGCGTAAATGACGATCTTCCTTGTGGCTGCAGGCATTGTGCTCTGCCTGATCGGTTCAGCCTTTTTCTCTGCTTCTGAAATGGCGTATTCTTCCTGCAGTGCTCTGCGGCTGGAAAATCTGGAAGAAGAAGGTTCCAGACCTGCAAAGACTGCCCGTTATATTCTGGATCATTTTGATGATACGCTGAGCACCATTCTCATCGGGAACAACCTGGTGAACATTGCGAGCTCTTCCCTCGCGTCGGTTTTGCTGATGCTCCTGCTCGGCACGAAAGCCGGGGAGCAGTATGCCTGGGCGTCTACCGCAGTAATGACTGTTTTCGTGATCATCTGCGGTGAGACGATCCCCAAAATTACAGCCAAAAAGAATGCCAACCGTTTTGCGCTCAGCTTTGCCTATCCCGTACGGGTTCTGATGATTCTTCTGGCACCTGTCGTATGGATCGTTGTGAAGCTGATTCATCTGCTGACGCTGCCTTTCAAAGGTACGGAAGAGGAAGAGGATCCGGAAGCCGCCGTTGAAGAACTTCAGAATATCATTGAGACGGCGGAGGATGAGGAAGTTCTTGACGAAGAGCGTTCCGAGCTCGTCCGTTCTGCCATTGACTTTTCAGACATTATGGCGTCAGAAGTGATGACTGCCAGAGTAGATGTCTATGCCATTGATATAGAGGATGACTGGGAAAAAATCCTCGCTCAGGTGGATGAATCCCCTTATTCCAGACTTCCGGTTTATCAGGAGAGTATTGATAATATTATCGGGGTGCTCTATCTGAACCATTTCCTGAAAGCACTGACGGAAACCGACCATACGGATATCCGGTCTCTGCTGATGCCGCCCGTCTATATCTATAAAACGATGAAACTTCCCGATGTCCTGAACAGGCTGAGAAAAGCAAAACAGCATCTGGCAATTGTCTCTGATGAATACGGCGGAACGCTCGGTGTGGTTTCCATGGAAGATGTGATGGAGCAGATCGTCGGAGAGATCTGGGACGAGACTGATACCGTTGAACAGGAAGTGATCCGCCGTGCCGAGAATGAGTTTGAGCTGGACGGTGATATGGTCATCGCGGATTTTCTGGAACTGGTCGGAATCCGGGAGGAAGACTTTGAAGCCGAAAGCGAGACGGTAGGCGGCTGGACAGTCGAGATGTTCGGCGAATTCCCCAAGGTGGGAGACAGCTTCTCCTATCAAAATTTTGATCTCTCTGTTCTCTCGATGGATGGGCGGAGAGTGGAAAAGGTTCTGGTAAAGCTCCATGAAGATCACTGATGCCCATGTCCATTATTCCCCGCAGGCGGGCCCTGAATTTCTGACAGCTTTCCTTGACCGGACCGGAACAGACTGCGCCGTGATCCAGGCAGTGTCGCATTCGCGTTGCATTTCGCTTGTCCCGGGAGCGCTGCTGATGAAGGACCGAAACCCCGACCGGTTTTATGTGTTCGGCAGCCCGGATTTAAGCGGGTATTATCTTGATGCTGGCAGGATCGGTGAGCATCAGGCGGAGTATGTTGCCCGGCTTCTTGCTGCGGGATGCGACGGCGTCAAACTGCTGGAGGGGAAGCCGCAGATGCGGAAAACCGTCCCCATCCCGGATTTTGATCTTCCCTGCTGGGAACCGTTCTGGTCTTATGCCGAAAACGAAGCTGTGCCCATCCTCTGGCATGTGAACGATCCGGAAACAAACTGGTGTTCCGATCCCTCTCCCTGGCTGAAGCGTCAGGGATGGTGGTATGATGAAACCTTTATCAACAATGAGGTGCAGTATTCTCAGGTTTTCCGTGTGCTGGAACGGCATCCGAATCTGAAGATCGTCTTTGCACACTTCCTGTTTTTCTCGGCACAGCTCGACCGGCTGGATAACCTGATGAGCCGTTATCCGAATCTGATGGTGGATCTGACACCCGGGATAGAGATGTATGAGAACTTCTCTGCCAATTTAGACCGTACTAGGGCATTTTTTGAGAAATACCATGACAGAATCGCATACGGCACGGATATCGGCGGGCGATGTGTGCTCACCAACGAGGGAGAGGCGTTCAATGAGAAAGAGAATCTCCTCCGCCCTCGGATTGTACAGCGTTTTCTGACGATGAAAGGGGAAGAGACGATTTCTGCCGATGGGGAATTCCTCCACGACAGGGCACCTTTTGTAATGCGCGGTCTCGGCCTTTCCGGCAGCAGGCTGGAAGATATTATGAACGGGAACATCCGTTCTTTCATCGGCGGAGATCCAAAACCTGTGGATGCGGAAGAAACCCTGATGCTCTGTGCCTGTCTGCGTGAGAAGCTGGCGGAGATGGCTTCCCATGACGAAAGCTTCCATCCGGATGCTTCGGAGATCGACATGGCAGAGCGGTATTTCAGTAAAAAGGTTTATGGAGATTAAGTAAGTATCGTGGAAACTATCACAGCAAAAACTCCCTGGCAGGGAGCCATGGGCGATATACCGATGCATCTGGAGTATTTTGAAGGCTCCATGTTTGATAAAATCAAGGAAATAGCAGACCGGTATCCTGCCTATGTCGCATTTGACTTTATGGGCAGATCCACAACCTATCGGAAGATGGTCGGGGAGATTGAAAAGTGTGCCAAAGCGCTGAAGACCATCGGCGTGCGGGAAAACGACCGTGTGACGATTGCTCTGCCTAATTGCCCGCAGGCTATCTATATGTTTTATGCCGTCAATCTGGTGGGGGCAGTGTGCAACATGATCCATCCGCTCTCGGCGGAAAAGGAGATTGAGTTTTACCTCAATGCCTCTCACAGCGTAACGGCGATTACGCTGGATCAGTTTTACAACAAGTTCGAAAACATCCGGCAGAACACCGGAATAACAAATATCATCATTGCATCCGTAAAGGATGAGCTGAGCAGACCTGTACGGGCCGGCTACATGCTGACAGAAGGCCGGAAAATCCAGAAGATCCCGAAAGATGCACCGGTAATCCGCTGGCGTGAGTTTATGGCGATGAGCCGGCATTGCTTTTACAATTACAAGGTAGACCGCAAAAGCGAAGACCCAGCCGTCATTCTCTATTCCGGCGGAACGACCGGAACCACGAAAGGTATTGTCCTTACGAACAGGAACTTTAACGCGCTGGGCCAGCAGGTTGTTGCAACGAACCCGATGTTCCGGCCGGGGGACAAGATGCTTGCCGCCATGCCTGTTTTCCACGGCTTCGGGCTCGGCGTCTGTATCCATACCATGCTGTCCCAGGGCGGGAGATGCATTCTTGTCCCGCGCTTTACGGCAAAGAGCTATGCAAAGCTGATTGTGAAGTACCGCTGCAACTTTATTGCCGGGGTGCCCACCCTTTATGAAGCACTGCTGCGCCTGCCGACGATGGAAGGGGCGGATCTCAGCTGCCTGAAAGGGGTATTCTCCGGCGGCGATTCCCTTTCTGTCGAGCTGAAAAAGAAGCTGGATAAATTCCTTTATGACCACAAGGCGACCATCCAGGTGAGAGAGGGCTACGGCACCACGGAAACGGTGACAGCCTGCTGCCTGACCCCGCCGACGATGTTCAAAGAAGGCAGCATCGGCATTCCCTTCCCGGATACCTATATCAAAATTGTGCAGCCGGGTACCGATCAGGAACTCCCTTACGGGGAAGAAGGCGAAATCCTTCTGGCAGGGCCGACGGTCATGCAGGAGTATATGGATAATCCGGAGGAGACCGCTCAGACGCTCCGCACCCATGCCGACGGGCTGACCTGGGTATATACCGGGGATCTTGGAACCATGGACGAAGAGGGCTTTGTCTACTTCAAAGGGCGCGCCAAGCGCATGATCGTCACGTCCGGCTATAATGTCTATCCCGGCCAGCTGGAGAACATTCTGGATGCACATGAGGATGTGCAGATGAGCTGTGTGATCGGGGTGCCGGATGCCTATAAGATGCAGAAGGTAAAAGCTTTCGTTAAGCTCTCTCCGGATGCTCCCGCAACCGAGGAAACCCGGCAGAAGCTGCTGAAATACTGCAGCAAACATATCGCAAAGTATGCCATGCCGTATGACATTGAGTTCCGCTCCGAACTACCGAAGACGCTGGTGGGCAAGGTTGCCTATCGCGTTCTGGAAGAAGAGGAGCTGGAGAAGATCAAAGCTGCAGATAACGAAGGGAACGCATAAACCATAACCGGCAATCTCTACCTTATAGCTCGCGACAGCGCACTAGAATTGAGGGTTAACGTTGTCTTCGCGAGCAATGCATTTCACCAATAACAAAGTGACCGATTAAATAGAAAAAATCAGGAGGTAAGCGTATGGCAAGAGATTACAAGGGCACAGGCAAAAAAGCTGAGAAGCAGGGCGAAGGCCTTGGCGGCGGTCCGGTAGGGAGCTCGGGAGGATATTCCGGGCGGCCGGGCGGCAATTCCCAGGGCGGAAGTCCCAGACCTTCCGGCACTCCCCGTCCGGGCGGCAGCGGCCCGAACAGACCGGACAACAATGGGGAAAGAGCTTCTGTCAATTCTTCCCGCTCCGGCGGAAACGGCCTTCTTCTGGCAGCACTTGCCTACCTGTTGCTGGGCAAAAAGAGCAATGGGCAGAGAAGCAGCGGCCTTGGCAGCATTATCCGTATTATCGTGATTCTTTTTGTTGTCGTGACCCTGTTCAGGGCCTGCAGCGGCGGTCTGATGGATACAGGAGAGTACTACGGCGGCACGAACAACACCGTCATTGCCACGGCTGCACCAACTCCGCGTCCGACGCCGGCGCCCACGCCTCGTCCGACACCTGCACCGACGCCGCGTCCCACCCCTGTTCCTACTCCGACGCCCGCCCTGACGAGCTCTTCCGGTTACACGGGCAGCTTCGCCAGCAACAGCTATTTTGCCAACAACAGCGGCAGCTTTGGCAACGGGTCCGGCAGCGCAGGGCTTGACCTCAGCACACTCTTCGGCGGCTATCCGACGGTGAACAACGGTTCCTACACATCCTCTGCCTGGAGTGGCGGCAGCAACACCGGCACGGAGAACAACACCGTGACGGACGGTGCAAGACCAAAATTTACTGCCATCAAAGGCAACGGTGCCGATACGGTCACCATCATGGTGTTCATGTGTGGTACTGACCTGGAGTCCAATTACTCCATGGCAACGAAGGATCTTCAGGAAATGGCAAATGCCGAGATCGGAGACAATGTAAACATCATTGTCTATACCGGCGGCTGTGCCCAGTGGAAGAATAATCTTGTCAGCAGCAGAACCAACCAGATTTATAAAATTGAAAACGGCGGTCAGTTCCGTCTGCTCAACGACAACGTCGGTAACAAGCCGATGGTCACACCTTCCACACTCTCTGAGTTTATCCGTTTCTGTGCACAGAACTATCCCGCGAACCGCAACATGCTGATCCTGTGGGATCACGGCGGCGGCTCCATCACAGGCTACGGGTATGACCAGAAGTTCAAGAGCTCCGGGTCCATGACGCTCGACGGTATTGACCAGGCACTGGCAGAGGGCGGCATCACCTTTGATGTGATCGGGTTTGACGCCTGCCTGCTGGCAACGGTGGAAACAG
>JAEEGH010032158.1_pt1 | contig 10100 bp, 8 predicted proteins | sample 9134181 | NCBI WGS metagenome assembly JAEEGH01 (sample SAMN16246544, study PRJNA631951) | gut metagenome | biome: gut microbiome; feature: rumen; material: DP-attached | host: Bos | place: Iran: Karaj | collected 2018-10 | reverse complement strand
CCACACGCGTCAGTGCGGCACCCTCACCTTCAACCCGGCTCCCATAAATTCTGGAATTCGTTTTCGTAGAATTGACCTTGAAAATCAGCCTATTATCGAAGCCGATGTCGACAACGTCATCGATACAGCCCGTGGTACCACCCTCGGCAAAGGCGGTGTGAAGATTTACACCGTCGAGCATGTCTTGGCCTCTTTGCGTGGTATGGGCATCGATAATGTGTTGATTGACATTGATGTGGAAGAAACGCCCATCATGGACGGTAGCGGTAAGTATTTTGTCGAGGCCATCCATAAGGCAGGCATCGTTGAGCAGAACGCCCCTCGTAATTATCTCGTTATTGAAGAGCCGATTTCTTATAAGAATGAGGTCTTGGGCATCGAGTTGAAGATTGAGCCAGCCGATTCCTTCCAGATCGACGTGAAGGTGAAATACAACACCCGTGTGCTTGACGAACAACACGCCTCGCTGCATGATTTGAAGGACTTCGAGAATGAGATTGCACCTTGCCGTACCTTTGTTTTCCTACATGAGTTGGAGACCCTCATCAGCCGTAACCTCATCAAGGGCGGCGATCTGACCAACGCCATCGTGTTCGTCAACCGCAATGTCTCTTCCGAAGAACTCGACCATATTGCCGCTTTCTTCAAGAAGCCGAAAGTCACGGTCAAGGAATGCGGTATCTTGAACAATGTGGAACTCTATTTCGACAACGAGCCTGCCCGTCACAAACTGTTGGATGTCATCGGCGACCTCACTTTGGTCGGTCGTCCCATCAAGGGCAAGGTGACTGCAGTGAAACCGGGTCACTTCTCCAACACTTCTTTTGCAAGAAAGATTAAACACACCTTATTATATTAAGCATGAACCAGCCCTTAGCCTATATCCATCCCAATGCCCGCATCGCTGATGATGTGAAGATTGAGGCTTTCGCATGGATTGGCGAAGACGTGGAGATTGGCAGCGGCACGTGGATTGGTCCCAATGCTGTCATCATGGACGGCGCACGCATCGGCAAGAATTGTAAGATCTTTCCTGGTGCAGTCATCTCGGCTATCCCGCAGGACTTGAAATACAAGGGTGAGACCACTTATTGCTATATCGGCGACGGCACCACTGTGCGTGAGTCGGCGACGGTCAACAAAGGCACGGCGGCCTCGGGCAAGACGGTGGTCGGCAAGGACTGCCTGCTGATGGCTTTCACCCATGTGGCGCACGACTGCTACCTTGGCGACCATGTCATCATGGCCAATGCGGCCACTTTGGCGGGCCATATCACCGTCGACGATTGGGCTATCTTCGGGGGCTTGGCCGCTGTGAGCCAGTTCTGCCGCATCGGTTCCCATGTGATGATTTGTGGCGGTGCCTTGGTCAATAAGGATATTCCTCCGTTTGTGAAGACGGGTCCCAACTATCCGGTGTGTTATGCTGGCGTCAATTCCATTGGTCTGATGCGTCGCGGCTTCTCGCGTGAGCGTATCAATGCCATTCAGGATGTGTATCGCGTGATTTATAGCGTGGGAATGAATGTCACCCAGTCGGTACAATACATCCGCGAGAACCTTCCTGTTTCGGAAGACCGCGATTTTATCCTTGATTTTGTGGAGAGCTCCAAGATTGGCATCATGAAGAATGCTGTCGGAAACGAAGACTGATTTTCCCCTTATTTCAACAACACTTCTGCCGCCCGTAAGGCTTCGGGCGTGACTTTGTCATTGCTGAGCATCTTGGCGATCTCGGTGATGCGTTCCTCGGCATTCAGCAGGCGGATATGCGACTGCGAGCGTGCGCCTTCGTTGTCTTTGTAGATGAAATAATGATGCTCGGCTTGGCTGGCCACTTGGGGCAGGTGGGTGATGGAGATGAGTTGCAGCGAATGGCCCATCTGCCGCATGATACCTCCGATTTTGGCAGCCACCTCACCCGAAACGCCCGTGTCGATTTCGTCGAAGATGAGGGTAGGGATGTAGTTGTAGTCCGACACTGCACTCTTGATGGAGAGCATCAGGCGCGAGAGTTCACCACCCGAAGCCACGCGGCGAAGGTCGTCGACGGCGATGCCTTTGTTGGCGGAGAAAAGGAAACGGATTTCATCACAGCCCTTGCTGCCAAAGTTGACTTGGCTTTCCACGCTGACAAAGAACTGGGCAAACGGCATGGCCAACTGCTGTACTAACGCTGTTACTTTTTCACTGAAATCCTTGGCTGCTTGGCAGCGCTTGTCGTGCAATGCTTTGGCGAGGCTTGCAAGCTGTTTTTCGCTTTCTTTTAGTTCTTTTTCAGCCTTGGCGATGGCCTCATCAATATTTTCGAAAGCATTCACTTTCTCTTTTAGACCGTCTCTAAGTGTGATGAGCTCCTCAAAGTCGTTGAAGTGGTGCTTCATCATTAGGCGACTGAGCAGGTCGTAGCGCTCCTGAAGGGTTTGCAGCTGAACCTCGTCGAAAAGAGTGCCGTCTTCCTTGCGGCGCAGGTCGTAGGCGATGTCTTTCAGTTCAACTTTTAGATTTTCAATGCGCTCTGAAAGATTATCGAGGTCGGGCAAGAGGTGCTTTAGACGGGAAAGGGTAGAGGCCAGTTCGTTGACTTGACCCAAAATGGCTGTCTCCGAGTCTTCCATCAATCCGTTGGCAGTGACGAGCAGGGTCTTGATCTCCTCGGCGTTTTCCATCACGCCAAGGGTCTGTTCGATGTCGGTGTATTCGCCTTCTTTGAGTTGGGCTTTGTCGAGTTCGTCCAACTGGAATTTCAGATAGTCGTTTTCGGCAGCGTTTTTGGTCGCCATCTCCTTCAAGTCGTTCAGCTTCCGCTTGAGGGCGTTATAGCTGCCGTATTCTGCTTGGTATTTTGATAGGATTTCCCCGTTTTGTGAGATCTCGTCCAACAGTCTCAGCTGGAAATCGGCGTCGGTGAGTAGCAAAGCGTCGTGCTGTGAGTGGATGTCAACCAGCAGGCTGCCTATCTCTTTCATGGTCTGCAAGGCCACGGGTGTATCGTTGATGAACGCACGGCTTTTCTTTTGCGGATTGAGCTCACGGCGGAAGAGACATTCGGTTTCGAAGTCGAGGTCGTTTTCCTCAAAAAGGGGTTTTAGCGTATCATCGGTCAACGAAAAAGCCGCTTCCACCACGCATTTCTTGTCCTTATCGTAGAGCACGTTGGTGTCGGCACGGTCGCCCAAGGCAAAGCCCAAGGCACCGAGCAGGATGGACTTGCCCGCGCCGGTTTCGCCGGTGATGACGTTAAAACCAGATTCAAAACTGACACTCAGTTCGTCAATCAAGGCGTAATTGCTGATGTGCAGTTGCTGGAGCATAAAAAGGGAGGATTATCTGCCTGTGTTTTGCAGCATTTCGTCGTAGCGCGAACTTTGCGAAGGGTCGATGGTCTTCATGATGTTGGCGGCCTCAGTCCTGATTTTCATATCACCCTGCGAGTAGACCTGGATGATTTCGTCGCGTTTGCTTTCGATGAGTAGTTGGAGGAAGTAGCACATGGGGTTGCGTTCGTAAATACCTTGCAATTGTGCTATTGCGTTGAGCATGGCTTCGCGGGCGTCATCGGGCTTTTCAGCCATCTTGTCCAAACCTTGGCGATGGTAGTCGTAGAGGAACTGACGCAGCGGCTGGTAGGTGGGGTTGTTGATGTCGCTGATGATGGCGTAACGGTTTTGGCGTCCCGTCGAGCTCCAACCGTTCTCTGAGCCTGGGTCTTGAGGCACGGCATGAGCGATGGTTTCGGCGATGTCAAAGAAGGGATCGCCGCCATTGAGGGAGAAAGAGTCGAAATCGAGACCAAGGAAGAGGTAAACGTAGAATCCTATGGTGCTCGTGATGTTGGAGATGTAGGTGTTCGGGTTGAAGTCGAGGGTCTGCCCGTCGGTGTATTCAAAGTAGAACCTGCGGTCGAGGTAGTTGAACATCGGTGTATTATAGTTCGACTTGTAGACCGGACGGCGCAGCGCCAGGTTGATCTCGGCGGTGAAGTAGTTGCCCTCGCGGCTGGTCACATCAACGAGGATAGAGCATTCGATTTTCTCCGATTGCCTGAAGTTGATCTCCGTAAATTTCGTGTTGTTGATGAATTCATAGAGGGAGGTCTGAAGGTTCTGGTAGATGGTCTTGTCGCTACCTTGCACCTTGTTGGAACTGACGCGTACGTCGCATTGTAGCTCCTGCGCCTGCAATGCATTGAAGCTCAGCAGGCAGCCGAGGGCTATGAGTAGTATGGCAAAGACTCTTTTCATGGCTTCTCCCTTTATGATGTTCGCAAATCAGAAGGCTTCCTGGTTCTCCTTGGCAGGGTTGCGGAAGTAGATCTGGTCGTGAAGGAATTCATGGATGGCAATCAGCGTAGGCTTGGGCAAACGTTCGTAGAACTTGGCGATTTCGATTTGTTCCTTGTTTTCGAACACTTCTTCCAGACTGTCGTTGGTGGCCGCTGCAAACGACTCGATCTTCTCGTTGAGCTCGGCCTTCATCTCAGCGGCGATTTGGTTGGCCCTGATGGAGAGGATGGCCACGGTCTCGTAGATGTTGCCCGTGCCTTTGTAGAATTGGTCTTTCTGACGGGTGACCACCGTCGTTTCTGTCTTAATCTTCTTGAAATCCATAGTTATTTGATGTTTTCTAATTTCTTTCTTGCTTTGGTAGCTATGCCGTTCACGTCTTGCAGGTACTTGCTGCTCGGATAGAGGTAGGTCAAGGTGTTGCACTGCTCGACGCACGATTCGTAACGCTCGCGTTGCTTCTCCGTGACGCTGTTCTCTGCATAGTCGTAATAGGTCTTGGCCATGTCGAAGAGGATCTCCTCACGGTGCTCCGTGTTGGGATATTTTTTCAGCATGTTCTCAAACGAGGTGATGGCCGCGCTATAGTTTTCCATGCGGTAGAAGAGCCTGCAAATGTTGTAGTCTTTCTCTTCCAACTTGTTGTTAAGGTCGGTCAAGAGACTTTGTGCACGTTGCAAGCTGTCGCTACTTGGATATTGTTCGATGAAGCTGTTCAGTTGCTTGATGGCCTTGTGGGTGTTGGTTTGATCCAATCCCGACTCAGGCGAGAGCCGATAACTGCAATAGGCGCTCATATAGGCTGCCTTCTCTGCATCCTTCGAGAAGGGATAGGTCTGTACGAAACGGTTGAAGTAATAGCCTGCGATGTCGAAGTCGTCTTGGTAGTAGTAGCACAAGGCGGTCTTGTAGGTAATGGACTCGCCTTTGGGCGTGTTGCGGAATGAGGCTTGAAGCAAGTCGAACAGCTGTAAGGCGTGGTTGTAGTCGCCACGTTCGTAGTAGTCCACTGCCACCTCATACTTCATCTCGTTGTCGGTGCTTTTCACCAAACGGCTGAAATCGTTGCACGAGCTGAAGGCCATGAGGCCCATAACTGCCAATATCAAAAGTCTTTTTTTCATCGGGGCTGCAAAATTACTGATTTTTGCGTTACTAACGAGCGGTTTTGGCTTTTATTTTTCGATAACCACTTTTTCAACACGTGTCCCGTCGATTGTCAGTTGCAGGAAATAGACGCCTTGGTTCAGGCTTGAAGCGTCGATCAAGGTCTTTCCCTCGCCTTCGCCCGACATGACTTGTTGGCCGATGCTGTTGAAGAGCTTATAGCTGAATTCCCCTTTGACATTGATGGTGAACTTGCCATTGTTCGGGTTGGGGTAGACGTTGGGCACAAAGCCGTCCTCGGTCACCGACCAGTCTCTGATGGTGACGATGATTTCGTCCGATTCACTGTTGCCTTCGCTGTCGGTCACAACGACTTTGTAGATAGTTTCATGCTCGGTAGGCGTGGCCACAGGGTTGGCGATGTTTGGGTTGTCGAGGGTCTCGGCGGGTTCCCAAATGTAAGTGTATTCACCCGAGCCACCCATGGCAACCACATTGAGTTGGCTGCTTTCACCTTCGTTGATGACTTCGGGGTCGGCCGTGATTTCAAGGGTTATGGGGTCATAGGAACCAACGCAGCTAACCATGGCCACCCAGCCGGAGGCGGTGACGCCTTGGTCGGAGGTAAAACGGAAGGTGAGGGCACCCTCGTTGTTGTTGGCAGTCACTTCGCCAGGATTATTGGCACCATCGTATTGTCCGATGAGTGTGGCACTTGTTGAGCTACCGTCGTAGATGTAGAGGTAGTCGTAGCCTTCTTCGGTGTTGAATTCGACAAAGTTGACGCGAATCATATTGCCTGCAATGGCAGGTGTGAAGGTCATGGTGTAATTTCTGTTGTTGTTGTAATTGTTGTTAGGGCCACCGTTGTCGTAGAAGAGGGCGTTGCAGGTCTCGACGGTGCCGTTCTGCATGTTATAGGACTCGCGCACTTGGATGTAGGCCTCGCGGGTTAAGGTCTCGCTGTTGCCATCGGTGTCGGTGATGGTCAGTGTGACGTCGAAATCACCAGATTCATTGTAGACGATGCCGCTGGGGTTTTGTTGCGTCGAAGAGGATGGTGTGCCGCCTTCGAAGGTCCATTCCCAAGAGACGACGTCGCCAAACGAACCATCGGTGAAGTTGACACTGCCACCGAGGGCCACCTGTGTGGAAGAAGCATTGAAGTTGGGCAACAGACAGTTGCCAGGGACGAGTTGAATGTCTAAGTTAATGGTCTCGCCATCGGCAATGGTGACATCGACGAGTTTTGGACAATAGCCATCCTCACTGATGATGAAGGTGTAGCTGCCGCCTTTAATGGGACGGTAGAAATCGCCCATGGCGTGTGATGAGACTTCCGAGCCATGATGATCGTGGCCGCTGACTGTGATCAAAGCGCCTTCGATGGGTTCACCCGTGATGCTATCCGTAACGATGCCACGCACGCCTTTGGTGCACTGCTCGATATAACTCAGCATGCTGTTGTGGTTGATGTTCCAGAAATTGGGAAGCTGTGAAGCATTGGGCGTCTTGTCGTTAGAGCACTCGATGGTCACCTCGCGGCATTGTCCGTAGTAGTTCATGTAGTCCTGACGGCTGCCTGTGATGGTATACCATTGGTAACCGTTGATGATGCCGTTGTTGTAGGAGTTCATGTAGTTCGTGCTAATCTGGTGCGTGAGGTCGGCATATTCATGGCAGACCAATTGCCACCAGGCGTCATCGGCATGGATAGGCTGATAGGTGTCCCAAGGATAGTTCATCACCTCGGCACCGCCATGGTAGTTGGCACTCATCGTGAACAGATGCTCTTGTGCCAGGTCCATCATCCATTGGCACTCGTCCTGATAATAGGAGGCACCGTCGGGATGGGGACCGTCGTCAAAGTCGGGGAAGTGACGGTTCAAGTCGATATGGTTGCCGTTTTCACGCGTGGCACCATAAACGGTGTTGTTGCCGCCGTGGTAGGTGCCGTCGGGGTTGGTACAAGGGAAGATGAAGAGGTCGACGTTGTCTAGGATGTCGAGAATACGAGGATCGTTGCTGGTGCAGAACTCATCGATGAGACGCAGCATCAGGATCATGCCCGTCACTTCGTCACCGTGCATGGTGGAGGTATAGAGGAAATGGGGCTTGCCATCGGTTTGGCCGTTGTTGAGGCGTGCGCCCATCAGTTTACGTCCACTGGCCAAGGTGCCTAATTCGATATAGGTGCAACGGTCGGGATGGTCGGTAGCAAATTGCTGCATCATGGTTTCGTATTCGCCGTATGTGAGATATGAATTCCAATCGTAGGTGCCACGGGAGGCATCGTGCATGACGGGAATCTCGCGCATCGAGGGCGGTGTCATCAGTGTGGGTTGGTAGCCACGCTGGATGAGGTTGTCGTATTGGCGTTGGTTGGCGTATGCGATGACGGTCTTGCCATCGGTGCCATCAACGGAGCAGAGGTTACTGATGACTTGAATTTCAGCAGGTTTCGAAACAGTAAGGGAAAAGTAATACTCGCCTCTCTCTTGCATGAGCCGCTCCAGATCTTTCTGATTGTTTTGGGCAAAAATGTTGCCGCTGATGATTACGGCAAGAATAAGAATAAAATAACGTAAGGTTTTCATCTTTTATTTATCTGTCTTTTAATTGTTTCCATTCTTCAATGATGTCGGCTTCCACCTTGTCGTTCACGGTGACCAAAGGCAAACGCAAGACGTTTTCGCATAAGCCCATGTGGCTCATGAGGCATTTGATGCCGGCTGGACTGCCATCGGCGAAGATGAGATGGTTCATGCAGAGCATGGCGTAATGCAAACGCAATGCCTCATCGGCGTGCCCTTCTTTCATCGCGTTCATCATGCGGCTGAAAGGATTCGTGTAGGCATTGGCGGCCACAGAGATGACGCCCGTTGCGCCAAGAGCCATCAGAGGTTGAGTGATGCCGTCGTCGCCTGAGATTACGTCGAAGTCGGCGGGCTTGTCACGCAAAATCTCCATGATCTGTTGCAGGTTGCCCGAGGCCTCCTTGACGGCGATGATGTTGGGATGTTTGGCCAGTTCCACACAGGTGGCGGCTTGCAGGTTGACGCCTACGCGACTTGGCACATTGTAGACCACAACAGGGACTGGGCTGGCATCGGCGATGGACTCAAAGTGAGCCCTCATGCCTCGTTGGTTGGGCTTGTTGTAATAGGGCACAACGCTCAAAATGCCTTGGATGCCCGTGAAATCCTGTGCCTTGACAGCCTCGATAACGGCTTGGGTGTTGTTGCCACCCATGCCGAGCATCACGGGGAGGCGGTTGGCGTTGGCTTTCAGGATGGTGTCGACGACCAGCTTCTTTTCATCGGCGCTGAGTGTGGGTGCTTCGGAAGTGGTTCCAAGAGCCACAAGGAAATCGGCACCATTGTCGATGACGTGGTTGACAATGTTTATAAGTGATTCTGTGTCAACAGATTGATTTTGCTTAAAAGGTGTGATGAGGGCAATGCCCGTGCCTTTGAAAGGATTGTATTTCATGTGATTATTGATTTTGCGTTTGCGTTCCTGCCAAAGCCTTCAAATAGTTGTGTAGCACGTGGATGTTGGAAACGGGGTCAGTGCCTCTTGGGTTTTCGATGACCAAGTCGTAGATGTCGACATGCTGGCTCTGCTGAAAGCTGATTCTGAAATCCGATTTCGGCAGCGTGCAGAGGTAGTCGCTGATTTCGGTGCTTTTCCCTGCCATGTTGATAATCATGGCACTATAAGGAAGCTTCCTGAGATACTCGTGCTTTTCGGGCTTCAACACACTCATGAAGCCGAAGTCCTTCGGCGTGATTTCGTTGTAGAGGTCGCTTTGCAGGATGGTGTCCGACATCTGGTTGCAGAGGATGATGAACCCGCAACGCCCAACGCCAAACAAGGCTTTCACACTGCTTTCGATGTTCTTGTGTATGCTCTTGTCTTGTTCGTCGAGGATGATCAACACCGAGTTGATCCGTTGGAGATTGGGCATCTTGGCTACCGTCTTCTCCGCGAGAAACTGCTCGAAGGAACGCTTAAAGGCTCTGTTTCTGAGATAGGAAGAAATTTTCATGCCGCAAATTTAGGGAAAATCTATGAGATAGGAGGACTTTTTCACAAAAAAACGCTAATTTTGCACTTTTATTATTGCAAGTGCTTATTGGATGCCAGTGAATTCTAAAAATATGATTGTCACGGTGTTAGGTACAGGGACCTCGCAGGGCGTTCCCGTCATCGGCTGCACCTGTCCCGTGTGCCAGTCCAAGGACCCACGCGACAAACGTCTTCGCACCTCCATCTTGATTCAAACCGGTGAGGTGACGGTGGCAGTGGATGCCGGTCCCGACTTCCGCCAACAGATGCTCCGTGAGAACGTCACCAAACTCGATGCGGTACTCATTACGCACGAACACAAGGACCACATAGGTGGGCTGGATGATTTGCGTCCCTTCATTTTCAGGCAGCAAAAGCCGATGACGCTTTATGTTGACGACACGGCCTTGCCGGAAATCAAACGCGAGTATTCCTACGCCTTCGACGAGCATCCTTATCCTGGCGCGCCCACTTACGACATCCACCGCCTTGATGAGACACCTTTCGACATTGGTGACTTGCATTTCATTCCTATCAAACTGAAACATTATACCTTGACATGCTATGCCTTCCGTATCGGCAATTTCGCCTACGTCACCGATTTGAGCCAGATTTCGGAAGAGGCCATCGAGAAGT
>JAEEGH010032155.1_pt1 | contig 10100 bp, 5 predicted proteins | sample 9134181 | NCBI WGS metagenome assembly JAEEGH01 (sample SAMN16246544, study PRJNA631951) | gut metagenome | biome: gut microbiome; feature: rumen; material: DP-attached | host: Bos | place: Iran: Karaj | collected 2018-10 | reverse complement strand
GCTATGCGGAAGGCACGCCGCAGTACGACAAGCTGATCAAAGAATACTTTGGTGAAATCGAAGCCCATCTGAAGGAGAAAGGATGGCTCGAAAAGTCGTATGTGTATTGGTTCGACGAACCGGATCCAAAGGACTACGAATTTGTGATGAACGGCTTCCGCAAGCTGAAGAAGTACGCGCCAGGCATTCGCCGCATGCTGACGGAGCAGATCGAAGATGCGTTGATCGGCGGCCCGAATCTCTGGTGCCCCGTGACACCGAACTTGAAAAAGGAACAGGTCCCGCAACGGAAGGCGCTCGGTGAACAGTTCTGGTGGTATGTCTGCACAGGCCCGAAGGCACCGTATGCGACGCTGTTCATCGACCATCCTGGTACGGAGATGCGCGTCTGGCTGTGGCAGACATGGGATTTCCAGGTCGGTGGTATTTTGGTTTGGGCGAGCAACTACTGGACGAGCCCTTGCGCGTATCCTGATTCATTGCAGAATCCGTATGAGGATCCCATGGGCTGGGTTTCCGGTTATGACACGCCCGCCGGTGTACGTACGCCGTGGGGCAACGGCGACGGCCGTTTCTCCTACCCGCCGGAAGCCGCTGCGGACGGAAAACAGGAAGGTACGGTCATGGATGATCCTGTACCGTCCATCCGCATGGAGATGCTTCGCGATGGTCTGGAGGATTATGAATATTTCGCCATGCTGAAACGCCTGCTGGCCGCGAAAGGCGCGACGCTTCCGGAGGTCAAACGTGCTGAATATGAAAAATTGCTGATTGTTCCAGAAGATGTGACGCGTACGATGATGGATTTCACGAAGGATCCCGCCCCGTACGAAGCACACCGCATGAAACTGGCAGCCGCGATTACGGAATTGTCTAAATAAAAAGGTAACGAGGGCGTCCCGCCCTTGACAGGCCATTATATTCTAGAAGCTCTAGTGGTTCTAGAAAAAAATAAAAAGGATTCAATACAATGGATAAGCCAAGATGGTCGAAGGAAAAAGCATGGGAATGGTATGATGCGCAACCGTGGCTGCGTGGCTGCAATTTCATGGGGAGCGACTGCGCCAATCGCGTCGATCAATGGCAGGAGCTTGGCTTTGAAGAACGCCTGCAAACTGCTGATCGCGAATTGGAATTGGCGGCTTCCATCGGCTTCAATTCCGTTCGCCTCATCGTGCAGTTCGAAGTCTGGCAGCAGGAACACGACGGTTTCATGGAACGCTTCGAACGCTACATCCAGACTTGTGCGAAGCATGGAATCAACGTGATGGTCACCATCGGCAACGACTGCTCTGTTCCAAAAGAAATCTACGAGCCGAAAACGCTTGGTCCGCAGAAGGTCGATTGGGGCTATCATGGCGGCGTGAAGAAGTCGCCGCACATGTCGCATCCGGGCGCCCATGGCTATACGGTCATGGACGATCCGGAACTGTCTGTCCAATTCTATGAAATGACGGCGGAACTGATGACGAAATACGCGAAGGATCCACGCGTCATCATGTGGGATTTGATCAACGAGCCTGGCGCGGCTGGCCGCGGCGAAATTTCCGTGCCGATCGTGCGGAAATTCTTCGAAATCGGCTGGGATGTCAATCCCGACCAACCGTTGACGGCGTGCATGTGGTCGCAGATTCTGAAAGGCGGCAATCCGAGCGAACGGCTCGCGGCCGATTTGTCCGACATCGTCTCCTTCCACTGCTATTCAGCGTACTCAGATATGATCAAAGTCATCGACTTCCTGAAGGAATTGTATGGCCGCCCGTTGGTCAACACGGAATGGCTGCATCGTATCTACCACAATAATGTGCAGGAGATTTTCCCGCTGTTCTACTTGGAAAAGATCGGTTCGTACAATTGGGGCTTCGTGGCGGGGCTATACCAGACGTACGAGCCATGGGAAGGCATGTGGCAACGTGTCGATGCAGGCACTGCCCCATCCGACTGGGATTTTACCAAATGGCAGCACGACCTCTTCCGCCCGAATCTGCGCCCCTACGACCCGAAAGAAATCAAAATCATCAAGACCTTCTGCCAGCTGGCGGATGAAAAGTGGAAGGCCCACAAAAAGTGAATGACAATGTGTGGGAATGGTGCCTGGAAACGATCTGGGTTCAGTCTTGATGGTTGGAGTGAGTATTGAAATGATTGTATTGGAATTATTTATGAGGAAAAGCCATGGATTGGATTTTTTTATTAAAAAAGATTGCATTTTCTGATTCTTGCACTAAATTATAATTGTTTCCATTAATCATGGAACCCAACAGACATCCTATTTTGGCCCCGGCTGGCATTCTCCTTCCCACCTCCCTCTCTCCTCCCCCAACTGTCAGCCGGGGCCTTTTTTTGTCTTTTTTTCGTATCATGTCTTACTGTCTTGCATCTTTTGCTCGCGTATCATTACCTCTCGTCTCGCGTCAAACCGAGCATTGGCAATACCATGAAGTACTATTAGGAGTGGATTGACTTTGCTTTTAGCTTTCGGCTTTTGGCTTTTGGCTCCACAAAGCGGTATTTTGAATGGTTTTAGTTGCCAAATCCAATTTTCATATTATGATATAAATAGGAAGAAAGGATTTTTGTGCATACATCAACAAAGGAGCATTCCCATGAAGCTTGCAGGTTGTTATACAGCATTGATCACACCGTTCCGCAATGGACAGGTGGATTTTGAGGCGTTGGGGACCATCGTCGAACAACAGATCGCTGGCGGCGTGGCCGGTCTTGTGCCTGTTGGAACCACTGGCGAGAGCCCGACTTTGACCTATAAAGAGCACGATGATGTCATCAAATTCGTGACGGAAAAGGCCAACAAGCGCTGCCAAATCATCGCAGGAACAGGCGGTAATTCGACGTTTGAAGCAGTGCATCTTTCAAAAAACGCGGCGGAATTTGGCGCGGACGCCACCTTGCAGGTGACGCCGTACTACAACAAGCCGACGCCTGAAGGCCTCTACCGCCATTTCTCCATGGTCGCTGAGGAATCCGGCCTGCCGATCGTCCTGTACAACGTGCCCGGACGCACAGGGCGTGAGATTCCGATCGATATCGTCGCACGTCTGTCGAAGCACAAGCTCGTGGCCGCCATCAAGGAGGCCGGCGGCAGCGTAGAGCGCGTCAACGCCATCAAAGACGTCTGCGATATCACGGTTCTGAGTGGCGACGACAGCCTGACGTTGCCGATGATGGCCGTCGGTGCAGCTGGTATCATCAGCGTAGCGTCGAACATCATTCCTGCGGAAGTTTCGAATATGGCGAAAGCCGCCTTGGCGGGCGATTTCGAAACGGCGCTGAAGATCCACCGCAAGTATTATCCGCTGTATCGCGACCTGTTCATCGAATCGAATCCGATTCCGATTAAGGCCGCCATGGCTGATCTCGGCATGATTGCGGAGGAATACCGCCTGCCGCTGTGCGAAATGACTGCCACCAACCGCGACAAGCTGCGTGCGACGTTGACGCGCGTTGGCTTGCTCATCGGCAAGGATAACAGCGCGAAGATCGACACGAAAAATTTGGATTTCTGAAGCACGAACCGATGGGATGAACCAGCATGAGACACCTGTACTGGGCGTTGTCTGAAGTCACACGTTTTGGCCGGCCTGACATTACGGATGAAGACCGGCCGTCGGGCTGGCGCGCGTGGATTGTGGGCGTTGCTTTGGCTGACGGCGTCATCTGCTGGCTCGTAGCGGCCATTTTGTTCCATCTCTTTAAGGTTCATCTCGTCGGTGCTATCATCGCCGCTGTCGCTATTTGTATATGGCAGAATTTCCTGCGCAAAGGAAAGCTCTCCAACGGAATGACGCTTCTCATCCGTCTTCTGATGCGGCTGAGCGGTGTCGATGAAACGGATCAGGCATGGATGGTGGTGGCGCGGCTTCTCGCCATGGTGCTGAAACCTGTACTGCTGATTGCGTTGATTGGCATGCGGAGAGCAGGATGGCTGATTCCCATCGCAGTGCTTTCCATGTGCGTCATGCTGGACATGGGCGGCGCGGTGTTAAAACGGCGACAGACGCATTCATGGAAGGCTGTCGCCCATTGGATTGTCGCTGTCGTGGTGTGCATCCTACTGAGCGTTTTGGGCGGTGTACGTTTCACATTGATTTCATGCGTGGCGATCGCCGCAGCATTCTTATTGCCGGCGACCGTCATGCGTTTTTCGCCCTTTGGTGAGTACGATAAGCAACCGCTGGCCAAATCGCTTTATCTGGCCTTCGGTGAACTTGTCATATTGCTTGTGGGAATTCTTGGTTTCGCCCTGCGATAACCGCCCTTTAGCTACTAATCAATATTCTCTCCCACATCGTGATGGTCACATGCAGACGGCATGAGATTGATTGCGCCATCGCGCATGCCCCATGGGCCGCCAAGCCACCGGAAGACGTTCGCCATGTTGAAACCGCAAAAGTAAAACGTATCCATGTGGCGTGATTCAGACGTACGCCAAAATGGCTCGCTTGGCAGGACATTTCGCCAATGGATCACATTGGATGGCTTGGACTTAAGATGATTGAACCAACTGGTCGGATCCCGCGTGTCCAACAGCAGAATTTCGCGGTCGCATTTTTGACAGAAATGCGCCGCAGCGGCGGCTCCCATACTGTGACCGCGTACCATGATACGGCAACCCTGCGGTATTTTTTCTGCAAATTGCAATGCTTGTGTCATATCGCGGAAATTGAACAACGCGGCACGATCATATCCAAATTCACGGATGGATCGTGCGTAGTTGTCCATAAAATATGCACCGTCATCGGAGCCGGAAAACCAGATGAGAACATCACAGGCTTCTGTTGGAATAGTATAGTTTTCATAGTTGTAAGGTCCACCAAAATAATAGGAAGCGGAGTATCCCGCTCCGAAGGCTATCAAGGCGGGAATAAGTGTCCAACACACAGCAAAGATGATTTTATGCTTTCGTTTGGCTTCTTTACGCTTAAATTTCAAAAAGACAACAGAAGCCATCAAACAAATGACAGCGGTTATGATTCCCCATGTCCAACAGGAAGATTCTGCAACATAGCGGTATTCCGCGTCTGTGATGGGATCGCCAATGACGACAGGACGGAAATTGAGCACAATATTATGGATTTCCGCCGCCTCCGCTTTATCCGTTTCTGAAGTCGTTGCCAACCATGGCATGGACGACAGCGGTTCCGATGGAAGTGATGGTGTCCGAAAGAAAAATCCTATGATGACAAGCAGAATCATCAGAAAAACGATTCCGCCGATGATTTTACTGCGTTGTCTAAATTGTGTGTTGTTTGGTTCGTTCATGGATAGTCCTTTTTCATCCATAAACAATAATGGTTGGTATGGTGATTTTCAATTGATGGCAACGCAATGCAGGTTATATTGATGAAAAAACATTTTTCAGAATCACAAACAAAAATCATTCAATATGAAAACACGTCATTTATTCATCTTCTTGCTGATCGCTGTCCATCTGTCCATTTATGCGGAAAACATACTCAAAAATCCATTCATGTCCAAAGCCGCGGCCAATGGGCTGCCTGTTTCTTGGAATGTACGGAAAGGCGGAACATGGAAAGCTGTTGAAAACGGTTTTACGCTAAGCTCGGGCAGTGTCGCCGTACAACAGATAAAACTCCCGCTCGATGGCGAATTATGCCTACAGGCATCCATTACTGCGACAAAAGGCCTCAAATATCGTTTATATGCGGAATATTGGACGGATAAGAAACCAGACGGCGCGGGTGAACGGTGGATGAACAGCGGTGCGGACTGGATTGAAGGCACAGGCGAGCCGCAGTCATTTGAAAAGATTTTCAAAGTCGCTTTTCTATACGACCATGCCCATTTCGCCATTATGGCCGATAAAGGCGAAGGGACAATGGAATGTCGCAATCTCATATTAGAACCATACGAACGGCCCATGTTGGAGAATGCGGATTTCAAGCTGCGTAATGACAAGGGGTTGCCAAACGTCTGGCAGATTCGTGGCGCGTCTCTCAGTTATGGAGATGATGGCGCGGATGCGACCATATTCGACGCCGACGGAAAGGATGTGCTAATCTACAACTACCTACGGCCACGTCTTGATGTGCCGACAGAAGTCACGTTCGAAATTCGCGCAGAAGGCGTCTGGCGGTCGTATGTCGAATGGTATGAAGACAAGAAATATTGCAAGACGGACGCTCAGTGGCACACGTCCGTAAGTGATTGGAAATCAATACGGACGATGCTTCTTCCAGATGCTCCCTACACGCGATGCATTCTTGTTTTCGCGACACAAAAAGGCGCTCGTCTGTCCATCCGAAATCTCAAGGCGGCGCCTTATGAAGGCAATGGCGCATTAGGCGGTTTTTGGGATGTTCCAGAGCCGCATGTATTGAATGATGGAAGCATCGATGTCCTTGGACAGAAAGGTGTTGTGACATTGCGGCGAATTCCGGTAAGCGCAGGAAAACGCTATCGCATCAGCTATACGGTGGTCGGTCTGGACGATGCGCGGAGCCTTACGGGATTCCATGAAATCAACACATCGATCAGCCCGCCGTCGATGGAAAATTCGGCTTCAACGACGCACGAAATTCGCCGCAACGCAAATTCCAGATGTTTACGGTTCCAGAAAATTTCAAAGGACGGCATATCAATTTTGCACTGTCGATTGCGTCTCTGGGCACGGTTCGTTTCAGCGATTTCCAGTTGGAGGAAGTGCCAATTGATCCGACGGAAAAATGGGAACTGGTCGTTGAATCACCGTTCTATCGCAATACGATTTTCGCGTCGGATCCGTCGGAGCGTATTCGCCTGACCGTCCATGCAGATACAACGGCGCATCATGCCAATGCGAGTCTATCATTACCGCAAGGTGTTGTCAAGACAACGGATGTGGATTTCAAAAACGGGCAGGCCGCCATCACATTGCCGCCATGGACAAATACATACGGACAGGCAAAATTGGAGGTCATCGTCTATGGAGCCGATGGCAAAACCATGCGGACATTTACGGAAACATTGCAGAGGATTCTGCCGCAGCCGCAGGAAATCAAGGCCCATCCCAACGGCTATTTCACCTGCAACGGCCAATGGCTCTTCCCAATCGTCCCGTTTGATATGTGCTGCGAAGATATGCTACAGGAAATGTACACGTACGCGCAAAACGGCATCACGCTCATCCGTCACAATTACAATACAGTTGTGAAGGATGGTCTTGAAGCTTTGGACATGGCGCAGCGTTGCGGTATCAAGCTCTGTTTCTACATCGGTTTTCCGCATACAATGTCGGAAATTTCATTCTATAAAGAACGCCTTGAGAAAGCCTATCCGCCGGAAGTCCGCGAGCATCCTGCATTTTTTGGTTATTTCATTGCGGATGAACCACTTTGGGGCGGCATCCCTCATCCGATTTTCAAAGAAGTCCAGACGATTCACCAACAGTTTGATCCTGCCCATCCGACATGGATCAACGCCGCGCCACGCAACGAAATCAGCGAACTGAAACCATACGCTGCCTCCTGCGATATCTACGGCGTGGACATCTATCCCGTTCCGTGGCCGAACAACCATTCAGGCCTCGATGACAAGATGCTAACAGCATGCGGCAAATATGCACAGCGGATGGTGGAAATTGTCAATGGCCGCAAGCCCATCATCAATTGGTTGCAAGGCTTCTCATGGCATGAATTTGGCGACGACCGATGGAATCCCGCGAATCCAAAGCCGTATCCGACGCTTATGCAGTCGCGTTTCATGGCGTTCGACACGTTGCTCAACGGCGGCACGGGATATGGTGTTTATGGACTGCGCCATGCGCTCCACAATGAATTCATCGAAGAGATTTTCCAAGTGACACGCGAACTCAATGGAATGTCGCGGCTGTTTGTCTTGGGCAAACGACTGCCGGATTTGAAGACCACGACACCAAATCTGAAAGTCGCGGCGATTGAGTATGATGGGAAGAGCTATTATTTCATCATGAATCTGACGGATCAGCCGCTCCAAGGCGCTGTCGCCGAAGGTGAAACAGCACCTGATGGTCTACATGACTATGCTAGCGGCGTCGCCGTCGATTTTAAGAATTTGGAATTGGGGCCGTGGGGTGTTCTGACATGTGGTTCAGAACTGCCGCCGTCCATTAATCCGATTCCTCCTGCGATTCCCGAACTGGCCGCAAAAGGGTCGCCTTTCCCTGAAAAAATCCGCATGGCGTATGAAGAAAGCAAAAGGCCCAGTTATGATGGCGATGCCGCGTGGATTTGGGATGCCACCAGTGTGGCTTCAGGAGCGCAATGCGTTGTTTATAAAGCAGTTGAGGTAGATGACATCGCTCAAGACGCTTTTGCTTTCATAGCGGCGGACGACGCGTTTGAACTCTATGTCAACGGACAGTTTGTTGCAAAGAACAACGGCTGGGCAATCATGAACAAGATCGATATCAAGCCGTTCCTAAAGAAAGGAACGAATCACATCGCCATCCGTGGCATGGACAAAGGCGGCCTGCCCTGCGGCGTTCTCGCCGAACTGCAAATTGAAGGACGAAAGATTATATCAGACACATCGTGGCTGACTACGCCTCTTGAAGCAGAAACAACAGAACTTCCACCGTCCGAGAAGCTTGTCGCCGGCAATCCTGCAAAAATCATTGCGCCCTACGGCGGCGGCGTCTGGAGGAAACGAGTCAAGATTCATTGATGGGTGTGAGGTGTAACGACGGCGTCCCCGCCGTTGTCGGCTAGTGACGGCGTTTACTGTAGCGACGAAGTGCAAGTATAATGCATAGCGAGATAAGCCCCAACGGCGAGACACCGTCGTTACCTAGATTTCACCTTCTATGGCAATGCGCTTAATTCCTTCAGCGCATTGTATTTCGGTGTATCAAGATGGTATAGACTTTCGACGGCACCCCAGCAGCCCCATTTGGAATATCGGCCGGAAAGTGTGAAATAGCAGAAAATCCCGCCGCCAAGCTTCCGCCAATTGTCGCCTAAATCGTGCATCACGCAATCCTTCATCTGCGGAGCACGATGGGCCGCCATGCGGATGTCGAGATTCGTTTCAACCTGTCCACGATGATGCGGGCCGCCTTCGTAGCAACATAGACCGCCTGGCAGGTTGAATTCCTTCGTCAGTTTTAACAATTTGTTCTTGCCTTCGACAGATTTGTCGCTGGAAACTTTGAACTGTTCATGGATGGTTTCGACATCTTTGCAATCTTCCGGCTTTGGTTCGCTGAAATACGGCGCGATCGACAGCGCATAGAGCCATGTCGAAGGAGCCTGTCCGGATTGTTTTTGCAAGAATTCCAACATTTCACGCGGCTGCGCATCAGGCGGATTCCATCCGAATTGCCATGCAAGTATAAACCGCAGATTTTTGTTGACGGCTTCCTTTCCAAAAACTTCAGTGAAAATCTGCGCGGTTTCGTATGTCCGCCATGCATGGCAAAGATAGTATTTGCCATCGAACAACGGATTCGCTTTCGCAAGGCTCAGATTGTATTGTGCCGCGGCGAAAGACCAGTTCCAAACTTCATTGCCAAGTTCCACATAGAGAACGCGTTTCGAATCCAAATGTTCTTTGAAGAATTTCGCCATCTGACGTTGATAGTCTTTCGAGGCATGGATCGGTACGGTAATCCATGCATCTTTTTTCGTCACATTGGCGAGTTCCGCGACGTATTCGTAGGCCGCGCCATGCTGGCAGGCCTGCGTGGCATGCTGCGGCATCGTGCGTTGTGACCATTCCAACGGCGTCGCATCAAACCATGGTGGTTCAGGCTTTCGATTCTGCGAATTGGTATTTTCAAAATCCATGAAACGAATGACTTGGAAAGGCTGGAGGGCGGCAATCAATTCGGGCGTGAACGTCCCTTTGTCAGCACGCGACTCGCGGACAAGTGTCACATTGCGTACGCCGCCGTTCGTCTTAGTGAAACCGATCATCAGCATGTTTTTGCCTTTGAGGACGGTGATGATCGCATGGTTACGGCCTGCCGCGTCGGTTGTGATGTCGCTAACCGTCGCGCAACCGAGCAGCGGTTCGACGGTGGCCTGTCCATCGAAGGCCAGTAGATAACGCCCTTCGATTTCTTCCGGAGCACGATCGGCGAAAACGATAACACCCGCGTCGTC
>JAEEGH010032152.1_pt1 | contig 10101 bp, 15 predicted proteins | sample 9134181 | NCBI WGS metagenome assembly JAEEGH01 (sample SAMN16246544, study PRJNA631951) | gut metagenome | biome: gut microbiome; feature: rumen; material: DP-attached | host: Bos | place: Iran: Karaj | collected 2018-10 | reverse complement strand
TCCTTGCTGACCGAAAGCGCAACGCCGGTCCCGACGCCTGCCAGCGCCGCGGCGATCGCCAGTCCCGCGACGATCTTTCCCGCCGCCGTTGCAAAGAACGCACCGAACCCGCCTGCGGACGCCGCTGCGGTCGTTGCGGTTGCAGTCGCTGCCGCGGCTGTTGCTGCCGTCGCTGCGATCGGCGTCGCCGTTGACGCCGCCGCCTTGCCGAGGAAGTAGCCGAGGAACGGGATCGGCGACGCGCCGTACAGCTTGACGCCCGCCTTCTCGTATGCCTTCACGCCCTCCCTGATCGATTTGCGCGCATAGTTCAGGCGGCTTTTGATCGTGCCCTCCGAAACGTTCAATGCGTCCGCGATCTCGCGCGTTTTCATCTCGTCGTAATAGTAGAGCATGACGCACATGCGCTGCTCGTCCGGCAGCCTGTCCACCAGCTCGACGATCATCCGCCGCGTTTCTTCGTTGTCCAGCGCCTTGTCCGGGATGCGCTGCTCATCGGTGTCCTCGAAATCGGCAAGCGGGTCCTCGCCGTCCTCCGTTTCGGCAAGCAAAAACTCCTTATTGACCTTTGTCAGACAATTCTTGCAATGATTGGCCGTGATGCGTCTGACCCAGCCGATATATGCCTGCGGATCGCCGAGCTTTCCGACATTTTGATAGACGGCGATCAGGATATCCTGCGCCGCGTCCTGCGCGCGCTGCTCATTCTTCAGGATTCTCAGGCAGTTGTAATAGACCGCATCCTGCACGTCCGTCAGAATGCGATCCATCGCCTCCGCGTCGCCGTTCTGCGCCTTTGTCACCTCTGCCGCGATCAACGCATACTCTCGCTTTGTTTCCATCTTTTTCTCCCCTCGGTCCTCAACCGGAACCAAACCATTTGTATTATATCGTGCCGTTTCATCTGTTTCAATAGCGGTGCATGTCTACACGTTGCCCTCTTCGCGGCGCATTTCCTTCAGAAGCCGTTTCAGCTCCCGACGGCATTCCGCCGGAAGCGAATGCTGTTCCGCGTCCCACAAAAGGCAGCGGCGGATCCATTCAAAAAACGTCATATTGCACCCTCCTTTTCTGTTCTCATTCAATAGGACAGGGTAGCCGCGCGCTTGGTTTTTGGAAAGTGAAAAAACAATCAAAAGTTCCTGCGCTTCCCCGGCCTCCGCTGTATACAGGCTATCATACGACCGGCGTTTCCGTTCGGGAAAAACGGTTGCAATCTGCCGCGGAAGGGCCGCCCGAATCGTCTGCAAGCGCAAAACAAGCCTGCATCCATGCAAACGCACGGCCAACGATCGTTTCGGGGTCGTGTGTTTGCAGGAAAACAGGCTTGTCCGGTATACCGCGTCAGGGGATGGCGCAGAGACGGGCGCCGGAAAGGCCGCGGGCCTTTCCGCTCCCCGGATCAGTTGAAGAAGGTCGACGTGTCGATCTTCTGATAGCCGCCGAAGCTGGACGGCGCGGCAAATATCTTCGCCGCAAGTTCCGTGCCGAAGAACGCTTTTGTGACCTCGTCGGTCTTTGCGGTCATGTCGACGTCCTCGAACCGGTCCGGATACGCGGTCTTTGCGATGAACCAGGTGTTGATCAGCGCGATCTCGTAGTTCGTGTAATACGCGTTGAACGCAAGCTCCAGATAGACCTCGCCGTCGCGCCACGCCTTGCAGGTATCGAACATGGTCGGGTCCTCGGCGTACAGCGGCTTGATGTTCTTGACCGCCGCCGCGTCGATCACCATGACGTCCATATCCTCGCCGATCGCAACGAACTTCTCCGCCTCGATGGGCATAACGCCCTTGCCCTCCACGCCGGTGAGCGCGTTTTTGATGTTGCCGACCGTGAACGCAACGTAGTTCGGCGACGTCATCAGGTGGTTCGTCGTGCCCCAGTTGCCGAGACCGCAGATGTAGACCGCGGGCTTGTCCGCCTCGGGGATATCGGCCGTGCGGCGTTCGATCTCCGCGCGCTCCGCCGAAATGAAGCCGACGAGCGCTTCGGCCTTCTCTTCCTTCTGGAAGATCGTGCCCAAAAGCCGCATGCTGCCGAAAAAGCTCTCGTCGAACACGCCGAGCGCGCCGGACTTGAGCGTGATGACCGGCACGCCGAGCTGCGCCGCAAGCGCGTCCTCCTTCTCCACGTCCTCATATTCCGAAATGACGATATCCGGGTTGCAGGAGAGGATCTTTTCCGCCTCCGCCGCCTGCGCGTTCGGACCGCCCACGCCGCACGACGGCAGCGCCGCATACGTCTCGCCGTACGCGATCACATACGGCCGCGCGACCGAGTCAAACATTTTCGGCCGTTCGGAAAGCGTCTCATTGTCGATGTCCTCCACGCCGCACAGCGCGTTCACGTCGCCGATATAGCTGTACATGCGCAGCGCGCCCGCGCCGATGCACACGACGCGCGTGTAACTGCCGGGCGTGACCTTGACCTCGCGGCCGATCATGTCGGTCACGGTGATCTCCTGCGCTTCGGGCTTTGCGTCCGTCTTGCTTCCGCAGGCAAGCGCCGCAAGCAGCAGCAGCGCGGCCAGCAGGATCGTCCATATCTTTTTCATTCTATACACCTCCGTTGATGATATGTGTTTCTCCGTCTATCTCTACGACGCGCACGTTTGCGCCGAAGATCTCCCGTACCGTTTCCGCGTTCACGATCTCGCGGCCGCCCGCATAGCGGATCCTGCCGTCCTTCAGGAAGAAGAAGCGATCGCCGAACGTCAGCGCCTGATCGAGATCGTGCAGCGAGGTCAATATCCCGACGCCGCGCTCCCGCGCCGCCTTCTTGGCCTCCGCAAGGATCAGCTGCTCGTTTTGAAGATCGAGGTTCGCGGTCGGCTCGTCAAAGATCAGCATGCCCGGCTCCTGCACAAGCGCGCGGGCGATCGCGACCTTCTGCCGCTCGCCGCCGGACAGCGTATCCACGCCGCGCGCTGCAAGCGCCGAAAGCTGCATGTCCTCTAAGATCCGCTCCGTCGCTGCGCGGTCCTCCTTCCCCGGCGCAAAGCCGAACCGCGCGATCCGGCCCGTCAGCACCGTGTCGTAGACGCTCAACGCGCCGAACGCGATCCCCTGCGGCACGTACGCAATACGCTGCGCACGCGCACGGCGGCTACAGGCCAGAAGATCCGTTCCGTCGAAGCGGACCGTCCCGCCCGCAGGCTTTAAGATGCCCAGCACGATCTGAAACAGCGTCGTTTTGCCCGCGCCGTTCTTGCCGAGCAGCACGCCGATCTCGCCGTCGGGAAGCGTCAGGTCCGCCCCGTCCAGCACCATCGGCGCGTGCCGCGAATAGCGGAAGGAAAGATTTTTGATCTCAAGCATCGCCCGCACGCCCCTTTCGGAACAGGAGGATCGCAAGGAAGAACGGCGCGCCTAAAAGCGACGTAATCGCGCCGACCGGCAGCGCGGCGCCCTTGCCGATGCTCCTTGACAGCGTGTCCGCAAGCAGCAGCAGAATGCTCCCGCACAGCGCGGACGCGGGGATCGCAACGCGGTGATCGTGGCCTAAGATGCGCTTGACGACATGCGGACAGATCATGCCGACAAAGCCGATCACGCCGAGGAACGACACGCATACCGCCGTGATGACGGACGCGGCCAGCATGGAACCGAAGCGCAGCAGGTTCACGTTGACGCCCATGCTCTTCGCTGCGGCGTCGCCGGAAAGCAGCGCGTTCATCCGCCAGCTCATGACCGAGAAGAACGCGATCCCCGCGAGCACGACAACGGCCATGATCAGGTCCGTCCGGTACGTCGCGCGGCCGAGGTCGCCGAACGTCCAGATGACCGCCGCGGACAGCCCGACGTCGGTCGCGTAAAACTGCAGGATCGTCGTCGCCGCCGTAAACACGGCGCCGATCGCAATGCCCGCGAGCACCACCACGCCCGGCGAGAACGACCGGATGCGGCAAAGTCCGAGGATCAGCAGGATCGAAAGCGACGCAAACACGAACGCGACAAGCGACGTCGCGTACGGGTTGATCCCGACAAGGTACCCGTTCGGATTGTTGCCCGTCGCAAGGTAGCCGCCCGCGCCGAGGATGATCGACAGGTTCGCGCCGAACACCGCCGCGTTGGACACGCCGAGCGTCGACGGCGACGCCAGCGGATTGTTCAGGTTCGTCTGCATGACAAGGCCCGAGACGGACAGCCCCGCCCCCGCGATGATCGCGGCAAGGATGCGCGGAATGCGGATGTTCCACATGATCCGCTGCTCCGCGGGCGTGCCGCCGCCGAACAGCGCGGCGATACCCTCGCCGAGCGTCATGTCCGAAATGCCGACGAACAGGCACGCAAAGGCAAGCACGACCGTCGCCGCCGCAAGCAGCGTCAGCGCCGTGACGTTTCGTTTCCGGATTCTGTTCAGGTCTGTCGCTTCGTTCATCGTTCAAAAAAAGAAGGCGCGCTCTTTCTGCGGAAAGAGTCGTCTGCCTTCTTTGCAAACCTTTCTGATGCGTATCGTTTGAAGACGCTTCAGCGCCGTGCGCCCGGCTTCCTGCCGAACAAATGCAGTATATCACATGCCGCGCGGTTTGTCACGCTTTTTCTGCGCGATTTCCGTCACGCGCCGTCCTGATTCATGTAGCGCGCGCGATTGAAGCGGTCCCGAAGATCGGCGACGTTCTCCTCATCGTCACGCGTTTCCTTTGCCGCCTTGTTCCGGTTCATCAGCCAGCCGACAAATCCGAGCACCGCAACCAGTCCCAGAAATCCGACCGTCAGCCATCCGAGCATCTTTGACGCCTCCTTCATTCGCCCCTTTGTGGGGGCCTTTCTTTTTTGTTGCCTACAGTATAGCGCGGTTGTTCGCGCACGTCCACCCGCAACCGTGCGGATTACGCGTCCGTAAACCCGCCGTCGCGCGGCAATACGCGGGGCTATCGCGCAAAAAGGGGAAGGTCCGCCCTTCCCCTGCGCTTTTCAGTCCCGATCGACCTTTGCGTTGCAGTCGCTGCAAAGCAGGATCCAGTCCTCGGTCACGCCGGAATCGGCCGGGTACTCAAGCTCCTTCCCGCAGCCGTCGCAGTGTACGATGACGACCGGTCCCTTCTCTTCCTTCGCGCAGCCGAACAGCGGCAGCAGCAACAGAGCGATCCCGACAGCCAACAGCTTCTTCATTTCTTCCTCCTCATTTCTTCAGCCCGCTGAGCTTTTCAAGCAGCGCGCTTTCCGCGTCGGCGGGAATGCCGCAAAGCTTCTTGTTCTTGATCGATTCCGTCAGTCCGGTGATGATCCATCCGAGGTCCTGCGGCAGAATGGAGCCTCCCTTTGCACGCTTGGCCGCCTGCTTGTGCTCCTTGCTGCCGTCCATCTTTGCGAGGTTCTCAAAAAAACCCGACACCGTATTCAGCTCGCTCGCATTCAACAGTGACTTGAGGTCGATCGCGCCGACGTCGACGCTCTTGATCTTATCAAACAGTCCCATTTGCTTTTCCTTTTCAAAAAGGCAGAATCCGCGTCCGGGCACGGATTCTGCAGCAATGTCTTATTTCTTGATGAACTTCTTGTACAGCCACACGACCAGGCAGGAGCCGGCGATCGCGAGGATGATGCCGAAGACCCAGCCGCCCGCGACCGGGATCAGGTTGCCGAGCACGCCGCCGATCGCACCGCCGATCACGCCGACAATGATGTAAAACAGAATGCCCTTGTTGTTGACCTTCAGCAGCTTGCTTGCCGCAAAGCCGCAAAGTGCGCCGATTGCAATCTCAACCAGCAGTTTAATGACAAACTCCATCTTTTTCTCCTCCTTATTGATTCCGTTTGTTTGTTCGATCCCCGTCCCTCGTCAGCGGAGCAGGAAAAACAGTGCGGCGCCGATCACGGCCGCTGCAATCAAAAAACCGATCACATATCGTTTTGCACCCGGCACGGAGCTTTTTGCCCGATCCGTTTCGGGATGCTCCTCACCTGTCGGATGGTATATTGTTGTTTCCGAATGTAAGCCGGCTTCCCGTCCGACCGGCATTGCAGGTTTGTTTGTCAACGGTTGCTGTGCCATACTATTACCTCCCTGATCGTTGCTTATCCGGAATACCTCTTCAGGAGTTCCTCTCGCACAATGTCTTTTCCCATGGTATCCATACGCTGTTTCGGATGCTCTATTCACCCTCTGTCTGCAGTTTAGCATGGATCTCCGGATACTTCCATTGGCTTTCATCGGAAAAAGCAATTGCGAAACCGGTATTATTGCGTCTTTACTCCGTACTATTCCGCAAAAAAGAGGGAATAGAATTTTCCCCTTTCCCTCTTATGCGAGCGAATCTTATTTGAAGTATCTCTCCAAAAGACCTTTCAGCGCCTTGCCGTGTCTTGCCTCGTCGCGCGCCATCTCGTGGACGGTGTCGTGGATCGCGTCAAGGCCCAAAGCCTTTGCGCGCTTCGCAAGGTCCGTCTTGCCCGCGGTCGCGCCGTGCTCGGCGTCCACGCGCATTTCGAGGTTCTTCTTGGTGGAATCGGTCACGACTTCGCCCAAGAGCTCCGCGAACTTTGCCGCATGCTCGGCCTCTTCAAACGCGGCCTTTTCCCAATAGAGACCGATCTCCGGATAGCCCTCGCGGTGCGCGACGCGCGCCATGGCGAGATACATGCCGACCTCGGTGCATTCGCCCTGGAAGTTGGCGCGCAGGTCCTCGATGATATCCTCCGGAACGCCCTTTGCGACGCCGACGACGTGCTCGGCCGCCCAAACGACTTCTTCCTGCACTTCCTTGAACTTGAACGCCGGCTGATGGCAGACCGGGCACTCCTGCGGCGGAGTCGCGCCCTCGTGAACGTAACCGCAAACGGTGCAAACCCACTTTTTGATCATATAACTGTACCTCCATGATGTATAGTATCATTGTTATTGTACCGTATTCCCTGCCCGCCGTCAATCGCGAAACGCAACTTTTCCGCACAAACGCCGTCCCGCGGCCGCTCCGTATCCTGTCACGCGCGTTCACCTTCTGCGCGGCTGAGACGCGCTTCCCTGTCCTTCAATGCCAAGGCGCCGGATGAAGATGATTGCCCTTTCGGGCGCAGTATGGTATACTGTACAAAACAGACTCTTTGGGGAGGCGATCCGATGAGATCCGATCAAAAACCGTCCGCGCCGGCCGTTTCGTGCGGCTGCGCCGCGCCGCAAGCGGCGACAAAGCCATGATCGACCTTGCGGAATACCAGCGCATTGTTTCAGAACTGCTGGACGAATTTCCGGAGCCGTTCTTCCGGGAGCTGTCCGGCGGCGTGGTCGTGTCCGAAGCGCTCGTGATTCCGGACTATGCCCGCGCGGGCGATCTGTACACGCTGGGGCTGTATACGGTGCGATCCGGCATCCGGCAGATCGTTCTCTACAAAGGCTCCTTTGACCGGACCTATCCGCAGGCGGACGCCGCGCAGGCAAAGGCGCTGATCCGCGGCGTTCTGCGGCACGAGTTCCGGCACCATCTCGAATTCCTCGGCGGCGAACACGGCACGGCGTCCCTGGAAGCGGAGGACGAACGAAAAAAGCTCGCATACCTTGCGCGGCATGCGAGCCCGGATCCTGCACAGCAGTGCGTGTCAACCGAACCGTCTCCCTGACACCCTGTGCCTTGCTCCTTCGATGCCCCAGTCCGCAAGCTTGTTCGCCAATTCTTTTGATGACAGAACATGGTTGGCATCGGATTCGCGCATAAGAATTTGCAGAATCAGATAAGGCTTTAGCCGCTGATTCTGCTTTCTGCCGCAATTCGTGTAGTCTCTTTCTTCCATGCCGCCCGCCCTCCAATGTTTTGTTTATTATACCATACTTTTTCATAGAAAGCAGTAAAATATTCAATTCGTACTTTTCTATCAATGGTTCGTATGTTATAATAAAGTATCACTAAACCGACAGGAGAAATGAGCATGGCAAAAGATACACAGGCGAATCTTGGGTTTGAGAAACAGCTTTGGGACGCAGCGTGCGTCCTGTGGGGTTCTATTCCTGCCGCAGAATACCGAAAAATCATCATTGGTCTTATCTTCCTGCGCTACATCTCCGCTGCTTTTGAAAAGCGGTATGCAGAGTTGGTGGCGGAAGGCGATGGCTTTGAGGACGATCCAGACGCCTATATGGAGGACAACATCTTCTTCGTGCCTGAAACCGCACGCTGGAAGTATATTGCAAAATATGCCCATTCTCCTGAGATCGGCAAGGTCCTGGATGACGCCATGCGTGCCATCGAGGACGAAAACAAGACGCTGAAGGGTGTTCTGCCGAAGGTCTATGCCAGCCCTGACCTGGATAAAAAGGTGCTGGGCGAAGTCGTGGACCTGTTTACCAACAATCTGCACATGGATGGCTCCGAGGAGGATCAGGACCTTCTGGGCCGAACCTATGAATACTGTATTGCGCAGTTTGCCGCAAAAGAAGGCAAGGGCGGCGGCGAATTCTATACGCCTGGCTGCGTCGTTCGGACGCTGGTCGAGGTGCTGAAGCCCTTTGAGAATTGCCGCATCTATGATATAAAAACACCGAGATTGATACAATTTAATTATTCCTCCGCCGATTTTGCCGCTTGAGGGGTAAGTTGGCATTTGAGGGGTAAGTTGTGGAAATCGGGGTGTCCCGGCTGCTTTTATCGGTAGAAATGTTCATAGGTCGCCATTCAATGGACTAATCTTTCGATCAATTTGCGGGAGTAAACGAATCGTCGGTTGAATATCTGACAAGCCATATGTATTATTTCCGTGGAGGTGATTCCTATGAATATTGAGGCTTTTGGAAAGTTTATTGCGGATAGGCGTAAAGTGTTAGGAATGACACAAAAAGAACTCGCTGAGAAATTGAATGTGACGCCGAAAGCAGTTAGTAGGTGGGAAAGATGTATTGGGTATCCCGACATTGAGACTTTTCAATTATTGGCAAGCTCGCTTGAAGTAAGTGTTGACAGCCTGTTTGCATGCAAAGTAAAAGATGCTCCGCTTCATAATGAAGACGTGCTACAGATTATTCAATCATCAGTGGAAATAGAGAGGAAAAACAATAAGGTTCAAGAAAGAATCGTTACGGGACTAATTGTTTGCGTGAGCATAATTACAGGTGTTCTGTTTTATATTTCAGGACATGGAAATATAGGAGGGTCTCTGTTTTTTGGACTGCTTGCTTCCGGTTTTGTTGTATCCGTTTACTACCTTCTGGCAGAGGATAGCGTCACCACCAGAAAGATATATACAGCGATTGCTACCGCCTTCTTTTTGATTGTTGCTGGAATTCTAATATTTGTATTAAGAAAATAAAAGTGTTTGTATCAAAGACAGCGTTTATATAGACCATGCTGTTGACACTACTGTTGACTCTGATCTTTATCCTCGCGGTCTGTCTGCTGCTCTATGCCGCGGTGGCGTTGATCCAGAATAAAAAGCTGTTCACTACCGCGCCAAAGGACATCCAGGCTGCCGCGCAGGACCACCCGGAGCGGTTCCGCGGGGCCCATGCCCTGGGCTGGAAGCTGGCGGTCATCTGCGTCCTGCTGATGGTCGGGGCCTTCGTCTACGGCGGATACGACGGCGTGAAGCGCGGCTTTTCCTTCTGGCAGCACGTTCTCCGGTTTGCGGTCATGCTCTACCTGTGGAAGGCCTTTGACATCATCTGCCTGGACTGGCTGCTGCTGACCAAATCCCACTTTTTCCAGTATTTCTATCCCGAAACCGAGGGCTGCGAGGGCTATCATTCCTTCGGTTTCAACCGGAAGGGGCAGACGATCCGCATTCTCGTCTTTCCCTTTGTGGCCGCCTTGATGGCCCTGCTCGCCATGTGGATCGGAGGACAGCTATTATGATCGTCCTTCAACTGGTTCTCTTCTGCGCCCTCTTTACGGCAATGGTGAAGCTGGCGGTGGGCGGCAGCGCCTTGAACGGGCTCTACTTCTATCCGAAGCCCGTGCAGGAAAAAGCCTTTGTGCTCGGTCTGACAGACCCGAAAACGGTCAGCCGGAAGCGAAAACGCTTTTTGATCCCCTTTTTCCTTGTCATGCTGGCAGCTCTGGTGGGGATCATCGGGCTTTGGAACGGCGTTCGCAGCTTCTGGCCGGCTTACCTGCAGGCCCTGCTTTTTCTGGAGGTCATGAACTGGTACGACGGGATCGTGATCGACCGG
>JAEEGH010032149.1_pt1 | contig 10103 bp, 10 predicted proteins | sample 9134181 | NCBI WGS metagenome assembly JAEEGH01 (sample SAMN16246544, study PRJNA631951) | gut metagenome | biome: gut microbiome; feature: rumen; material: DP-attached | host: Bos | place: Iran: Karaj | collected 2018-10 | reverse complement strand
CGTTCCCCGGCGCATTTTCACGGAATGGCGGGTCATCCCGCCATTCCGCAGATCAGAATGCAGGTATCATGCGGGCCCGCAGCGCAAGCTGCGGGCCCTTTTGTATTCCCGTTCATGATTCCGGCGTTCATAATGCTTTATACTAATCTTCCATTGAAACTAGACAAGGAATTGCGAGAATGATTTGTGTCAGCCGAGGCGGAGGACGCAGGCGGGCTGTCGCCCGCCAAGGACGACAACGAAGGATGGCGCAAATCAGGCCGCAAGGACTGTCGTATTTTAATGGAAGATTAGTATGAGTGCCATGCTCTTTCAGGTCCGTTGCAGCAGTCCCTTGGTTTCTCGGCGGCCCGCTTCAGGCCTTGGCGTGGGCTTCCATAATGCCCCGCAGGGCCTCCCCGGAGCTGGTATGTGAGCGGATGGTCTTCGTAGTCACCCCGTCCCCCAGTTCGCTGAGGGCATAACGGAGCATTTTGTGGGACATGGTGCTTGTAAACAGGACCAGCAGATCCGGGCTGCCCACAGCGCCCCGCATACCGCCCCCCATCTGGGTAAACACCTTGGCCTTGCAGCCGTACTCCCTGCAGATGTCCTTGTACTGCCGCACCATGCGGTCATGGCCGCCGACGATCACAACGCTCATTTCTTCCGCTCCTTTCGCAAGCAGGTTAGCATTTGCTAACTATTGTCTCAAAGAATAAGCGGCATCGCCGCTGCCGTTCTCTTTCAGTTAGCACATGCTTACCATAACAGACAAAATGCGTCCTGTCAAGGGAAAATGCGTGCGCAGGACTGGCGCAAAAGGCTCAGGGCAAGCCGCCGCTCCCATGGCTTCGACATTTTCTTCCATCATAAATCCCGGCGGCGGCGGGCATACTGCTTTCTGCGGAGATATTCCGCGGGAGGAAACCGTCATGCTGGGAAAGGTCGAGATCTGCGGCGTCAACACGGCCAGTCTGCCCACCCTGACCCAGGAGGAGACCGACGCGCTGCTTCGCCGCGTCAGGCAGGGCGACCGGGAGGCTCGCAGCCGCCTGATCGAGGGCAATCTGCGTCTGGTACTCTCCGTGATCCAACGCTTCGCCGCCCGGCGCAGCCAGAAGGGCGAGAGCTGCGACGACCTGTTCCAGGTGGGCTGCATCGGCCTCATCAAAGCCATCGACAACTTCGACGTGGAGCAGAACGTGCGTTTTTCCACCTACGGCGTCCCAATGGTTATTGGATTGTGAGAAAACCGAAGGGAGAGGTTCTCACAATGACCCGCAAACAGGCTCTAACCCTTGCAATTCAAGGGCTTTCGGCGTATGACGGCGCCGAAGATGCGATCCAGGTTTTGAAGACAATGATGAACGAATTGCCCTTGAATCGGTGGACAGACTCTGCGATCCGCGATTCAGTCGAGCAGTTTATCCAGGACCGGGGTCGAGTGCCCACAACAACGGATTTCAAGAAGCGCGGCCTGCCGCCCCACACGGTCATCAAGAACACGTACGGGCAGAACCTGCGGGAGTGGCTCCATGAAAACTATCCTTCACAACAGCTTTCGAGAGAGGAAATCAGCAAGGCGATCACAGAGTGCTTCGTTCGGGAATACCTCTCCATCAAGCCAAAAAGTGCAAGCGATTATAATGCAAAGCGTTCGCCATACGCACGCAGTTGGTACACTGTCGCAGCTCACAACGATACCAGCACCTGGCGTGCTTTGCTGAAGAAGCTGGAGCTCCCGATCTACAGCAATATACATGTCCCGGAAGTAAAACGGGAATATTTCGTCCGGATCGATGCTCTTTTGGACGACTTGCCTTCGGGCGAAAAGAAGGCCCTCACGGAGATGATTTGCGATGGGACTCCCCTCCTCCCTGCCCCCAATTATCAGGTAGCTTATACACGCGATGCAAAGGACCCGGAAAAGGAGCACTTCGTCCTGCGGTATACCACAGACGAGCGTCTTTCCCACGATCTGCTGAAACAGAGTACATAGTCATCACACTGCACCACCCAAATCCACGAGATCAGCTCGTTGGAATCTGGGCGGTGTTTTTTCGTTTTGCGGCGCGAATCATGAACCTGGAGTATTTCAAGCAGGTAAGCTTCCCTTTTCGGTGTTTCGGCTCATACTCGTCCGGCGACATCCTTGTCGCTGCTTTTTCTGAAATCCAAAAGTCTTCAGAAAGCCGAAGTCACATTCCTGACGTGTAAACACTGAGTAGCATGTCCCGTTTGCGGTGGGATGAAACTCAGCCGTTCCTCCTACGTGATATCTTGCCATTATTCTGTCTCTCAGCTACCCACGTTTCCATCCGAACGCAGCATCATTCCTTGGACCTCATGACTTCATACCAGAATTGGTATGAAGATTTTTTGTTTTCGGGTGTAAATTCACCCCCCTATTTCTCCATACATGGTGGAGAGGTTGATCTGGACACGTTTTAGATGTACCCGAACAAGATACTCTCTCCCCTTCCCAGCCTTGCACATCGAAAACTGAATACGGATCCAAGACGTTACCGTGTTTGAGCCACTTTAGCAAGTGAAAGCATCTTGCCGGATGCATTGCGATGACCGCACGGGAAAACAATGATACTCACGCTCGGCTAGGCTGCACGCCGAGGAGCGTCGCACCCATAAGCATGGGCCGAGGCTGAAATGCCTGTGTCTCTCTGGCAAAGAGACTTGGATTCCGCCCTCTTCTTTCGTCTTTCAAGGGAATGAGAAAGAAAGGATTATATCACTGCGCCAATCGGACAATCAGTCCGAAATCTATTATTGAAGGAGGTGCCTATATGAAATGTACGCAGCAGTGCCAACTGTTGAGATTTCCGAAAGTCCGCATTCTGAAACCTTGGCTCAGACATTTCAACGACCACAAGGAATTCCATAACGAAGGCACGCTCCACTTGTTCAGTCTCATTGCGCTGTACAGCTATGCCAATTTCAGATCCAACACACGCACGATCTGCGGCAAGAACTACATGGAAGGCCCTGGTCAGTGGATCTGCAAACTCGGTTCTCTTCCCCGCATCCTGAGAGCGCACTCAAAACGTCATGCTCTGGAACTGATGAAGTGGTTCCAGGATCAGGGCTTCATCTCTTTCGAGTTCCTGTCCGTTGAGGACGAGGTAATTCGATTCGAGATTAATGACTGGCAACAGCATTGTGTTTTCCTGGAGTACAATTACTACAGCTATAAAGGAAGCGGCTTTTTCTTTTTTCCTCTTCCGGTCGGACGGCAACTAATCGCAGCCAGCAAATTAGCAGGCAAGCCGGTGTTTTCTGAGTTGGATGCAATCATGGATATGTGGCTGCACACAGTTCTCAATGAGCCGGAAGTCCGGGGATCTGAATTTATGCCCGTAGTGTATTATTCCAACATGAAGGGTATGCCACTTCTTTCCTATACTTATCTAGCTAAGCGCTGGGGCTGGTCCAAATCAAGGGTTGGTCGGTTCATACTCAAAGCCGGAGAATACGGGATCATCAGCCGCGTGAGCTTTTCAAGCTCCCACGGATCAGTGATCTCGCTTTGTCAATACCGCGAAATGATCTTCGGTGAAGACTGCGAAGAACTCCAGCTTCGTCGTATCGGCGAAATCCTCGGTCTGAGCAGGGCCATTGAAACAGTGACCGAAAGCGATAAAGAAATCCGGATCGATGTAGAAACCCGCGTCCCACCGGAGGTCAGCATGCCTGATGCTCGGGAATCATTGAAAATACAAGTGTTCCGGACATCTCGCGGCTCTTTTTTTGCCCGCCAGATTCCATTAGTCTTCTACAGTTCTTTAGACTGGGGTAGTGCTTCATTGCTATACGGTTTACGGGCACCGCCGTCTTCGGTGCCTTGAAAGGGGGAGGAATCATGAAAAAAGATAATCTTCCAGCCCTTGAGCTGGAAAAGGGAGCCGTTCAATCGGACGTGGAAAAAGGGTTGACGGATGGGATGAAGATACTCGCCAACAATCGACCGCCAAAGCGGGAAGATCACTTTCACAACACGAGGTACCTGCTTCGGCAGTATCGACGTGTCGCGTATGCCATCAAGGTATCGGAAGCGGATCTGAATCTGAGGATGGAGATGGAGCACGGAATGAAGATGTCTACCTTGGAAATCAATGCGGAGCTCGCCGGCATAGATCTTTCCGGGTCCAGATTGGAAGGATATACGAAGAGCCTTATCCGCAGCCGGGAAATGCTGCAGATCATTAATAACGCTTTAGAAACCGTCCGTCTTGACCCTGATCACGGAGAGCTTCTGTATCATGTTCTTTACCTGACCTATTTTTCCGAGCAGTCCTTCAAGAACCGTGAAGACATCGTGGATGAACTGGACCGTTTGGGCTTCCCAATGTCCACAAGCTCATATCATAATTATCTGAACCGTGGTATCCGCGCCATTGACCATGTCCTTTGGGGCTACACTACCACGGATTGCCTTGAAATCATAAGGAACTTTCTTCCTTAATGCTAATGAGGACTCTCGCAAAGCGTCTTTCCTTTGCGGGATAAATGTGTTAGAATGAGACACTCCAAATGTTGGAAGTCCCCGCAGACAAGGAACGAAAAGCGGGATGGTTCTTCCGGCGTTTGGCATCACCGCCGTATGCGAGGGTATTCTACGCATAATAGCAGCATTTACCGATTCTCATCAATATCCCCAAAAATCAAGTGATAAAGGAGAGTAAACCATGAAAAAGACCATTGCCGTTCTCTTGGCTCTTCTTCTTTTGCTGGGCTTATTCGGCTGCTCGAAGCAGAATCAGCCGCAGCAGCCCGCACAACAGCCGACCCAGCAGCCCACGCAGGAACCGACCCCGGAACCCGCCCAGGAACCGACCCCGGAACCCGCGCAGGAATCGGCCCCGGAGCCCGCCGATGAGGAATGGGATTTCACGATACAGGTGGAGCGCTCTGAGCAGGAGTTCAAGGCGGAGGACGACACGGTGATCGCGACAGATGCTATTGAGCGGCCGGTGCTGAGGCTTGTGAACACAAGCGGCGAAGTCTTCTCCGGCAGTGAACCAGGGCGCGGTGTGACAGAGCAGCAGCTTGCTGTCTGCAAAGCTTTCAACGACTCCACTTCCGCCATCGGAGTCTGGGACATTGATATCGAGGAAGAAGGCCGTACGATCTACGAAACACGAAAGGAAGCCGGCGAAGAAATGCCCCCTGTCGGCAGAGAGATCACCGTATCGCAGATCCGCCGGATCGGTGACCTGCTGAGCGTCCTTGAGGGCGATTACGCTTATCTGGGCGGCGCACACCCGAACTACGGCCTGCACGCCTGGAATTTCGACCTTAGCAGCGGGACGTTCTTCGACCTGATGGCCCTGACTGACCGTCCGGAGGAGCTGCGGGAAACGATCGTCTACGAGCTCGCCTCGCAGATTTCCGCCAGCGAGTATCGGGAGGGGTTCTATGACAACTGGTTCGACATACTCCTGGAAAAGGAGGATTTTGAGACCTTCTTCAGCGCTGAGAGTATGACGGTCTTTTTCCAGGAATACGATATTGCCCCGCATGCCGTCGGCATCCCGATTTTCGATATCCCCTACAGCTCGATCAGCAGATTCCTGAACCGCTACGGCGATCATCTGCTTAATCTGCCTGCGGAGACGAAGGTGATCGGTGACTTCCACGAGGCGCAGAGCCTGTGGAGCTGGCTGGATGCCGGTGCGCCGGTGGATTGGAACGACACCCGCACGGAGGGTGACGTCTGGTACTGCCGCGTCGATGATCCGAATGTCCGCACTCTTGCTGACGTTAAGGAGATGCTGTCCAGGTATGTGGACGAGAGCTTCGTCGAGGAACAATTCACCGGAAACTGCGTGCTCCGCGAGTTTGACGGCATTCTCTACGCAGCCTCCGTAGGCCGTGGTGACGATATCACCATTGCCTCTGTGGATTATGATGCGCAGCTGAGCGGCGAGACTGGCAAGGTCATCGTGACGATCCATCGCCAGGACTATGACGATGCTTCGGGCGACTGGGTGCTGACTGGTGAGGCGGACGTCTGTGAGTTCCCCTTCACACTGCGGAACGGCCACGCTGTATTCACCACGATGAAGAACATTTATTGATTCAATTCACACTCAAGCTTATACTCAGCGACGCCTCTGCATCATGCCGGATGGAGATCCTGGAGTTGAGCAGCTGAATACTGCACAAATACGGGAAGGCCCTTATGGAAAGGAGACATGTGATGAAAACTGTAATTGTCAACGGAGGACCAAGGAAAGAATGGAACACGGCTCAACTGCTGCAAAGCGCAAAGCGCGGTGCGGAAGCCGCCGGTTCTGAAATAGAATATGTGGAGCTGTATGACCTCAGCTATTCCGGCTGCCGTAGTTGCCTCGCCTGTAAGAGAAAAGGAGTGTCGAATCCTTGCAGATGCTTCTTTATGGACGAACTCTCGCCTGTGATCGAGAAGGTACACCAGGCAGACCGCCTGATTATCGGATCTCCGATCTACTTTGGCGAACCCACTGGCCAGCTCCGCTGCTTTCTGGAGCGTGTCCTTTTCCCGACCCTGTCTTACAACAGCTTTTCTTCCATCTTCACAGGGAAGATCGATGTGGATGTGTTTCTGACCATGGGTGAGACGAGGGAATCCTATGACCGCATCTACAAAGAGAAAATGGAAGCGTACTTTGCGCCCTTCCGATCCTTCAACGGCACGGTAAGCATCCATCCAGTATGTGACACCGCACAGGTTAAGGACTATTCAGAATATGAGATGACCGGGATCGCCGGTACTCGCAAGCTTGCGCTGCATGAAACGGAATTCCCGACCATGCTGAGGCAGGCCTTTGAAATCGGGCAGCGGTTCTGACTGCTTCTGTGAAGCAAATGATTAGAATGAGGAGACTATCTGGGTGGTTTTTCTGTGAAAAGATTTATTTTTCCACTGCAGGCAGCTCCATTCCATACCCCCGTTTGGACTAAATTTGGACTGTTTTTAGACTAAAGCTGGACTGTTTTTGCATTGTATTTGGATTCCAAATGTGCTAGGATATCAGCGTCGAAATTTACGCGCATGCAGCCGTCACCGAACCGGTGGCGGCTTTTTCATGCCCGGAAGCCGGCAGCGTTGGAGCGCACTATCCAACGCTCCGGCTTCTTTTTTCGGCAAATCATCAAAAAGGAGGTCCTTCTATGAAGCCTAACAAGATCGCTGAGCCTCATGGCGATAGAGAGCTGGCAAAGCTCAGCATTGGTCGTCTGCTGTACGGGTTATTCATCGCTCCTGTGATGGCGTCAGCGTTTTCTTCCCCGGCACTGGCTGCCGACACCACCATCTGGACCAAGGCTTCGGAGATTATGAGGGATGTCTACACTCAGATCCTGGGCATCTCCACCATCGCCGCCGTGGTTACAGCCGCAGTTGCCCTCTTGCTCATGAACTTCTCAAAGTCCGGAAGAACTGTCGATGATTCTCGTGCGTGGCTGAAGCGGATCATAATCACCTGGGCAATTCTCAATTCCCTCGGCTTTATTCTTGCGTACGTTACCCCGTTCTTCAACGGTGGAACGTGGACGCCGACTTAAGGAGGTCTGAAATGAAGAAAAGCATTCTTTTCCTGGTATCCGGAATCGCGGCAGGCATCGTACTCTGTCTCGTCACGGCACTCCATCTCCCTGTCAAAAAGAACGATGAGGAAGATGACTGGTCCTTTCTCTTCTGAGTGAGAGAGGCGGTGCTGCATGGGTATCCTGGACAGTATAGTTGAGTGGATCGCTACGCAGGTTATGAATCTGCTGGATCTGATTACCGGATCCGTACTCGGTGCACTGGGATGCGACATGAGCACTTTCCTGCGATATTTTCCAGCTGCCGAGACACTCTACATCGTTTTTGTTGCGATTGCCATAGGGTTCATTCTTCTGAATCTGGCCTGGCAGCTGCTCAGAAACTTCGGGCTTGGCGTGGGCCTCAGTGCGGAGGACCCCGTCAAGCTGACGATCAAATCCATCCTTTTCATTTTTCTGGCCTATTACTCCGATCAAATTCTGTCTCTGGTTTTAAGCATTGCCGGAACTCCATATAGCTGGGTCGTCAACGCTTCCCTGCCCCCTATTGAGTTTGCGAGTTTTGCCAGTGTCCTGACCGTGGTGGTCGGATGTCTGGCGTCCGGTTCAATCGGCATAATCGTCCTCATTCTGGTTCTGCTGATCGCCTGGAACTACATCAAGCTTCTTTTTGAGGCGGCAGAAAGGTATATCCTTGTTGGTGTCCTTGTTTTCACCGCCCCGCTGGCATTTGCCACGGGCGCTTCTGAGAGCACATCAAACATCTTCAGCTCATGGTGCAGAATGCTGGGCGGGCAGCTCGTTCTTCTCATTATGAACGCATGGTGTCTGCGTCTGTTCGTCAGTATGGTCGGCACGTTTCTGGCCAATCCGCTATCTGTGTAGGAGGTCGATCATGAATCGAATGAAAATCATGGCAAGGGTAAGCGCGGTTCTGATTATGATGCTCCTTCTGGCCACGCCGGTTCTCGGCATCGATGAAGGAGAGGTACAGAACGCTATCGCCGCGTCAAGCCGGGAGCAGGTTGCCGGGAACATCTTTATTTGGTTTCTCTGTGCAATAGGATTTCTGAAAATCAGTCAGAAGATCGACAGCTTCATGGCGTCCTTAGGCGTCAACGTCGGCAGGACGGGAAGCAGTCTTCTGACGGAACTTCTCCTTGCCGGAAGAGGAATCACGACCATGTCTGCCATATTTGGAAAAAACTCTATGCTCCAAAAGAATAGCGTCAGCGCAAACTCCAGTACCGCAATGAACACGATGAACCGTGCTGTCGGAGCCGGCATGAACGGCGGTCATGGGGTGATAGGCTTGGCTCACCGCGCCGTTGGCAGAGCCGCAGCTGCCGGTGCGACAGGAACCGGAAAAGGAGTACACGGCCGAATCGGTGAAGCCCTTTTCAATTCCAGCATGTCAAAAGGAGGAAACCTGGCATCAAGAGTGATCAGTTCGGTAGCGCTCGGAAGCATTGCCACTCAGGGCTCCATAAAGGGAGCTCAGGCTTCAGCAGCTCTGAGCACCTATCTTGGTTATAACCAGACTCCTTCCGATCAAACGCCCGGAAGCTCTTCGAATCCTGAGAATCCGGTGCATCAGGAAGGGCACAATGATGTTCCGAGTCCACATAACGTCCCCCCTGTTGCACCAAGTCCATCTTCCGGCGGCAATGCGGCGCCGTCCGGGCAGACTATCATCACCCCGGCAGGCGGAAAGGCCGTTTTATCTAAACCGGGGAACACCCGCGATGCTTCCGATGCTCAGGCAGACGCTCCAGTTCCCTTTGGAAACCAGAGTATGGACGATGACCGTTCACCAGAGCAGAAGTCTGTGGTGACTGAATCCGGTGCATTCATCCCCTACGCTGCTGGCCGCAGGACACCTGATGAGACAACTGATCCTGATCGTGTCGATACCAACCCAGTTTCTGAAACAGCGGTGTCCGGTTCTTCCGGTCGCATGTCAGTTGCCGGAGGCGCAGCCTCCAGCATGACGGCTTGGGGCGTCAGAGCAGCTAAAAGCTATCCCTCCGGAGGATCCGCAAACGAATCCGGGATATCGCGGGATGAACCTGACGGTTCCGCAAATGCCACTTTCGCCGTTCAAGGAAATCGGAACGCAAGCAAGACGATCGTCACTCCGGAGGGCGGCAGGATAAGCTCCTCCCCATCCGAAATCGCCATGAGTAGCGATAATCTGCAGTCTGAGAATCGGGCAGCTGCTATTCCGCACGATGAACACAGCGCCGCAAAGCTAGACCCTCAAGTGAAAGCTGCCGGTGCAGGCATTCCTTACGCCGCCGGAAAGCAATCCGTAGTGCCACAGGCCAGCAGGAGCGAGGCTTCTGATGGTGCAAACCAAAGCAAGTCTTTCCGCAGGTCTCAGGAAGCATCCGTTCGCTCCATTTCGAGCGTCAATTCTGCTGAAAGTGCTTCTGCGATTACTCTCGACGGCGGCAGCGCGGTTCCTTCTTCGAAAGGTGCAAACGGCAAAACTGCTCCACACACGGCGAGTCAGAGCCGATCCACAAACCAAAAGCAAAGCGGCAGCACCGCCGCTCCAGTTCAAACACATGTGCCTG
>JAEEGH010032148.1_pt1 | contig 10103 bp, 7 predicted proteins | sample 9134181 | NCBI WGS metagenome assembly JAEEGH01 (sample SAMN16246544, study PRJNA631951) | gut metagenome | biome: gut microbiome; feature: rumen; material: DP-attached | host: Bos | place: Iran: Karaj | collected 2018-10 | reverse complement strand
CTATCCATCAGAAGGGGGCGTCACCCATGTCGGGGGCTGAATCCAGGGGATCGGCGGGAATCGGCTCGTCATTCCTTTTCGAGCGTTTCACGCTGCCCCTGTGACCCCCGCCACCGGGCTCGCCTGAGCCGATGTTGTCAAACAGGGCCAGGTCACTGCGGAACGACAGGCGCACATCACCCACTCCACCGTTACGGTGCTTGGCAATGATAATCTCGGCTATGCCGTGCAGGTCATTGTGGTTGTTGTCCTCATAGATCTTGTAGTACTCCGGACGGTGGATGAAACATACGATATCGGCATCCTGCTCTATGGCACCCGATTCTCGCAGGTCAGACAACTGCGGACGCTTGCCGTCTTCGCCCGGACGCTGCTCCACTGCACGTGAGAGCTGTGAGAGTGCAATGATAGGGATGTTGAGCTCCTTGGCGAGTCCCTTCAACGAACGCGAGATAGTTGACACCTCCTCCTGACGTGAGTTGAACTTCATGCCTGCGGCATTCATCAGCTGCAAATAGTCAATCATTATCAGTTTGACTCCCTTTTCCTTCACCAATCGACGTGCCTTAGTGCGAAGCTCAAAGACAGACAGACCTGGTGTATCATCAACGTAAAGCGGCGCTCCCATCAGTTTTCCTATGTTAGCATCAAAACGTTTCCAATCTTCCGCTGAAAGCTGACCACTAAGAATTTTACTACCTTCCAGAGAGCAGACATTAGAGATAAGACGGTTAACAAGTTGCACATTATTCATCTCAAGAGAGAAAAAAGCCACCGGGTCGTGGTTGTCCACGGCGATATTCTTTGCGAGTGAAAGAGCGAACGAAGTCTTACCCATGGCAGGACGACCTGCTATGATGACAAGGTCTGACTCTTGCCAACCCGACGTAAGCTTATCCAAATCAGTATATCCAGTGGATACACCAGTGATGCCTCCTGTATTGCTGGCTGCCTTCTCTATCATGGCACGTGCCTGTATCACCACAGGGTCAATCTGAGTATAGTCTTGTCGCAAATTGGTCTGTGAGAGTTGGAATAAAGACCCTTCCGCTTTTTGCATCACTTCTTTTATATCCTGTCCCTCGTCAAGCGCCATTGTGCCGACCTCGGATGCATAGCTTATAAGCTGACGAGCTATGTACTTGTCTGCAAGAATGGTGGCATGGGTCAAGATATTGACAGAGGATGACACGTTCATGGTAAGCTCCGCTAAATACAACGGTGCACCTACCTCGTCATGAGTACCCTCACGTTTCAACTCCTCCTCTACCGTGAGCATATCAACAGGCAGCTCATTTAGACTAAGAGTCTGTATGGCACGGTATATTTTCTGATGACGTGGGTCATAGAATGTCTCAGGATGTAATATCTCACTGACTACCGTAAAGGCATCCCTGTCTATCAGAAGCGAGCCTAACACAGCCTTCTCTACATCCACGGCCTGTGGTGGCAGATGGCCCAAGGCCGCATCTACTTGTTTCTGCTTTGCACTTCTTGTTCTGTTAGTGTTACTGTTTGCCAATGTTATTCTTCCTTATTTTATAACTTTATTATCATAGTCTAATAGTCTGGATAGGCATAGAGCACATCTAACGGTCTTTCTTCAAAGATACCATAAATGGTACTGCCACTACCTGACATAGAGGCATATATAGCGCCTCTGTTATATAAATCTTTCTTTACCTCACCCAATATAGGAAGGGAGCAAAAGACACTGTCCTCAAAGTCGTTTCTTAACTCATTAGCCCATGTTTCTATGGGTTGTGCTACAATATCCTTACAACACTTTTTCGGAGTAGAAGGGGTTATTCCTGCGTATGCCTCCTTTGTTGACACCGCCACACCAGGTTTGACAAGAGCCAAGAACTTATCATCTAACCCATTTATGCTCACTGGACTTAACTTATCACCTATGCCTTCCGCATACGACGGAACAGGATTAATGAAGAAGGCGCAGTCTGCTCCCAATTTAGAGGCATAAAGTCTCATCTCGTCATCAGACATACCAATGCTGAACATCTCATCTAATGCTTTTATCATATAAGCAGCATCTGACGACCCTCCCCCCATACCGGCCTGTGATGGTATCATCTTGTTCAGAGTCACTTTCACTCCGGGAATATCATAGTGCTCGCGAATTATATTGTATGCCTTGACCACAAGATTCTGCTGTGGGTCACAAGCAAGATTCGCTCCTTCTATATCTATATTACATCCTGCCTGATGGGACTCTGTGATATCTATCACATCATGTATATTGACAGGATAGAACACGGTCTCAAGGTTGTGGTATCCGTCTTCACGCTTTGACACCACATTCAGCCCTATATTAATCTTTGCTTTCGGATATATTGTCATAATCTGCCCTACTCTATTGAATTCAACCATAAAGCACTTGAGGCATCACTCGGCATACGCCAATCTCCTCGTGGAGACAGGGATACAGAGCCCACCTTAGGTCCATCAGGCAGACAAGAGCGCTTAAATTGTTGTGAGAAGAAGCGACGCAAGAATGTCTTCAGCCATTTCTCTATCGTGGCATTGTCAAACCTATACTTCTCATCATTGTTAAAGGCATGCTTTGCCAACATGAGTATCTTTGCTGGGCTGAATCCTAAACGCAACATATAATAAAGGAAGAAATCATGAAGCACATACGGGCCAACCAAGTCTTCTGTCTTCTGGGCTATGTTACCTTGCTCATCTGCAGGTATCAGTTCTGGAGAAATAGGAGTATCAATGATATCCAAGAGTGTAGCTTTTGCCTCTGCATCCACCTGGGTATCTGCCACATAACTGACAAGATACTTTATCAAAGTCTTCGGTATGGACACATTGACGCCATACATTGACATGTGGTCACCATTATATGTGGCCCAGCCTAACGCCAACTCTGACAAATCGCCGGTACCGATAACCATACCGTTCAGCTTGTTGCTCAAATCCATCAGTATCTGAGTACGCTCACGTGCCTGTCCGTTCTCGTATGTCACATCATGCACGTTTATATCGTGCTCTATATCCTTAAAATGCTGTATGCAAGCGTCCTTTATTGATATCTCCTTTATCGTTACGCCTAACTGCTTCATAAGGTTTACCGCATTGGTATAAGTGCGGTCAGTAGTACCAAAGCCCGGCATTGTAACTCCAACAATTCCCGTACGAGGTATATTCAACTTGTCAAATGTCTTGACACATACCAATAACGCAAGAGTTGAGTCTAATCCGCCACTGACACCTACCACTACAGTCTTACAGTTTGTATGCACGATACGTTTGGCCAATCCTGACACTTGGATATTGAAGATTTCATCACATGACGCCGTAATATCCTCTGTCTTTGGAATAAACGGAGTAGGATTAATCTTGCGTATGAGTGAGAATTCCTTGACCGTAACAGAATGACACTCTATGATACGAACCTCACCATCCTTATATGCTGTACGCTGGGCATTAACGAATGTAGTATTGTTACGACGCTCTGCACGTAATTTCTCATAGTCTATCTGAGATACAACCATCTGAGGTTCAAAAGAGAAACGCTCACTTTCCTCTATCAACTGTCCATTCTCGTATATCAATGCATTGCCACCATATACCACATCCTGAGTACTTTCTCCAAAACCTGAGCTGGAATATACATATCCTGACAATGTACGTGCACTCTGCTGAGACAGCAACTGACGAAGATATGTATTCTTGCCTATCAACTCGTCTGAAGCAGAAAGGTTGAATATAATATCAGCACCAGCAAGCGTCAAACGCGTTGACGGAGGTTCAGGAGCCCATACATCCTCACACAGTTCCACGGCGAATGTAGCTCCGGTATATGTACGGAAGATAGTCGGAGCGACAGAAACATGATTTATACCGCCAGCATACTTAATATCTGTGCTATGCAAGTCTTGTGCAGAAGCGAACCATCTTTTCTCGTAAAACTCACTGTAATTCGGCAGATATGTTTTCGGAATTATGGACAGTATCTCGCCCTTCTGTATCACTATGGCACAATTCATAAGTATCGTGCCTACAGTGATAGGAGCACCTACTATCGTTATTATATCTAACTGCCGGGTAAAGTCAAGCAACATCAAAACAGATTGCTCCGCAGCATCAAGCAATAACTGCTGACGGAACAAATCCTGGCATGTGTATCCAGTCAGACACAACTCTGGGAAGACTATGACCTCTACCCCCTGCCCTTCGGCACGGGCTATCATCTGTTCAATCTCTTTTAGATTGTACTGACAGTCGCCTACCTTTACCCTCGGCACTGCCGATGCCACTTTGATATATCCGTAATTCATTCTATTGTATTAATATTGAAGAATCTCCATAAGATAAGAAACGGAAATCATTTTTCAGCGCATAGTCATAAACCTTGCGCCAATCATTTCCTATAAATGCTGAGACTAACAGTAGCAAGGTTGACTGAGGTTGATGGAAGTTGGTTATCAATCGGCTCACCACATGATATGTATATCCCGGCACTATTATTATTTTTGTTGATGACTGTATGCATGACCTACCATTCTTATCCATCCACCGCAGCACTGCATTTAATGCATCTTGTGTTTCAGGCATTGGCTTATCATTCTCATACGGTTCCCACTGTCCTACAACAAGTTCATCTTCTGTTAAATCTATATTTCTTAACAGCTTACATCCTATATAATACAAGCTCTCAAGGGTCCTGACAGTGGTCGTTCCAACCGCTACCGCCTTACAACCATGCTTCACAAGGCTTTCTACTGTGCTACGTTTTACACTGATAAACTCCCTGTGCATCTCATGTCCTTCTATTTTTTCAGCCTTTACGGGTCTGAACGTACCTGCACCTACATGCAGTGTCACCTCTTCTCTTATTACGTTATGCGCATCAATGTCTTGCAACACACTATTCGTAAAATGTAATCCGGCTGTAGGAGCCGCCACACTTCCCTTTATCTTTGAGTATACAGTCTGATACGTAGCCTTGTCACTCTCCTCTGTCTTTCTGTTGAGATATGGAGGTATTGGCAACTCTCCCACTGCCTCCAGAATCTCGGCAAACGAAACATCCGCATCCCACTCAAAAGTACAGATATGTCCTGTTTGTATCTCTTCTCCACGGGTGACAGCGAGTCTGACAGCCTTGTCTCCTACTTCTATCACTCTACAAAGTTCACCCTCTTTCCATTTCTTCAGGTTACCTATCATACAAACCCAGGAACACTGTCCACGCTGCTGGAATATCTGCTCATAGTCACATGGACTATAAGGCTCTAACAAAAACACCTCTATTAGTGCTCCTGTCTCTTTATGGAAATGCAGACGTGCCTGAATAACCCTTGTATTATTATATATCATTAAAGAGTTCTCAGGTATATACCTCGTGATATTCTTGAATATATCACTCGTTATCTCTCCCCTATTATAAACCAACAACTTACTTTCGTCCCTTTTACTCAAGGGGAACTTAGCTATTCGTTCATCAGGCAACTCATAGCTATAGTCTTTTATTTGTATGTCCTTAGGATTTTTCAATGTATATAATTTATGAGATTAGAATATATTTCTGCCAAAGGCAACGTCGAGATACACAGCATTAAAAAGAACACTGCTGTAACTGCATCCACATCTATATATGAATAACCTGTCGAGGTGTAATGAGAGGATATATAGCTTCTCTCCGTTGATACTTTTTTATATAGTTTATAATACAAGTAATAACTTATCAACGCAGCAACTATTCCCCATGCCACGCCAACTATCACATCAGTAAAGAAATGCTGACCCAAATACAATCTGGTCCACATATTAATTACTGCCCATAAATATAAGGTGGTACTAAGTAATACACTTCTCACCATCAAAGTAAAAAATGTTGCAACAGCAATAGTGTTGGCTGCATGTGAGGAAAAGAAGCTGAAATCCTTACTATGCATATCCCCCGCAATATGTGCCAGATACTTAAACTCTGGATCATTACATGGTCTTATTCTTTCCACCAAAGGCTTTACCAACAAATTTGACATACCCGAGGCAATAAACACACACAATGCTATACAACCTATAGTAAGCAGTATCTGCGTCACATTGTCATTGTTCTTGACTATCAACACAAACAAAGCAATAAACAGTGGCACCCAGAAATAAGCATTCGTGAGTGTCAACGCCATTTGGTCAAAAAACACACTGTTACTACCAAAGAATATATCTATGAAAAATTTGTCAACAACATTATTCATATCTCTTCAACATCTTTTACTTGTATCCATCCTTTTCGACCATCAGAGAGAGAAACGGCGAACCATCCCTTAATATCCCGGTCTTCTATCACCATCATCGTTCCCTCATGTATCAATCCCTCATCTGTGGCATTATCCGACGGCGATGTTTTCATCTTCGTCTCTTTTACCATTACTACAGCCGTATCATGAGAGGTCAAGCTCTTTTTACGCTGCCATGCAAAGATGTTCCCACATAAAAAGGCAAGGAACAGAACTATGGAACAATAGAACGAAAGTCGCTTTATTATAACATTCTCATTGAAAAGGAATATCAAGAACAGCAATAATGACAATATCAACGATACCAATGCAAAATAAGCCCAGCCGTCAATAGTCATAACGCTCTGCAATCCTTTGAACCATTGCACAAAGAATATATCATACTTCATTGGCAGTCTGTCTTGTGTCTTTGATATGGCTATATCTATGCTATGTTGTATTTTAGCATTCATAGGAGCATACTTATATGCTCTTCCGTAATTTAATATCGCCATTGGAATATTATCCGTACGATAATAACAGTTTGCCAAATTATGATAGAGAGCCGCAGACTCGCCTGCTTTCAACTCCTGACTATACAACTTTATAGCCTTCTGGTAATCTCCGGAACGATAGGCCTCGTCTGCCATTGCCTTTTCATTCTTCGCGGCAACATTAAGGGCACAACCCAAACACATTATCACCATTATAAATAATGACAACGTCTTTTTTGAGGTCTTACGCTTCTTGACGCTTTCCTCTATCTCTATAATAGCTTCTGATGCTTTTTTGTAAGTGTCTGCCATCATCTTCCTAATGCCTTCCGTATCACTCTTTGGTGCATACCTTGCAAACTCACACTCATCAACAGCCTCTATAAACTTATTAGCACTTGCTTCATCTACTTGACTATGAGCTAAATTTTCAAGGATATTCTCTCTGGACAATTTCTCTACAGGTATATTGAGCTTGTCACTTATATATCCCCACAAAGCACGTAACACCTCTTCGTAGAACAGTGTCTCTTTATTTTCTGCCATTAACTTCTGTGCTTTCTTCAGACGCTTTGTCGCTACTCCACTCGCTTTCTTTACCTTTAACGTGGTCAAATCAGCCATAGCAGCCGCTCTCTTTCTGAATACTATCAGCAATGCAATGAATGACACAAGAATTACGACATTCAACAATATAGAGTTAACAGAACCGAAGAAAGTATCAGATGGACGCTCCTTCACGCCATCACCTACTATCAAGTCACTTATATCATTGTTGTTAACGGAAGTGTAGTCTGCCATACTGCCACTACCATCGCCTTTCTCTACGTTAATCTCTATCGCACTTGTTCTGGATGTCTTATATGTCTTTGTATTTGTATCGAAATATATTAATTCTATAGCAGGTATTGTATATTTTCCCTTATTTCTTGGAACAATAAGGTAATCATACACCATACTGCCTGCCAAACCATCAGCCGTGAGTTTTGTATTATCTGTAATCTTAGGGTCATACTTGTCAAAATCACTCGGCAGTTGTATCTCCGGCATCTTGATAAGTTTCGTATTACCTGTACCACTTACCACCACTCGCAATTTTATTGGGTCACCGGCTTTTACAGTCTTCTTGTCAACTGATGAGGATATAGAGAAGTTGCCGACTCCACTTGAGTAGCCCACAGGCTTTGAAGGCAAAGGATTTACTTGTATAGTTACACCTGGAGCTTTTATCTCTTTCTTTACCTCCACATATCCAGAGCCTCCATTAAAGAATGCCTCAAAAGGATCCACATTCGGATTTTCCTGTACTACTATACCTTTGAAGGTTATACTTGGTATCTCTAACTGTCCCGACATCTGTGGGAACATCACATACTGACTCCAAGTAACACACCTGTATTGCTTGCCATTTATATTCTCAACATGGAATGTCTTTTGTTGTGGCAATTGTATTTCTTGTGTATGGAAGCCATTGAGGTCCGGCATCTTTCCCTCTAACTGTGTAAGTTCCACCTGGGTGTATACCTTATAAGTCAAGAGAATAGGCTCTTGCTCATACACCTGTTTTTTGTTAGCAGTAACGCGAATGAACAAGTCATTGCCACTTATCCTGCTGCCGGCACGGTCCACCCTTGAGGCCGAATTCTGTCCATGGGTATTTTGTCTTGCATTTCCCTTTCCTGATACAGATATTCTCAATGCCTGTGAGGTTACCTTATGACCACCTATAACAGCGTATGCAGCAGGAATGACGAACGTTCCGTTCTTATTGGCAGACAACACATAGGTATAAGTAACCGAAGCCGATTGTGACGTTCTTCCATTTACCATAGAGAAACTCTGCTGCGTACTGGTACTCGGACCATATACTACTTCGAACGCCTCAGGAATATTCCCTATATGAAAACTTTTTACATCTGTCGTATTGATTATATATTGCAGTTGAAACTGTTGTCCCACGGCAACCGACGTCGGACCCTTCACCGTTACTTTCTGGGCAAAGGTTCCTAATGTCATCATAAGTACATTCAGGAGCAATATGGCTCTCATCCCTAAATGTCTCATATCATATTTCATTACTATTCTACTCACTTCTGCTTCCTTCTTTGTCTTACCAATTCTTTTGCAGATTCTTACGTTTCGGCTGGCTCATTGCCTTCTTTAACCTCTGTTGCGTTTGCTTTTCCTCCTGCATTGCTGCGTTAAGGAGTCTTTCAGCATTATCTTTGCTCAGTTGGTTCTTATTCTCCTGCTCTTTTTTATTTTGCTTGTCTTTATCTTGGTTATCTTTGTTTTTATCCTTATTCTTGTCTTTATTATCTTTATTCTTATCTTTATTGTCTTTATTATTATCTCCTCCAGAGTTATTATTCTGGTTATTCTGATTATTCCTATTCTGTCGCTGACACAAAACCAAGTTATATCTGGTCTCATTATCATTAGGCCTTAGCCTCAATGCTTGTTTATATTGCTCTATCGCTCCTCCATATTGTTGTTGGCGCTGAAGTATCACACCCATATTATGGTAAGCCATAGCCTTGCGTATTTTACTTTTTTCCGCATTAACAGATTTTTGGAAGCACTCCATCGCAGCGGAGTCTTTTTGCTGTGCCATCAATGCGCATCCCAGGTTATACATCGCTTGGGCATTATAGCTATTCACAGACAAAGCTTTTCTATAAGACACCTCTGAGTCTACTGCTCCACCTTCTGCCCCTGCACGCATCGTTCTGTTTCCCTTACGTATATATGCTCTGTCAGTCTGCGCCCCTGTTGTCAAGACACAAACTGTAGAACATATTGTCATAACAATAGTCAAACACCATAATCTCCTTATAAAAGAATTCTGTAGCATAACTTTTGTATTATTGACACTCATTATATTATTATTTCTTAAATAACTTTACCTTCTTAAACCAAGGATTCTGCGCCTCACTAATCAGCACTTCCAATATTAACAGGACAATCGCAATAATGCCGAACACCTGAAATTGCTCATTATACTCTGAATATACAACAGACTGCATATCACCCTTTTGCATCTTTGCAATCTCATCATTAAGACGCTCCTGTGCCGTTGAAGTGTTATCTACATGAATATAGACACCATTACCAGCCTTCGCTATATCCTGACACATTCTCTCATTCAAACGTGTCATGACAGTATATCCCTTTTCGTCCAGCATATAGTTTCCGTCACCAAGGGGTATAGGTGCACCGTTTGTACTTCCTATGCCTAATATAAACACTTGATAACCTTTTTCCTTGGCTGCCTTTGCTGCCTCCAATGCTCCACCTTCATGGTCCTCTCCATCTGTAATGACAATTATAGCCTTACCGATGTTGGCTTGCTGCGTAA
>JAEEGH010032146.1_pt1 | contig 10104 bp, 6 predicted proteins | sample 9134181 | NCBI WGS metagenome assembly JAEEGH01 (sample SAMN16246544, study PRJNA631951) | gut metagenome | biome: gut microbiome; feature: rumen; material: DP-attached | host: Bos | place: Iran: Karaj | collected 2018-10 | reverse complement strand
GTTCGTCAGCAGGATCCACATAGCCAACAAATACGGGCGCAAAGGCAACGACATAGCCGACCGCATAATGTATCACGTGGAGGGATTCCGATGCGCATGAAAGGGCGCGACATCAAAAAGGCCCTTACGAAAAAGGGCTTCGTGCTTGACCGGGATCGCAGCACCGACCACGAATGTTACGTGATAACCGACCCGGACAGCGGGAAGTTCCAGATGACGGACTTCAGTCTCGGGGACAAGGGCAACGGAACCCTGAGCGACGGCATGGTGTCGAGAATATCCAAAGAACTCAAGTTCCGCAGCGTCTCCGACTTCAAGCGCTACGTGGACTGCCACACATCCGAGGACGAGTACTGGACCGGTCAGAGTTCCTCTGCAAATACGAAATGGCTCTCAGAAGTAGGAGGGGCTCCAACTCCTTTTGCGATGCCGTCGCCCTCCATGTACAGGGGACCGAGGAGGAAATTCAACCTGCCGAGAAGACGGAATCATCAGGGAGGATTCGCTCCGAGAGCAAGAGAAAGCAGTCCGACGAGGAAGGGCATCTGATGATCCCGGAGGAATACGACGATGAATACCGAGACGATGCGTGGCCTGCGGAAAACAACCGGACAGTCGCTCGCAAACCCTCTGGCCACGGAGATAGGCCGCGAAGGAAACGAGTTCGTCGATCTGACGGTCTACCACGTCGAGGGGAGGCGACTTAATGAAGGAAAAAGAAGTCAAACCGTCAGTGAAAAGGAGGTCCGGACGAATGTCGAGAAAGAAGTGCAGCCCGGAGGACATCGTGGAGTACGTGGGGCACACGTTCGCCGTCTACCACGGCATGACCGACGAGGAGACCCTGGACTACTTCGAGCGCACCGGGCTCGGGGACTACGTCAGGGAGTGGTAGGGGGCTTTCGCCTACGAGAACTATCTGGCTATGATGCACTACGCCCACAGGTGGCTTGAGGGGCAGGGCATCGAGGCCCCCCCGCTCCTATACACCAAAATAATTTCCATTGGCTGAGCCCGATGCGAGGCTCGGCAACCCTTTTTTATCCCATGGGCGCGTCAGATGCCCATTGGCAAGTTCGTCATAACGAGAGCGAAGAACGGCAAGTTCATGTTCAACCTCGTCGCGTCCAACAACGAGGTCGTCTGCACGTCCCAGATGTACTCCTCCCTAGCGGCGGCCAGGAACGGCATAGACTCCGTCAAGAGGAACGCCGGCGCCGGAATCGAGGACCAGACCGCGGAGGGGTACGAGAAGCTGAAGTACCCCAAGTGGGAGGTCTACGAGGACAAGGCGGGGGAGGCCAGGTTCAGGCTGGCCGCCTCCAACGGCGAGACCATAAATCATCGACGCCGTTTCTTATTTTTCAGATCGGTTAACCGTCCGTTGGCAGACCAGCATTCACAATTCGCCCGATTGTGAAAGAGTCCAAGTTGGATACGGTAGGCGGATCCCGTCGTGAGCCGCTGCCAGGGCCTGCCCAGAACAAGAAAGCATTCCCGAAGGAGTCGAACCGTTGTTTCTTTCATGCGTGAGAAAGTGCTATGTACAACCTCGACCATGGTCAAGGGTCAGCTGCGGTGAAACGGGAGTCAGTCCCGCCACGCCATACGGACCCCGGCGGCTCCGCGTCACGGCCGGCTTCTTTTCATACTGTGCGGACGGAGGCCTTCCGAACCGATCCTCCCGTTCCTCGCGACCTGGATGCCTCTCTCGCCTCCCAAGTCCCGTACAATCAAAAGACCGCATCGTCGAAGTTCATTCTGCGATATTTGTCGAACGCGCTCTCAGCGCATGCGACGGCCTCTTCCGGCTGAAACCGTACGTATCCTATTCCTGCAAACCTCGGTAGCCTCCTCACTCAAGCTATTCATCCGCAGCCCCTTGGACTTCACGAAGCCATCATCCGAACAGGGAGCCCCATGACGACGACGCCCCTACCACGAAGGTCTTCCTGATCTTGTTCACGGCGTAGTTGTAGCTGAAGACCTCCCCCAGATCGTATCCGGTGCCGGTGGTCTCGCAGAGGACGTACTTCTTGCCGCTTATCGTGACGACCTCGTCCCCGTAGTTGTCCTTGTCGTTGGGGAAGTGTATGGACGCCATCGCATGGTCGTAGAACACGATCAGCGCCGTATCGTAGCCCATCGCCTTCATCAGCGTACAATACAGGATGGACGAGTCCTCGCAGTCCCCTCCGCCGTCCCAGAACGTCTCGGCGGGGTACTTCCAGTACTCCTCCGCATGGCGGGACACCTCGTCGTACTGGTACGGGATGGTCTGCACGCATATCATGACGAACTCGGCGAACTCGCGGTCGGTCATGGACTCCTGCTGCCTGTACTTCAGGAGCTCGGCGCACATCAGCCGCACGTACTTGTCGTCCACCGTGAAATAGGGGGACACGTCGGAGTATGACTGGAACGCGTCCCTGGCCTTCCCGTTGCTGGTGTACTCGTACACGTCGCTGTACTTGACGTCGAACGAGATCGTGTACTTCTTTCCGTACGGGTACCAGAACGAGGTTCCGTACTCCCAGGTGACCGAGAATTTGACGGACTTCTCGATGTACAGCTTCATGATGCAGTGCACCGGCTCGCTGCTGTCGACGAGCGTGACGATTCCGTTGAGGCTGGAACCGAATTTGACCCCGTTCTTGAACTCCTTCGTGGTTCCGTCGTCCAGCATGACGGTCACCGGGCTCTTCAGCCCGTAGTCCTCGAAGTACAGCTCGCTCTCCTCGTAGGTGATGTATTCCTGCGTGGAACGGGCCTCGTACACCTTGTCTGGGGTGGGGCGGCTGTCGACCAGAGTGCGGGACTCGGTGAAGAGCCTCCCGTCCACGTACCATCCGCCGAAGTCGTAGCCGGAGGCGGTCAAGGTGAACGTCTCTCCGATCCTCGCCGTCCCGGGATCGGCGACATGGATCCCCCTGTACGCGTAGACCCGGGGCTCGAACTCGGTGACCGGGTCGAAGGTGAGCGCCCTGCTGAAGGTGTATGTAAGGTTGACCCCGTTGATGGAGGACTCCATCCTGAGGGCGTATTCGCTGCGGTAGACGTACTGGACGTCCTCCTCGGATTCCCAAACCTCGCACAGGTACGACCCCTTCTCCCCGAAGAAGTCGCCGGCTATCGTCTCGTTCCCCTTGTAGACGTAATCGAGGTCGTCGTCGGAGACCTCGTCAGTCCAGTAGTAGTCGGTCGTGTCGATGCGGTCGCCTCCGAACGGCCCCAGTCCGCCGATCCTCAGGTTCGTGTCGCGCTGGACGTAGTATGCGCCGTCGTTGTACGCCGCATATTGCCAGGACATCGTGCCGGAGTACTTCTTCTTGAAGAGGAACGAGTCCGCATACCCGTCGATGTCCATCACGAACCCTGTGCCCACCAGGTTGTCCGCCCAGGAGGCATAGAGGACCTGGTCCCCCGTGACGGACGCGAGTATCGCCCCTATGGGCACCGTGCACGCCTCGTCCGTGTACCATCCCTCGAAGAACCTGTCTCCGTTCTCGGGAACGGGAAGGTCCGTGTACTTCCCCGAGGTGTATTTGGAAGGGGCCCCGTCATCGAGGACGCCTCCGTTCAGCACGTACGTTATGCCGTATTCGACTCCGCCGGGGCTCACATCGCCCCCGTTGTCGCTGTTCTCTTCCGCCGGGGCGAAAAGAACGACTGCGCCCGCTATCGCCGCGATCGCGACTATGAGAACGATGAACGCCGCTCCTCTTGACATACGATAATGAAAGCCGCTGCCGTGATTTATAGTTGAATGCCAGCAAGACGGCCTGTGACGAACAAGAGGAAACGAAAGACTGTTGCAATCGTTGCTTTGAAAACCCGCGATACGACCCTGAAGAACCCTTCGGACCAGTCGACCATCCCTGCGGTTACATTATTAATCAACCAAAACATGGCGTGCCGTGACCGACGACCGCTATTTCGACGACGTTCTTTCAGACTACGTAGACAGAAGCCCGTTCCCCCTGGATTCGGACATCTATGCCCCGGGCGTCACGCGGGGCTCCGCGAGGATCTCCGACGTCGCCGAAAGGTTCTCGTGCACCGTATCCGAGGCGGCCGCGTCGGTGTTCGCCTATGCGCTGTCGCGTTTCATCGGAAGCGAAGACGTCGTCTTCACAGTCGCATAGGAGGGGCGGTCGTTCCCGATACGCGTGGATTGCAGCGACAAGGATTCCAAGGAATTCGTATCGTCCGCGAGCGATGCGCTCAGGAAGGCCTCGGCGACCGGGGCATCCTTCGCCCAGGAGGATTTCGAGCGGTACGATATCGGACAGGACGTGGTCTTCGGCGAGATAAGGAAGGACGAGAGGACCAACCTGGCGTTCCGCAACGACGGCGACTCCATGAGCCTGTACCGCTCCTCGCACGTTTCCGAGAGGACCGCCGAACGCTTCCTGGACGTCTGCAAAAAAATCGCGGAAGGGCTGCTCGAAAAGGAAAGGCTGTCTTCCATCGGCTATCTCGACGGCCGCGACCTGGAGCTCATGGACTCCCTCAACGACAACGCTGAGAAGATGAGGTTCCGCAACCTGTCGGAGATGTTCGAGAAGACCGTCTCCGAATGCCCGGACAGGACATTCTGCAGGTATCTGGACAGGTCCATGACTTACGCCGAGGCCGAGAGGGTCACCCGCGCATGCGCATCCGAGCTCCTGGACGCGGGAGTGAAAAGAGAGGAATGCGTCGTCATAGCCATCTCGAAATCGGAATGGTATCTTCTGGCCCCCGTGGCCATCGTGCGCTCGGGCGCCTGCTACGCATCCATCGACCACCGCATGCCCGACGAGATGGCCGCGATGATCATCAAGGAGACGCGGGCCGGGATCGTGCTGGTAGATTCCCAGACGAAAGAGCGCATGACGAAGATCGCCGGCCTCTTCGGGTGCAGGATGATCGACGTGGCCGATTTCGGGAAGAAAGGCGTTTCGCGCGACCTCCCCATGGACGCCGGCCCGGATTCGATCGCGTACATACAGTACACGTCGGGGACCACCGGCGTCCCCAAAGGCGCCGTGGTTCGCCACGCCGGCGTGATCAACCCCATGACGAACGACGACCTCAGGTTCGATACCCCCCATGGAGGATGCTTCGCGATAGCCTCCACCCCGAGCTTCCTCGCGTTCCACGTCGAGTTCTGGAGCTGCGTCTACTTCGGAAAGACCGTGGTGATCGTGCCGGACGACCTGCGTTACGACATCGCGTCCCTGAACAGGTTCTACTCGGAGAACGGAATCGACACGGCGTTCCTGATAACGCCGCTGGCCAAGCTGTACGTGTCCAACGTCGAGAAGAGCCCCCTCAAGACGCTCTCCATCGGCGGAGAGCCGACCGGCTGCTTCGAATACGACGTCGACGTCGACCTGAAGGAGGGGTACGGATGCACAGAGTACGGGTGCATCGCATCCACGAAGGTACGCGACAGGACCGACCCCAGCAGCGTCGGGAAGGTGGCATGCAACACCAAGGCCTACATACTGGACGACGAGGGGAGGAGGGTCCCCTACGGGGCCGTCGGGACCCTGCACATAGCCGGGCCCGCCCTGACCGAGGGATACCTGTTCCGCGACCGGGACAACGCCTCGTCCTTCCGCAGGAACCCGTTCTGCGACGAGCCCGGGTACGAGAGGCTGTTCCGCGTCGGGGACACGGCCAGATTCCTGCCGGACGGCACCCTGGGGGTGCTGGGGCGCAAGGACGGCCAGGTGAAGGTGAGGGGATTCCGCGTGGAGCTCACCGAGGTTGAGACGGCGATCCGCAGGTGCGAGGACGTCGTGGACGTCTGCGTCACTGCCCCTAGAATAGGAAGCGGGACCCGCAGCCTCGTGGCATACGTCGTAGGAAGGCGGAGGTTCAGCCAGGAGGAGATCGGGAGGATAGTCCGCGAGACCAAGGCCGAGCACATGGTCCCGTCGTACGTGGTCAACCTGGAGAGGCTCCCGATAGGGAGGACCGGGAAGATAGACAGGAAAGCGCTCCCCGTGCCGGAGCCGGAAGGAAGCGGGGCGGCGCCCTCCGACGGCCCGGAGAGGATCGTCTGCGAGTGCATGTCGAAGACGCTCGGGGTCCCTGCAGGGCCCGACGACGACTTCATCGCCCTCGGCGGGGACTCCCTGAAGGCCGCCGCCATGGCCGTAGCCGTCTCCGCCGACCCGGGATGGCCGAAGGACAGGCTGCTGAAGAGCGCCGACATCATGAGGCTCCGCACGCCCAGGAGGATGGCTTCGGAATGCAGGAGCAGGCTGGAATGCCCCAGGAGGTTTGATTTCGAGACCGGATGCCCCATGCCGGACGGGATGCTGAACTTCTTCCTCAACGGGACCGAGGGTCAGGACTTCCTCCTGTCTTTCGCGATCGCTTCCGACGGCTGGACCGACGCGGAAAGGCTGAAGGCGGCGGTGGAGGCCGTCATAAAAGCCCATCCGATCCTCGGATGCCGCTGCGAGGTCCGCGACGGGGTGCCGTGGGCGGCGTTCGAGACGCCCGTGAAGATAGGGTTCTCGGAGAACGACGTCTTCGACGAGGGGGCGGCGCCTTCGGAGCCCATGGACATCCGCAAGGAGGCGATGAGCAGGTTCACCATCTGCAGGAACGGCCCCGGATACGGCGTGCTGGCGGACATAAGCCATGTGATATTCGACGGGTTCTCGGTGAACCCGCTGGTCCGGTCCCTGAAGGACGCCTACGACGGGAAGCCGTTGAAGAAGGACGAGGGGGTGCTGGAGGCCTCGGCGTTCTCCGTAGCGGTGCGCGGCACGCCAGAGTTCGAGGAGTCCAAACGCATGATGGTCGCCGAGGTCGCCGGGAAGGACTTCACGCCTGTGATAAAGGTAACAGGATCGGAGAAGAGGGAGGGGCCCCGCAGGATGAACGCCGTGGTCAGGGAGCTGACCGCCGGCAGGGGCGCCGTGGAGGAGAGGGCGAGGGCCGCAGGGGTGTCCGCGGGGATGCTGCTCTCGGCCGCCTTCGGGATCGCCCGGGCCAGATACTCCGGGAGGAGCACCTCGCTGTTCGCCCAGGTCCAGAACGGAAGGGGGAACTCCGACCTCGACGGCACCATATGCAACTACGCCAACCCGGTGCCCTTCTTCACCGACATGGGCGCGGACATGGACATCTCCGAGCATCTGAGGAGATGCGCCGACCGCGGCTACCGCTTCATCTCGAAGGACCAGTACCCCATGTGGATGCTGATCAAGGAGGCCGGATGGTACACGGACGCCATGTTCCAGTACTTCCCGTACGAGGAGATGTCCGGATCCGTCCCCGGATGCGGCGTGATGGGCTACGTCAAGACCGCCATGAGGGGCCTGGACAACTTCGAGGTCCTCCCGGACGACGGCAGGCTGATCGTGGCCGTCACGCCCAAGCCGGGATGCGACCTGGAGAGCCTGGACGCGTTCATCGGGAAGTTCGACGAGGTCGTGTCCGGGATGCTCTCCAAGAGCAGGCTGTCGGAGCTCCGACGGCCTTCGGTGCTTCGTGGTCATCTCCAGCTCTATGTTGAAGAACCCGTTGCTGACGCTGTACGGGAGGGCCCTGTTGTCTTCCGCCGTCACGGTGTCGCCGTCGTCGAACACGAAGACCATGGACTTCTCCGAAAGGGCCTTGTAATCCCTTTCGGGGAGCCCCTCCCACGCGAGCATGCCGCAGGAGCCTATCGTCTTCTTTATCCTGGACATCGTCTCTGCGTCCACCGGCTTCTCGCTCTCGTACTCGTTGGACCCGTAGCGGGAGTTCTTCCTGTTGGTCCCGGTCCCGTCCGCGTTGAACGTGAGGACCGCCCGGGTGTAGCCGTCGTCGCGCTCCTCCGTGAAACGTATCTCCCTGAGGCCGGACAGGTCCTTGAGGGAGACCCTATCCTCCTTCATGAAGGACTCGAACAGGGAGTCCATCCTGACCGCCAGGTCGTACGAGAACACCGGCCCCTGGTTGTTCGAGATGCTGATCTTCTCCCCGCTGGCGTACTTCACGAGGACGCTCCCGCCGAAGTTCTCTGGCAGGCCGTGGGTGTTGGAATGGTATCCGTTCCCTTTGGCCAGGCCGAATTCGTTCACCATGTCCACAAGGTCCGGCATCACGTCCCTCTCGATCAGGGCGAGAGACGACTTCTTGGGGCCTCTGCACTCCGTGACCTTCGAGAGATGCACGAAGGTGCCCTTCTTGCCGCGGACCGCGTACGCGGAGATGTACCAGAGCCTGTCGCTGTTGTCGTATTTCGGCGGAAGGACGACGACGGAGAACGACGAATCGACGTCGAAGAGGGTCATCTCCTTCGAAAGGATCTCCTTCGGAGCCTTCGTGTCGCGGTAGGCGTCGGTGCCTCCGCACATCATGGGCTCCACCCTGCTTATGATCTCTATCCCGCGTGCCTTCATGTCGTCGCCTCCAGCCATGGTCCTCCCCCATGGAATCGGGGGACGCAGTATTATCCTTTGCTGTCCCCTCCCGGGCGGAGGCCTTTGAGAACTATAGTTCTAGTATTATGTCTTAGACAGCCTGAAGAAGCCGTATACCTCTATCATGTCCCCCGCTTGGACAGCCTCAGTCCAGACCTCTTCGGAATCGTCCATGTTGGAGACCATCAGCCTGCCGCCCTCCTCCTTCCAGCTGTTCGCTTGGCCGACCACGTACGCGTCGTCGTAGGCCTCGTGCCCCCCGTCGACGTCCATCTCCTTGGGAAGCAGCTGAAGCAGCCTTCCGCCCTCCTCGAACATGAACGCCGCCTTGGCCATCATCTTCTGCATCTCCGGGACGCCGTCGAGGTCGTCCACGCTTCTCCAAGACTGCTTGAAGCTCATGTCCATCGCGTTGATCTCTGCAATCTTCCATAATCCTATGACATCCATGTCCGTTCCTCCCTGTTCCCTTCAGGGCCCGTCTCGAATCGGGGCCTGCTCAGGCGGATGACGGATAGTTGCAGGGCTTGATGGATTTTTCCGGCGGGCCCGGGACCCGAACCGTAGAAGAAGAGCGTCTCCACAATACGGCCCGTAACTCCCCATCATCTCCACGAAGTCGTTGATGCAGACCTTCTTCCATCGAAGGAGTCTAGCCAACAGGGATGCCAGGTACGCCTACGCCAACTGGAACAGCATCAAAACCGTAGGGAAAACGGAAAGCTGGGTCCCTGAGAAGACATATGAGGGGCCTTCGCCACGGCATGGTGCTGTCGAGGACGATCTTGTTCTGGTCGCGGAGAGCCTTGGCCGCCGAGGACGGCCCGGTCAGATCGGTCCTCGGATCCGCAGGGTTCGACGTGGAATACGTCAAGAAAAGCATGGAAGATCCCGGAGTTACGCAGGATGCTCCTGTCGCGTCTGGAAGACCTGCTTGAGCGATGGAAAAAACGTATTATTCCGCCAGTGGATTGAATCCCCATGGACGGGTTCGCCGACAGGATAGACAGGTTCTTCCGCGTCAGCGAGAGAGGCTCCACGTTCACCACGGAGATCAAGGGCGGCCTGATAACGTTCCTCTCGATGGCCTACGTCCTGGCCGTCAACCCGGCGATCCTCCATGACGCCGATCCCGGAATCCCGTTCGGCCAGCTTTTCACGGCCACCGCACTTGCGGCGACGGCCGCCTGCGTCCTCATGGGGCTGTACTCCAGGTTCCCTGTGGCACTGGCCCCGGGGATGGACGTCAACGCGTTCCTGTCGTACACGGTCTGCCTGGGGATGGGATTCACCTTCGAGCAAGGGCTTGCCATCGTCTTCATGTCGGGGGCGCTGTTCTTCGCGATCACCGTGTCCGGGCTGCGGAACAGGATGGTGCTCGGCATCCCCGAGTCCATGAAGCTGTCCATAACCGCCGGGATCGGTCTGTTCATCACCATCATCGGCCTCTACAACTCCGGGATCATCGTCCAAGGCGGCGCCGCCCTCTCGCTAGGCGATCTGACCGACCCCGGAGTCGTTCTTTCCGTGCTCTGCATCGCGATGACGATAGCGATGTGGCTCAAAGGACGCTGGTTCGCCGTGATAGGAGGGATATTCACGACTTGGGCCATCGGCCTGGGCCTTGGCGCATGCGGGGTGGAGTCCGCCCTGATCCCCTCATGGGAGACGGGGACGGCGCGAACGGACC
>JAEEGH010032145.1_pt1 | contig 10104 bp, 8 predicted proteins | sample 9134181 | NCBI WGS metagenome assembly JAEEGH01 (sample SAMN16246544, study PRJNA631951) | gut metagenome | biome: gut microbiome; feature: rumen; material: DP-attached | host: Bos | place: Iran: Karaj | collected 2018-10 | reverse complement strand
CTTCGTCCTTTGCGGAGTTGAAACCGAAGGTAGGGGTATTCTCCGGGAGAGGGAGGTCGTTGTCGATGGTCTTGGGGATGTGGATGTTGGCGATAGGGTATTTCTTAGCCTCGAGGAACTTTGCGATTCTGTTGGCTGTAGAGGCGGTATCGTCTCCGCCTACGGTGACGAGGAGCTTGATATCATTGTCCTTGAAGAGGGCAAGGTTGAAGTTGTTCTCGAAATCCTCGGGGGTCGGTTTGAAGCGGCTCATCTGGAGGTAGCTGCCGCCTCTGTTGAAGTATGCGTCTGCCTTGTAGAAGTCAAGGTCTTCTGTACGAGGGTTCTTGCTGAAGAGTCCGCTGTAGCCTCCGTGAAGGCCGATGACGCGATAACCGTTGCTGAGGAAGGTCTTGGCGACCGAACACACGACGGTATTCATACCCGGAGCCGGGCCGCCGCCGCAAAGAATGATAACTGATCCTTTCATTGTTGTTTGTTGTATGTGTATGTATTTAGTACTTGTTTCAGGCGAATCGTACAAATTTAACTTATTTCCGGCATATTTGGAAATCCCACGGCCCCGCTTCTACTTCCAACTCGGAGCCGAAGGCTCCAGGGGCCTCCGCCGGTATCCTTAGACAGGCCGAAGCGGGCTTGTCGGAGAAGTTGGCGAACACTACCGCCGAAGACTTCTCGTTGCCCCTTATAAAGGCGAAATGTCTTCTCATATCGAAGCCCAGAGCCGCTTTCTGGAAGTAACACAGATCGAAGTTCTGAGCAGCTCCCAGTTCCTGGCGAAGTCCTAGGACCTTGCGATAGACCTCCAGGATCTTTTGCTGGTACTCTGAGAGGGGAGCAAGAGGGTCTATATGGCGCTGATCGTCGAAGATGCTGGTACGCCCGGCAGCCCCGTCGAGGGCAGCCTCTCCCAATTCCTGACCGAAGTAAAACATAAACGGACAGGGGTAGAAGAGGGCGGAAACCGCCAGTGCGGCAAAGCCCTTCTCGGCAGAGCCCGCGAACCACGGGCTGGCCAGACGCTGTTCGTCGTGGTTTTCGAGGAAATTCAGCATATGGGGCTGAAGGGTTCCGAGTTTCTGCCAGACCCCGGTTATGTCCCAGGCGAGGTTCGCGCCCGAGCTGATCCCGCGCAGGGTATCGTAGAGGCCGGATTTGTCGTAGAGGTAATCGAAGCAGGCGGAGTAGATGAAACGCTCGTATGAGCCCATCTCATAGACCTCGGCTATGAACTGAAGCTGGGGATGGGACTGCTTCGCGCCGAGAATGAGGTAGCGCCAGAACTCTACCGGTACCAACTCGGCCATATCGCAGCGGAAACCGTCCACTCCCTTGTCTGCCCAATAGCGCACTATCGAGAGCATCCGGTCCCAGTTTTCCCGGCAGCCGTAATCGATCTTATCCGTATCCGTCCAGTCGTAGTCGCAGCGATGGAGGGTAACGATTCCGCCGCGGGAATCCGAATAATCAGGGGAGACGTGGTTCGGGACGAAGTCTATTATGACCTTCATTCCGGATTCGTGGGTCCGACGGACAAGGTCCTCGAACTCCTCGATCCTGCGATCCGGATTGTCTGCCAGATAGGGATTGACGTCGTAGTAGTCAATGATCGAATAGGGAGAGCCCAGCTTACCCTTTACATAGGGCTTGCCGGTCGAGTGTCTGATGATTCCGGTATACCAGATATGGGAGACCCCCAGGGAGCGGAGATAGCTGAAGGCCGGGGTGTCGAAGCCCGACATCTTTCCGCTGCGCCATAGGCGGGTTAGTACCTGATAAATAATCATCTTCTTCTTCCTAGGCGTTTCTTCTCTTGAACTCAGCTACCGTTACGGCCGTAGCGACCGCCACATTGAGCGACTCGGCGCCGGGGCCCACCGAATAGGAGGGTATCTTAAGGCGAGAGTCTACGTTCGCTCCGACTTCCTTGCTGATTCCGAAGGACTCGCTTCCCATCACGATCAGGCCCTCGCCCTTAAGCTCGGCCCCATAGATGTCCGACCCGTCGAGGAAGGTCCCATACACCGGCAGCCCAGCCTCCCTGAAACTCCTGCACAAAGCGGGAAGGTCGCAATAGGTCACCGTCTTACGGAAGACCGCGCCCATCGAAGCCTGGACTACCTTAGGATTATACTGGTCTACCGTATCCTGCGAGGCGAAAATACCGTCTATTCCGAACCAGTCCGCAATTCTCATAATAGTCCCGAGATTGCCGGGGTCACGGACGCTGTCCAGCGCCAGGAACAGGCCTTTACCCGCGACGGCCGGTTTAGGCTCGGCCTTACGGATAACGGCCAGAACGGGGGAGGGGGAGTCCAGCGAACTTATCCTGGACATCTGCTGCTCTCCTATCTCATCGCGGCGGTAGAGTTTTTCGATCTTGAAGCCGGACTCGAGAGCCTCGGCAACCATCTTCTCGCCCTCGACCACGAAAAGTCCTTCGATGTCGCGGAACTTCTTCGAGCCCAGGGCTTTTACAGACTTGATTTCAGCTGAAGTCAACTTAACCATAACGAGAGTGCTAATATACTCAATTATTTGCTAAATTTGTACGATTCTCCATATGAAAAAGAAGACCCTCAGCCCTCTGTTTTACCTGGCAGTCCTAGCAGGTCTGGCAACATCCTGCGCTTCACTCTCGAAGGTGGAGCTTGCAGAGGATGAGTACATCCTGGATTCATATAAAATCGAAGTAAGCGGAGACCCTTTCTTCAACGTCAGCGAACTCTCCCAATATGTCCGCCAGAAACCGGTCAGATCCCTGTTCGAGAGAAAAGCTGTAATCCTGAATAAGCGCAGTACGGCCCTCTCCAGGACCGCGATGGGCGAGCGCCTGACTAAGCTCGGATACTACGACTCCAAGGTAGACACCCTCATCACCTACAAGGGTAAAAAAGCCAAGGTCACATACCAGGTTGAGCTGGGTCAGCAGATCCCTATCGATACCATAATCTTCAGGCTGCCTGAGGCCGACGGTTTCCGTACGGACTTTATGGCCGATTCCAGCAAGATACTGGTCCGTCAGGGAGAGAATCTTTCCGAGGTGACTATGGAAGAGGAAATAGCAAGGAGCGTAGAGTCTCTTCGCTCCAAGGGCTATTACAACATAGACCAGAGCCAGTATCACTTCTACGCGGGTACCAACGGCCGCGCCGGAAAGGCTGCGGTTATCTATGAGATTCCCTCTACCATCCGTAAGTCCTACATCGGAAAGGTAAGCGTAACCTATCCTGAAGATCTTAAGTTCAAGGAGTCAGTCCTTCGCGGAATGAACCTCCTTCACCCCGGAGACCTCTACAATGTAGACAAGGTATCCAATACTTACTCCAGATTCTCTTCGCTTAGAGTATTCCAGAGCGTAGGAGTGAACCTTACCCCCGCAGACAGTACTACCGTAGACTGCAATATCGCCCTGACTAAATCTAAGCTTCAGGGTTTCAAGACTAATCTCGAAGTCAGTACCAACTCTTCCGGCCTTATAGGCATCTCTCCCCGCCTGAGCTACTACCATAAGAACATCTTCGGCGGAGGGGAGTGGCTAAGCATAGGTTTCAGCGGAAACTTCCAGTTTATGATAGACAGCGACACACACGCAACCGAGGTCGGTACTTCCGCCTCGCTCAGTCTGCCGCGCTTCCTGGGACTGGGATACGAGCGCTTCCAGGGATCCAACGTACCCCGTACGGAGTTCAACCTGTCCTTCTCTCACCAAAACCGTCCTGAATATACCCGCAACCTGTTTTCGGGCTCCTACGGCTATACCGGAATCTACCGCAGAAAGCTGTCGTATCAGATATACCCGCTTCAGATCAACTACGTAAGGCTCTTCGACCTCAACTCCGCCTTCGCGGAAAGGCTTAACAAGAATCCTTACATGAAGTACTCGTATCAGGACCACTCCGATATCGGAGTCGCGGGAACCTTCTACTACTCGAGCAGTTCTGACCCTATCCCTACTACCTCATACTACACCGCAAGGCTTCAGGCAGACCTTTCAGGCAATGTAATCAGCCTCTTCAAGGGTCTTCTCCCCGCCAACGGAGCAGGTCAGGGTCTTCTTCTCGGAGCGCCCTTCTCCCAGTATGCCAAGGTTGAGTTGGCCCTCGCCCGCGGCTACCGCTTCGGACTGGACGACGAACAGGCTGTCGCATTCCGCGTCCTCGCCGGAATCGGTCAGGCCTACGGAAACAGTACCGCGCTGCCCTATGAAAAGCAGTTCTATGCCGGAGGAGCCAGCAGTATGAGAGGCTGGCAGACCCGTTCACTGGGCCCGGGAGCATCAGCCCTCGACAAGACCTTCAGCATCCCCAGCCAGACCGGTGATATGAAACTGGAAGCAGACGTAGAATACCGCTTCCCGCTGTTCTGGATGCTGGAAGGCGCTCTGTTCGCTGAGGCAGGAAACGTCTGGGATACGCATTCCGGAGTAGATCTTACCGCCATCGCCGCCGACTACGGCCTCGGAATCAGGCTCAACGCCAACGTTATCCTTATCCGTCTGGATATGGGTGTACGCCTGCGCGATCCTTCCGCCTCAGTTAAGTGGCTCGACCCCATCACCGCCTTCAAGACGGGAGGCGTCGCCCTTCACTTCGGCGTAGGATACCCGTTCTAGCGAACGGGCATCGCTTCGCGAGCTATTACCTATCCGTTCTAGTTATTTTTTCGTGTAGTACTTCGGCCAGCAGGCCTGGAGGTACGCTTTGAGCGTGTCTTCGTGTTTGTTGGGCTGAGGCTCGTAGAAGACGCGGCCGCGGAAGGCGTCGGGTAGGAACTCCTGGTCTACAAAGTGACCGGGGAAGTCGTGGGCATACTTGTAGCCGTCTGAATATCCCAGCTCCTCCATCAGCTTGGTAGGCGCGTTGCGAAGGTGGAGCGGGACGGGAGCAGTCTTGTCGGAGGCTGCGGCCTCTAGGGCTGCGCCGATGGCCATATAGGCCGAATTGCTCTTGGGCGAGCTGGCCAGGTAGATCGCGCATTCGGAGAGCGGAATCCGCGCCTCTGGCATCCCGATCGAATGGACTATCTGGAAGGTGCTGTTCGCCAGGAGCAGGGCGTTCGGGTTGGCAAGGCCCACATCCTCCGCGGCGAGGATACAGAGGCGGCGGGCTATGAAGAGCGGGTCTTCGCCCCCGTCCAGCATACGGGCGAGGTAATAGACCGCCGCGTTGGGGTCCGAGCCGCGTACGCTTTTTATGAAGGCAGAGATGATGTCGTAGTGCATCTCGCCGTCTTTGTCGTAGATCGCAGTACTTTTCTGGAGGCAGTCGCTTACGATCTTGTTGTCGATTACTATCTCCTTTTTGCCGGCCTGGGAATCGATTACGACTTCCAGGATATTGAGGAGCTTGCGTCCGTCTCCGCCGCTCTGGCGAAGAAGCGCGTCGGTCTCGACTACCTTTATGTTCTTTTCCCTGAGGACTTCGTCCTGCTTGAGGGCCCTGTCGAGCAAAGTAAGCAGGTCTTCCTTATCGAGCGATTTGAGTACATAGACCTGGCAGCGGGACAGAAGGGGAGAGATTACCTCGAAAGAGGGGTTCTCGGTAGTAGCTCCTATAAGAACTACTACGCCCTGTTCTACGGCTCCCAGAAGGGCATCCTGCTGGGCCTTGCTGAAGCGATGGATCTCGTCTATGAATAGGATTGGAGCTCTGCCGTCTCTGAAGAGCGAACCGCGCTTAGCGGCATCGAACACCTCGCGAACTTCCTTAACTCCTGCGCTTACCGCCGAGAGGGTATAGAACTCGCGGCCCAGGGAGTCGGCCATAATACGGGCAAGGGTAGTTTTCCCCACTCCGGGAGGGCCCCAGAGTATGAACGAAGAGAGGTTTCCGCTCTCTATCATATTGCGCAGGATACAGCCTTCGCCGACCAGGTGTTTCTGGCCTACATATTCATCGAGACTCCTCGGTCTCAGGCGCTCCGGAAGGGGAGCAAGCAGGGTTGTTGCCGGCATAGAGTTTTATTTGACAGGACAAAATTACCCATTTGCGGGCAATTAACAAATAATTCGTAACTTAGCATTTGTGACTAAACCGGCCTTCATAACACTGCTGATAACTGTAGCCCTTCTGATGGGCTGCAATGAGGCTTATGCCCAGCGAAGGATCGAGAGAGCCGGCCTTCTTAACTCCCCGAAAGGCTTCGGAGTCAGCCTCGGAATTCAACAAAGCGACCGCCGCGTCTATAATACCGTCAGCCTTACCGCAGATATGGACGGTATCCTTAACGGCATAGAAAACACTCCCGGCGTAAAGTTCACCTGGCTCCACCAGAACCAGCTGCGCGGCGGAGTCATCCGCGAAGACATAGACTACCGCTTCTACCTGGGCGGCGGCTTTACTACCGGCTGGGTCAGGGACCACGGCGCCCCCAACCGTAACCACGGCCCCATCCTCGGAATGGCCGCCGGGGCAGGAGTGCTCTTCCTTTTCCAGAACAATATCGACATCGCCCTGAGCTTTACCGGCGAGTTCGGTTTCCAGCTCAGAAAAGACGAAACCTTCGGGACGCTGGACCTTTCCTGGTATGAAAACGGGGTACTGAAAGCCCTTATTCCGCAGATAACCCTTTACTATAGATTCAAATGAGTAAACTGCTGAAAATAACAGCCTTATCTCTGGCGCTTATCCTCGTATCCGAAGCCCTTTCGGAGGCCGGAAACCCGCGCCTGAGGTACGGTATTCAGTGGGGTTACAGCGCCAAGGCGGCAAGCAGTTTCGAGTACACTATCTACAACTCCTACGGAAGCAGAATCTCCGATTCCGAGCCCCTGACTCCGGACTATTATACCAACGCCTTTATCTGCGCGGATCTCGGACTGGAGTTCCTGAATTACTTCGCCCTTACTCTGAGAGGCGGTTATAGGGGAGTAGAGAAAGACTATAGGGTAGTCCCGGCCGAGGTCCAGTTCTCCATCTTCCCCTGGGGGTACACTGAAACCGGCATGTTCCTTTTCGGCGGGGCAGGAGCCGCCCTGTATAAATGGAGTCTGGAAGACAAGGTTAACCTTTACTCGGCAGGTATTGGACTGCGCCACGACATGGGCCTGAAAGTAAGCCTTGACGGCTTTGTAAAGGCAAATCTGATCACCTGCAGCCCGCTTCCAGTAGATCCTTACGAAGGCGTCGTTCCCCGCGAGCAGACGGTCTACTCGCGCAGGCAACACATCACTTTAGATATAGGAATCGCCCTCTACTTCTAGATGGTATAGATAAGCCAGCCTATATAGCCTACATAGGCCGCCATCATAAGTATTCCCTCGAACCTGTTTATACGCTCTCTCTTGCCTATATAGGCGCATAGGGCAAGGATAACCGTACTGGCAAACAGGAAGCCGAAATCCACCCAGGTCATAGTTCCTACTCCTAGATGAGTCACAAGCGAGGCTACGCCCAGCACGAACAGGATATTGAAGACATTGCTGCCGATGATGGTGCCGAGCGCCAGCTGGCCCTTTTTCTTCGCCGCAGCGACGATAGTGGTAACCAGCTCGGGCATCGAGGTACCACCCGCGAGCAGGGTAATTGCGATAAACTTCTCGCTGACACCGACCTCCTTTGCGAAATTGACTGAATGGTCCACGAACAGCCTTCCTCCGAAGACGAGGCCGGCAAGTCCTCCAAGGACCATTACGATAGCCATAAACAGGCTAATATCGCGTTTGGGAGCTTCTTCTACATCTACCTTACCGCTCTTGAAACACATGACCAGATAGGCAGCGAAAACAGCCAGAAGCATCAGGCCGTCTACCCAGTTCAGGTAGCCCTTAGTCGTCAATAGCACGAAGAAAAGGGTGATCCCGAGGAAGATAGGGATATCACGGGTAAGGTTGATCCTGTTTATTACGATAGGCGTAATCGCGGCAGCGGCGCCGAGCACCAGCAGGGCATTCAGGGTATTTGAGCCGACTATATTACCTATACTGATGTCGGCCGAACCTTCGATGGCGCCGGTAAGACTTACTATCAATTCGGGCATAGAGGTTCCGAAACCGACTATAGTAAGGCCGATCACGAATTCACTGACACCCGATTTGCGGGCTATTGCAGACGATCCGTCTACAAGAATGTCAGAACCAAATACTACCAGGCCAAGGCCCAGGAGAAGCAGAAGTATATCAATTATCATAGCAGTTCGAGACGGCACACATTCTCTACGTGTTGAGTATGAGGGAACATATCAACAGGCTGTACTGCCGTCACCTTGTATTTTACGGATAGGGCGGCCAGGTCGCGAGCCTGGGAGGCCGGGTTGCAGCTCACGTACACTATCCTCTTAGGAGCCGCATTGAGGATTACCTTCGCAACGTCCGGGTGTATTCCGGCGCGGGGAGGGTCGAGGATGATGACATCCGGCCGGCCGTGGTCCTCGATGAATCCGTCCGTAAGGATGTCCTTCATATCGCCGGCGTAAAAGTCGCAGTTGGAGATACCGTTTCGGCGGGCGTTTTCGCGGGCATCTTCTATGGCCTCCGGGACATACTCGATACCTATCACCTTCGAGGCCTTCGAGCTGACGAACTGGGCGATAGTACCCGTTCCGGTATAGAGGTCGTAGACAACTTCGTCCCCGCTCAGGTCGGCAAACTCGCGGGCTACCTTATAAAGTTCGTAAGCCTGCTCGGTATTTGTCTGATAGAAAGACTTCGGACCTATCTTGAAGGTCAGACCTTCCATCGACTCATAAATCGCCTCGTCTCCCTTATAAAGTATACATTCCTGATCGGCTACGGAGTCGTTGACCTTGGCGTTTATGATGTAGTAAAGCGAGCTAATGGAGGGGAATTCTGCAGCAATCGCATCAAGGAAAGCCTCTCTTCCGGGGAAATCCTGGCCGAAACAGACTATCAACATAACCTGCTGATTTTCAGCAGTCCTAACAAACATGTTACGTAGAATTCCCGTTTTTTCCCTTAAATTAAAGAAGGGAATACCGTGTTCCAGGGCGTATTTTTTAACAAAAAGGCGTATCTGATTGGAGGGCTCTCTCTGAAGATAGCAGTGCTCGATATCGAGTACCTTGTCGAAGAATTTTCCTACGTGGAATCCGAGTCCTACACGCTCCGCTTCACTGAGATTTTCGGGCTCTTCGTCCGGGAAAACCCACCTGTAGGAGGAAGCCGTGAACTCGAGTTTGTTGCGATACTCTACTGTCTTTGCCGAGCCCAGTACGGGCCTGATTTCAGGGACGTCCAGATGTCCTATCCTCACGAGCTGGTCGTAGACCTGACGCCTCTTAGCTTCGAGCTGAAGATCGTAGGGGAGTATCTGCCACTTGCAGCCCCCGCAGGTCCCGAAATGTTTGCAGAAAGGCTCAAGCCTCCTGGGAGAGGGTTTCACGATACGGACTATCTTACCTTCCAGGAAGGATTTCTTGCGCCTGGTGAGCATCACGTCTACTACGTCTCCCGGTACGGCGAACGGGACGAAAAGCACCCTGGGGGTAGCTTCTTCCGGTTCGGTAGGGAGTTTAGCGTGGGCCAGTGACTTGCCTTCGGCAGCCACTGACTCGATCACTACGTTCTCGAGTATGATAGTTGTTTTACGCCCTCGTGCCATCCCTTCTGAAAGATTAGGACTGTTTTACCTGTACGCGAGTAGATGCGAACTTGAAGCCGGCCGCTCCGAGGGCGGTATAAAGGGTATTGCGAAGATTGAAGTAAACTGTCCAGTAATCCTCGTTCTTACACCATACGCGGGTCCTTACGGTTACCGCATCTTTGTCGATATCGCAGATGGTAAAGAAGGGAGCTCCAGCTTCTTCAATAGGTTCGGTGACGACCAGTTTCTCCTTGGCTACCAGGGTCTTAAGAGTCTCGATAAGTTTCTCGACATCCGTTCCGTGTTCGAAGGGAAGATCAATATCGATACGGCGGTATGCCTTGGGAGAATAGTTGTTGATGGTACCCGAGCTGAGGGCGCCGTTGGGAAGGACGATTATCCTGTTGTCCGGGGTACGGAGTTTAGTCGAAACGATATTAACCTCAGTTACAATTCCGAGGAAACCCTGGGCTTCGATAAGGTCACCTGCCTTGAAGGGCTTGAAGATGATCAGCATGATGCCGCCGGCGAAGTTCTGGACGGTTCCGCTGAGCGCAAGACC